>ERZ773192.589-NODE-589-length-44076-cov-15.735626_pt1 | contig 44076 bp, 61 predicted proteins | sample MGYA00581010_ERZ773192 | MGnify/ENA primary metagenome ERZ773192 (study PRJEB29015, sample SAMEA2737741) | human gut metagenome | biome: human gut; feature: human-associated habitat; material: faeces | place: China | collected 2012 ...
TGGGTCTACGACGATGCCAGGGTCTCCGGCAATGCCTGGGTCTACGGCGATGCCATTGTCTCCGGCGATGCCAGGGTCTCCGGCGATGCCAGGGTCTCCGGCGATGCCAGGGTTTCCGGCAATGCCGCAGTAATTAGTTCGACCAGCTACTTGTGCGTTTGCCCCATCGGATCGAGAGATGACGCATTAACATTCACAAGGGACAAAAATGGCTGTATTTTTGCAAAAGTCGGATGCTTTATGGGGAATATCGCCGAATTTAGAGCAAAAGTGAAAGAAACGCACGGTGAAAACATCCACGCCAAGGTGTATCTGCTGGCCGCCCAGCTTGCAGAGGAACGGATTGATACCACGCCGATTGCAGATGATAAGGGGGATGGGGATAAATGAAAGTGCTGATAGCCTGCGAAGCATCACAAACCGTCTGTAAGGCGTTCCGGGCAAAAGGACATGAAGCCTACTCCTGCGACATTCAAGAACCCAGCGGCGGCCACCCGGAGTGGCACATTCTGGGGGATGCCCTGAAAGCCATCGAGGGGGGGGGCAAGTGACCACCATGGACGGACAGGTGCATGTCATTCCCCGCTTTGGATGGGATTTAGTTATTGTACACCCTCCATGCACGTTTATTTCCAACGCCGGGGCTTGCCGATTGTACCCGAAGAAAGGCGTTCTTAATTTGGAGCGTTTTGCAAATGGCCTGAAAGCGAAATTGTTTTTCATGACATTTTACCTTTACGGATACTTTGGCGTTGGGAAAATCTGCATTGAGAACCCTGTGCCAAGCAAGGTTTTTGATATGCCGGAGTATACCCAGGTTGTGCAGCCATTTGAATACGGCGACCCGTTCAGCAAGAAAACGTTGCTGTGGGAGTTCGGCGTAAATCCGCTTGCCCCGACAAATATCCTGACGGAGTATAAGCCCCTTGTTTCCTGCGGGACGAGCCGAAACAAAGGGAACCGGGACAAGGCCGGAGTAAGCAGGAAAGGCGGCGCAAGCAAGGCCAGAAGCAAATTCTCCCCCGGTATTGCCGCCGCAATGGCGGAACAGTGGGGATGACAAAAGCCCGGGGCAACCCGGGCGGGAAGGAGAAAATATGGAAGAAATCGAATTGAAGCCCTGCCCGTTTTGCGGAAAGCCCGTAGAATATCGGGATTACGCGCCCGGATATAGCCAAGGGAAATTTTACATTTCCAGCGAAATCAAATGCACAGCCTGCGGAATAGTCAGAACGGAACGGTCGGAGTTTACGGTAGAAGCCGGAAGGCTTGCCTATGTGAAGAACGGGTATGAAACACTTGTGAATTTGTGGAACCGGAGGGCTGACAATGGCTAAAGCGGTTTTAATTAGCATTCGCCCGGAGTGGGTGGAGAAGATTGCCAACGGCGAAAAGACGATTGAGGTGCGCAAGACCAGGCCGAAACTAGAAACGTCGTTTAAGGTTTATATCTATTGCACAAACCAAAAGAATATAATGCTTTGGAACGCACGAAGCTACATTTACGTAGACGACCATAACCACAATGCTTTTGATAAATGTTGGAATGGTAGTGTTGTTGGCGAGTTTGTGTGCGACAGGATAGATACTATCAATCCAGAAACGGAACCGTATGGAATCTACGATGTGGATGATGACTTTGTGGCGGAGACTGGGCTTGCGGGCGGTGCTTTGTGGGACTACGGAAAAGGTGCAACACTGTACGGCTGGCACATCTCCGACCTTAAAATCTACGGTAAGCCGCGAGAGTTACGAGAGTTCAAGAAAATCAACCGCGACTGTTTTTATGCTGAAATTGGGATTGCAAAAAGAGACTGCCCTGATTGCAAAAATTCAGGATGCTTTTTACAGCGCCCGCCCCAGAGTTGGCGCTACGTGGAGGAATTGAAATGAGTGATTACATCAGCCGGGAAGCGGCTATAGAGGCAGTTCGGGAGGAGTTTAGCTGTGAAACGTGTAACGGCAGTAACGTCGGCACTATGTGCACGTTCTGCAATGTAGGCGAAGCAATCCGCCTGATTAAAAACATTCCCGCCGCCGATGTGGAGCCGGTGCGGCATGGGCGCTGGCAGGTGGTATACCCAGATGGTGCGTCTTGCGAGGGCGCAGCGCTCAGAACCATGTATGCTTTACTAGTCTGCTCAGAGTGCGGCAAAACGTTTGAGCTAATGCGGATAGGAAAGCCTAGATATTGCACCTGCGGCGCTAAAATGGATCTGGAGGACGAAAACAATGAGCGATAAACCTACCTACATGGAATGCTGGCATTTCATAGCACCGCTGATTCCAGTGACGGATGACCAAATATCACAATGGATTTATGTGATGGTGTTTAACGCCTTAAACGAAGCAGAAAAGCGGCGGGTCAAGAAGGAGAATGTAGGGAGCAATGGATAAAGTAGCGTTTCTTGTGGGAGAAATATTCCTGATATTTGGAGGAACGTTCCTACTGTGCTGTGCTTTGGCTGTTCTGTTCAAGCTTATGTGTGAAGCGTGGGTGGCATTTAGCAACCGCTTCAGAGATATTTGCAAGGCAGAAAGTCTGATTTTTGAGTACAGAAAATACCGGGAGCAATTTTTGGAATGGGTGAAAATTTCGGAGGAAAAATGCGAAAAAAAATAATCCTAATCATCCTGATAGCGCTGTCTCTGGCAGTGGCGCTGGGGTACAGCTGGGGCTTTTTCCGGCTGGGCATCATCCGGTCAACGATAAATTTACCGCTGCCGGGGTGGCTGCAAAATATAATCTGGGGGTGGGGATAATGGTTGTGGCGGGTGCGGTGCTGGTGCTGGCCGGAGTGGTGTTCCTGCTGGTGTGCTGCCTGGTGGCGGGCAGCCGGGACGATGAAGACGAATAAAAATCGGGAGGGGGCTTCGGCCTCCTCCCTTTGTGCTATTTAGCCAATGCTTGCCGAATCAACATCTCCACAAAATTGGAAACGGAACGGTTTTCAGCCTCCGCCGCCCGCTGGAGCTGCTCTTTCAACTCTGGGGTTAGTCGGACGGAAACGGTACTGCTTTTGTCAGTCATGGTCGCAATCCTCCTCTCGCTCCCGCATTTTGTTAATTCCACCTCTCCAAAATTACGATGCCCTCGAAAACGTAGATTCCGAAGCGGCCTGAAATCGTTTCGGAAATGTCATATCCGCAGTCGCAGTCGTAGATATCTAAGTCACCAGAAATCATGGTGTAAAAATCGGCCATGCCATGATTCCATTCGCCTTTTTCCACGACTGCATAGCGCATGACACCGTCACCGGAGCGGTTGGGGATATAAAAACGGCATTGGTCACAGCCAACTGCAAGACTGCCTGCATCGGAATAAGTTTTTTTAACACGGCTGCCTAGCATTGCCCGGAGACGATACCAGTGGCCATCTCTGAGCCTGGAAAGCTCTGCATATGCCTGGGACAAAACGATTTCCGGGTCGCCGGAGCTGAGAATCCGGTTTTCAAAATCCTCTACGGTTTCGGATTCCTCCCACATCTTTGAAAATGCGGGGCGTTCATCGAACCGAACGCACAGTTTCCAGAAATCTGCGTGATTTCCGTGGGCGGTGTTGGCCTCCCGGCCTTCAGCGATAAATGCTTTTTTCTGCTCGTTGTTCATTGCAAATCCTCCTCTGCGTTTGCGGCTGGCATGTAATTAGTCCTTTCTGTTGCCTCTGCCGTCCAGTTTGTATCCTGCTGCAATGTCATTGTAAATCTCAATGATTCTTGTCTTACTGGCATGGATATAAACCGTGTTATCTTCTCTGCCTGTCTGATGATACAGTTCTCTTTTCTGCTCCCCTGTGAGTTCGTCAAAGGCCCCCCGGTTGCTGGCCTCCACGGAATGATTACTGATTCTGTAATGGATTCCGTCCACGGTAAAGTAATAGCTATCGCCGGAAAGAGAGGCGGAAATGCCGTGCTCGGCACAGAACTTTTCGATTTCCGCCATTTTCTTTGCAAATTCTTCTCTGGCCGATTTTGACGGCCTCCAGGAATTTCTCGGCATTGAATTTTCCTTTCTGCCCTCGTAACCTCCGGGGCGGGCTCCTAGGTTGTGTGTTTTCTCTCTTTGTTTTATATCTTTATTATAGCACACACTGTAACACAAGTCAATACATTGTCAGACAAATCAACACAAAATAATACACAAAAACAAAACGGGAATTATGGTACAAATGCCCAAAATCACGAATGCAGTGGGTTTAGCCGTGGGGCGGGAAAATTGGTAGAATGGTAAAAAAAGGGGGGAGAGTGATGCCGGACTGGAAAAAGATTAAAAAAGAATACATCGCAACGGACATTTCGCAGCGGGCGCTGGCGAAAAAATATAATGTTGCCTACTCCCCCCTGGCGCGGCGGTGCAGGGATGAAAAATGGGTGGAGCTGCGTGCAAAGGCAGACAGCAAAGCAGATGCGCTGGCAATTGAAGCGGCGGCGAAGGCCAACAGTGCGGTTGACATAAAACTTCATCAAGCGGCAGAGCTGCTGGTGGAAAAGGCTATAGAAGGAATCATGGCCACCCCCGCAGATGATGCGTTGTCAATGCAGGCGTATGGCAGGGTGTTAAAAAGCGCCATGGATGTTCTCGGCTCGAAATCTCCGGCTGATATGGCGGAGCAGGAAGCCAGAATCGCCAAATTGCGGCGGGATGCCGCCCAGGATAGGGAAAAGGAAAACACCGCGCAGCTGGTCATCAGCGGCTTGCCAGAGGGGTTTGAAATATGAGTACAATTGATTTGTCAAAAATCAGCGATAAACAATACCGTTTTTTAACAGACGGCCACCGGCATGTGGGCTACGGCGGGGCACGAGGCGGCGGCAAGAGCTGGGCGGTACGCACCAAGGCCAAGATTCTGGCGGCGGTGTATGCCGGCATCAAAGTGCTGATTGTCCGGCGCACCTTCCCAGAACTGCTTAACAATCACATTAACCCCCTGCGGGAAGAACTGCACGGGCTGGCGAAGTTCAACAAAAGTGAAAAAGTGTTTACTTTCCCCAATGGCAGCACAATAAAGTTCGGCTATTGCAACTGCGATGGGGATTTGGGGCAGTATCAAGGCGCGGAGTACGATGTGATTTTTCTGGACGAAGCAACACAATTGCAGGAAGAATGGATTAAAAAAATCAACGCCTGTGTGCGTGGCGTAAATAATTTTCCGAAAAGAACCTACTATACTTGCAATCCTGGCGGTGCTTCCCACGGCTATATCAAGCGGCTGTTCATCGACCGGCGATTTGAGGAGGCGGAGAAGCCGGAGGATTACAGCTTTACACAGGCGCTGGTACAGGACAACCGGGCGCTGATGGAAACCCAGCCGGAGTATGTGGCAGAGCTGGAAACGCTGCCGCCGAAGCTGCGGGAGGCATGGCTATACGGGAAATGGGACGTGTACGAAGGGCAGTTTTTTGAGGACTTCCGAACGGAACCAGATGTCAAAAAGTGCCATGAAGCCGGAATCACGCCGGAAGAAGCCCGGGAGCAGGGGCGCTGGACACACGTCATTAAGCCGTTTGACCTTAACAGCGGCGAACGGCGGGGCTGGAACATCATGCGGTCGTATGATTTTGGCTACGGCAAGCCATTCTCCCTGGGGTACTGGGCGGTGGACTATGACGGCGTGCTATATCGGATTCTGGAAATATACGGCTGCACGAAGGAACCGAATGAGGGCGTGAAGTGGTCACCGGACGAACAATTCCGGCACTTTCGGGAGTTTGAGAATGAACACCCATGGCTGAAGGGCAGGAAGATTGTGGACAGCGTGGCAGACCCGGCCATCTGGGACACCAGCCGGGGAGAGAGCATTGCAGAGACGGCGGAACGGTATGGGATTTACTTCTCTCCCGGGGACAATGCCCGGATTCCCGGGTGGATGCAGGTACACTACCGGCTGCAATTTGACGACAACGGATATTCACGAATGTATGTATTTGAAGGGTGTAATGCCTTCATTCGGACAGTTCCTTTGATGATGTACAGCCAGACCAAGCCGGAAGACCTGGATACGGACATGGAAGACCATGTGGCGGACGAAGTGCGGTATATGTGTATGTCACGGCCTATCAAGCCGGTAACAACAAAAAAGGAAGAACTGGTGTATGGTGACCCGCTGAACCAGTTCAATTTTGACAAAAATCGGAGGTAAAAAACATGGAAAATGGCGGTATTTTGGGGCTGGCGGCTGCCGGGAAGGGTGGGTTTCTCCCTGCCGAGGGGACAATGCCGGATGGCATGGCGGCAAAGCCCATCGGGCAGGAGCAGCTTTTTAAATTTACGGACATCCTGAAAAAATACAACGGCGGCAAGGCCAGAACCACCGCCAGAATCCAGGCCAGCGAGCAGTGGTGGAAGCTGCGGAATAGCGCCGAGGAACTGGAGAAAACCAGAATTGGGAAGGATGGCGGATGGGTGTCATCCTCCGGCTGGCTGCACAACGTCATCGTGGCAAAACACGCGGATGCCATGGAAAGTTACCCAGAGCCGAATATCCTCCCACGGGAGCGGGGAGACCGGCAGGAAGCGCAGATGTTGAGTCATATCATCCCCTGCGTGCTGGAACAGAATCAGTTTGAACGAACCTATTCAGATGCCATGTGGCAAAAGCTGAAAACCGGAACCGGGGTTTACAAAATCGTGTGGTCGAAGAACAAGCTGAACGGCCTGGGTGACATTTCTGTTGAAAATGTGAATTTACTGAACGTTTACTGGGAGCCGGGGGTGACGGACATCCAGCAAAGCCGGTTTCTTTTCCACACGGAACTGCGGGACAAAGAGGTGCTGGTGGAGCAATACCCTGAACTGGAAAGCAAACTGAAAAGCAATGGGTTTGTGTCGGCGAAGTTCCTTTACGATGACACCGTCAGCACCGAGGACAAATTTACCGTGATTGAAGTGTACTACCGGAAGCGGGTCAACGGGAAAAACACGCTGCAATACTGCAAATACATTGGAGACACGGTACTGTATGCCACGGAAAACGAACCGGAGATGGCAGAACGAGGGCTATACGACCACGGGAAATACCCCTATGTGTTTGATGCCCTGTACCCCATCGAGGGAAGCCCTTGCGGCTATGGCTACATCGACATTTGCAAATCCCCGCAGACGGAAATTGACCTGCTGAAAACCGCCTTTGTGAAAAACGCCATGGTGGGGGCAACACCCCGGTATTTCGTTCGAGGTGAGGGAGGTGTGAACGAAAACGAGCTGGCAGACCTGAGCAAGCCCTTTGTGCATCTGCCCAATGTGGACGAGACGTTTTTGAAGCCCATTGCACATACACCCCTGGACGGCAACTACATCAACGTGATGCAGGCCACCATCCAGGAGCTACGAGAGACCAGCGGCAACACGGAGACCAGCACCGGCAATATCCAAAGCGGTGTGACGGCGGCCAGTGCCATTGCTGCCTTGCAGGAGGCCAGCGGCAAGGGCAGCCGGGACAGCACCCAGGCTAGTTACCGGGCATACTCTCAGATTGTGGAGTTCTGTATCGAGCTTATCCGACAGTTTTATGATGCTCCCCGGCAATTCCGAATTGTTGGGCAATACGGCGCGCAGGAGTTCGTCAGCTACGACAACAGCGGCATTCAGCCCCAGTATCAGGGAAATGATTTCGGCATGGACATGGGGTACCGGGTTCCTGCCTTTGATATTAAGATTTCTGCTCAGAAGCACAATGTGTACACCAAGGTCACGCAGAACGAATTGGCACTGCAATTTTTCAATCTGGGCTTTTTTAACCCCCAGATGGCAGACCAGGCGCTACAGTGCATGGACATGATGGACTTTGATGGCAAGGCGGAGTTGATGCAGAAAATCAGTCAGCAGGGAACCATGTATCAAAAGCTGCTGCAATATATGCAGCTGGCGTTGACGCTGGCAGAACGATATGAACCGGAAGCTGCCCAGACCATTGCCCAGGATGTAAACGTCACCATGGCCGGGGGCACCGGGGGCACGGTTGGAACGACCAGCATCTACCAGGGTGACAACATCGGCGGAATCCAGAAGCAGGAACCGACCATCGTTAAAAATGCCAGAAGCAGGGCGGCAGGGGCAGCCAGCACAGACAGGGAGGCGTAAAAAGTGGTGGACATTGTTTACTACCGGCGGTTCAACCGTGTGACGGTAAGGGGGCACGCAGGGACAGCACCGGCGGGGCAAGACCTGGTATGCGCGGCGGTATCGACACTGACCTACACGCTGGCGGAAAATGTGGCGCAGCTGCACCGGCTGGGAAAGGTGGCAGAACCGGAAATCCGGCTGGAGAACGGGGATGCGGAGATTTCCTGCACCCCGTCGGGAGCATACAAAAACATTGTAAGGGCTTTTTTTGAAGCGGTGTGCATCGGCTTTGCACTGTTAGAAGAAAAATACCCGGATGTAATAAGCTATCACGTACACGGCTGAGAAATGGGGCTGGCATTTGCCAGCCTTATTTTTTTATGCCCGCTGTGGGTTTAGAAATCAGAAAAAAAGAAACGTATCATATAACCGTGGGATTCGCCGCCCCAAAAGCGGCAGACAAAATACCGGAGGGTTTACTCATGGAATTTTTCAAAGCGCTGCTGGACTTGCAGCTGTTTGCCGACGGTGCCGGAGACGGCGCAGGGGCAGACGGCGGGGCAGCCGCGGCAGCGGAAGCGGAAGCGGGCGAAAAAGCTGTTGACGCCGAACAGCAAAGACTATTGGAACTGAATGTTCCAAAGGACAAGGTGGAACGATGGGCGAAACGGCGGGATGCCAGAGCCAAGAGAAACGGCCAGACCGTTCCTCAGGCGGCAGCCCAGCCACAGCCGGACGCCACGGCACAGACGCAGACCACCGAACAGAAAAAAGAGGAAGAACCGGAACAGGCCGAAGAACAGGCAGGAAAGCCGGAAAAGCCCAGCTGGGACGAGCTGATGAAAGACCCGGACTACAACAAGGCCATGCAGGAAATTATAAAGGCCAGGGTTGCCAAGGCCAACCAGGCGGAGGGATTCACCAGCATGATTGCCCCCCTGCTGGCGCAGCAATACGGCCTGGATGCAGAAAACATCGACCTGAACGCCATTGCAAAGGCGGTGGGAGACGCAGCAGACCACCAGCGGGAGGAACAGGAGGCCAGCGCCTTTGGCGTAAGCGCCGACACCATCCGGCAGATTCGGCAGAGCCAGCAAGCGGAACAAGAAAGCATCCAGGATAAGCGGCTGCGAGAACACGCCGCCAGGGTGATTTCTGAAGCGGAGGAAATGAAAAAGCTGTTTCCGAATTTCGACCTGATGGCCGAGCGGGAGAGCAACGAGGTGTTCCGCCGCATGGTGGACAACCCGGACAATCCGGTTCCCTTGCAGACGGCCTATTTTGCCGCCCATCACAACGAGCTGGTTCAGACGGCGGTTCAAAAGGCTTTGCAGGAGGCATCCCAAAAGCTGACGGCATCCGTCCAGGCCAACGCCAGAAGACCGGATGAGGCGGGAGTTGACCGCCAGGCTTCCTCTGTGACCACATTTGATTACGCAAAGGCAACGCGGCAGGAGCGGGAGGCGCTGAAAGCCAGAATCCGTGCCGCTGCTGCCAGGGGAGAGAAAATTTATCCCGGAATGTAACGGGGGTTTCTCTTCCGAAAAACAAAATGGAGGAGAATAAAAAATGTTTGAAATCAAAATGATTACCCTGAATCTTCAGCTGTTTGCGGAAGCCGGTACGCTGGTGAACGCCAGCACCACCTACGTCAACGCCTACACCGGCGAAAAGACGAACTTCGACACCAAGAACACCATGTCCGGTGAAATGAAGACGTTCTACGATACGGAACTGCTGGAAAATGCCAGAATTGAAGCTTATTACGGCCAATTCGCCAAGAAGCAGAACCTGCCCAGAAACCACGGCACTACCATGGAGTGGAGAAAGTGGAACACCTTTGCCAACGCCTCCAAGCTTCAGGAAGGCGTGATTCCCACCGGGCAGAAATTCGGCATGAGCAGCAAGGTTGCGACCATTGACCAGTTTGGCACCTTCGCCGCCATCTCTGACATCCTGGAGTTCCACGCATACGACAACACCATCCTCGGCGCAACGGAGGAAATGGGTGCTTCTGCCAGCAAGACCCAGGAGACGCTTATCCGAGACAGTCTGTTGACCAATACTAACGTGCTGTACTGCGACAACATCACCCTTGCAACCAACGCTGTTGCATCCACGCCTACCAGCTGCGCCACCATGGAAGCAAGCGCAACAGTCATGAGTATGTTCACGCCGTTGATGGTTGCCAAGGCGGTGCGCATCATGAAGATGAACCGTGTTCCCACTATCAACGGAAAATACTACTGCGTGGTTTCCCCTTCTGTCGCCTATGACCTGCGGAACTGCAAAGACTGGATTGAGGCGCACAAGTACGCGGCTACAAGTGAAATTTTCAACGGCGAAATCGGTGAGCTGCACGGTGTGCGTTTTATTGAAAACGTGTTTGCCCCGGTGCTGGGTGGAGGAACCTACAAGAACAAGGCCAACGGCGCTACCTATGCCAGCTATATGTTCGGCAAGGACGCATTTGGTATCATTGACCCGGAGGGCGGGAACCTGGAAACCATCATCAAGAGCCGTGAAGAAGTGGGAGGCCCTCTGAACCAGTTCAGCACCGTGGGCTACAAGTTCGAGTTTGGCACAACAGTGCTGTACACCGAACGGGTGCTGCGCATTATGAGCTGCTCCACCTTCTCCGCAACCGATGAACTGAATTAAGGGAGGAGACAAAAAATGGCTGACGAAAAGAAAACCAGCTTGGAGAAGCTGGTGGAGCTTCGGATTCCCCGAGGCAGAAGCAACGAAGAACCCTGCCTTATGATTGGCGTAAACGGGAAGAACTGGCTGCTGCCCAAGGGGGAGACCAGCAAGGTGCCTGAGTATGTGGCGGAGGAGTACCACCGCAGTGTCGAGGCGGTGGACAGCTACAGCGCCAAAATCAACAACATTCAGGGCGAAGAACAGGCGGTAAACGCCTCCGCCAGAGCAAGAATCGGCGGCTAACACAAAATTGGGGGGCTTTATGCTCCCCTTTTTTGGAATTGGAGGGAAACGACATGACCATTCAGGAAGCATTGGAACGGCTGGATAGTTTGAAATACAATACCTATACGGATGCGGAGAAAATTGCCTGGCTGGACAGGCTGGACAGGACGGTTAAAGCGCAGGTGATTGACACCCATGAAGGGGCCGCAATCCCCGGTTTTGACGGATACACGGCGGGCACGGCGATTGACACAACGCTGCTGATTCCCGCCCCCTATGACGAAGCATATATTCACTATCTTGCGGCACAGATTGACTTTGCAAACGGTGAATTTGACAAATATAACGCAGAAATTACCATGTACAACACTTTGTATACAGCTTATGCGGCGGCCTATAACCGGGAGCATATGCCGGTGACGGCGGCAAGACGGATGCTTTTTTAGGAGGACGGTATGATTTATCCTACGGTGGCGGCGGCGGCTTCCAGCCGGGAGGTGGTGGAGGAGTTCCGGGGGTACAACCACAACCTGCGGATTGGCAGCGGCGAATTTTACGACATGAAAAACTTGACATCGGACAGCTACCCGGTGCTGTCCCCCCGGAAAGCAAGGGGCGTGTATGCAAAGCCCGCAAGCCCCAACGGCTTGATTGCCAAGGAAAAGCTGGGATATGTGGATGGGAGAAATTTTATATATGGGGAAAGCACGGTCTCCATGGGTTTGAGTACGGCGGCTGAGGACAATCCGAAGCGGCTTGTATCCATGGGCGCTTATGTGATTATTTTCCCGGACAAAAAATGGCTGAACACCGAGGACTTGAGCCAATACGGCGAGATAGAAGCCAGCTTTACCAGCAGCGGGAATGTCCATTTTTCCCTGTGCAGCATTGACGGCGGAGAAATCAGCGGTGTGAGCGTGTCTGAAACAGCACCGGCAGAACCAAAGGATTTGCAATATTGGCTGGACACCTCCGGCAAGCCGAATGCCCTGAAACGGTACACCGCTTCTACGAAAACATGGGTTACAATCAGCAGCACCTACGTCAAAATCAGTGCGGACGGAATCGGGGCTGGATTTTCGCAGAATGACGGCGTTTCCATCACCGGCGTAACCGTGCCTGGGCTGGAGGACTTGAACGGAAACCACACAATCTGGTCAAAAGGAAACGACTGGATTACCGTTGTGGGGCTTTTGGGCGAGACGGCGATTCAGGCTGGCGCTATTACCGTGAACCGGAAAATCCCCAATATGGATTTCGTAATTGAATCAGAAAACAGGCTTTGGGGCTGCCGGTACGGCGTGGCAGCAAACGGACAGACGGTGAACGAAATCTACGCCTGTAAGCTGGGAGATTTCCGAAACTGGAATGACTTCAGAGGACTAAGCACGGACAGCTATGCCGCCAGCTGCGGCACGGACGGCGCATTTACCGGGGCTGCTGCTCACCTTGGGTACCCGCTGTTTTTCAAAGAAAATTGCGTGCATAAAATTTACGGCAGTATGCCAAGCCAATACCAGATTCAGACAACGGCGCTGCGAGGCGTTCAGGCGGGGTGCGGGAACAGCCTTGCAATTGTCAATGAAACGCTTTTTTATAAATCCAGGAACGGCGTGTGTGCCTTTGACGGCTCTTTCCCGGTTGAAGTGTCGGCAGCACTGGGAACAGAACCCTATGGGAATGCAGTGGCGGCAGGGCACGGAAACAAATACTACGTTAGCATGGAAAGCGGCGGCAAGTGGGCGCTTTTCGTTTATGACACGGCAAAAGGAATGTGGCATCGGGAAGATGCGCTTCACGCAAGTGCCTTTGCCAGCCTGGAGGGCGAGCTATACGCAGTTGACGCGGGTGACAGGAACATTATCACGCTTTTGGGAAGCGGCGATACGGGGGAAACAAGCGTTCAATGGATGGCGGAAACGGGAGACCTGGGACTATCCAGCCCTGACAGAAAGTATCTTTCTCAAATTTCCGTTCGGATGCGGGCAGGAGAACAGACCCGCATTGAATTTTTCGCACAATATGACCAGAATGAAGAATGGGTGAAGCTTTGCACGGCTTTTGGCATGGGGCTGAAAAGCTTCAGCGTTCCAATCAGGCCACGCCGGTGCGACACGCTTCGGCTCCGTTTGGTTGGTGACGGTGACGCAAAGATTTATTCTATTGTCAAAACAATCATGGAAGGGAGCGACAGATTTTGATGAAGCTCAGATTCCCGAATGTGCAGGGGAGCACACAACAGCAGGTGGAGCAGCTGACGAAATACCTTTACGCGCTGGTGCAGGATTTGAATTATGCGCTGGAACAGCTGGAAAAGGGGCAGAACCAGCAGAAGGGAGATAACAATGGGAACGTTTAAAACCGTTGACGACAAGAAAAAGATGCAGGAACAGCCTGCGCAAAACCAGCAGCCGGTACAGCAGAACCAGCAAAGCCAGCCGGTGCAGCAGAACCAGGGAACGCAGTATGTTCAGCAGCCCCAAAGCCAACAGGCCAACGCCAATGTTGCAAATGCCCAGCAGCTTTTGCAGCAGGGACTTGAAAGCACCGGCGGCTCTTACCAGTCCAAGTGGACTGAAAAACTGAATGGGCTTTTGGACAAAATCACCAACCGGCAACCATTTCAGTATGACGTGAATGCGGATGCCCTTTACCAGATGTACAAAGACCAATATGTGCGTCAGGGGCGAATGGCAATGCAGGACACCATGGGGCAGGCGGCAACCATGACCGGCGGCTATGGCAACAGCTACGCTCAAAATGCGGGGCAGCAAGCGTATGAGGGATATTTGCAGCAGTTGACCGCGAAAATCCCAGAGCTATACCAGGCGGCTTATAACCAGTATTCCCAGGAAGGGCAGGACTTGTACAACCAATATAACCTGATTGGAAACCAGGATGACAGGGATTATAACCAGTTTGCCAACGAGCGGAACTATCAATACACGGTCAGCCAAAACGAGCAGAAGCTTGCACAGGGACAGGTGGATTACCTGTTGAGCATCGGAGTAACCCCCAACGAGGAGCTGCTAAAGGCTGCCGGGTATAACAGCCAATACATCAATGAAATTCTTGCGCGGACAAAACCACAGACCGGCGGCTATTCCGGTGGTGAGGGCGGCGCAGTGACCCAGCCGAAGAAGAAAGAAGTAAAACTTGAAACGACTGGTTCTGTTGTAGAGACGGCAAAAAACACAATGAAGGCTGGCTATACACCTTCTGAGGTTTACAGTGCGCTGAAAAAGAACGGCATTTCCTCCGGCAGAGCACATACTGCGGTGAAACAGGCGCAGATTTTGGAAGATTACCTTAAAAAAATGAAGTGAGGGTTCGGATATGTCCAGGAAGAAAAACGCAGAAGAATTTGTTTCACAGCAATTGGCGAAGCCAACGACAAGCGGCGGTTCAGAACGATATAACCAAGCAAAACAGTTTGTTGCAAATACACTGGATCGAGCGGCTGTTTCCAAACTGAAATCCATGGACGATGCCTACGCAGAGCAGCTGCGCGCAAGAAGCCGCCCTTCTACCGCTGCCCAGTTTTCAGCCGGAAGCACACCCCAGGTGAACCAGCGGATAAACGACTACCTGGGGCAGCTGAAAAGCTATAAGGATGCTTTGCTTCTTCAAGACGAGAAAAGCCAGCTGGAAAATGAAAACAAGTGGTTATCTTCCAAAGACCCACTTTGGAAGCAAAACAGCACACGGATTTCACAAATCGACACACTTCTGAAAGGCTCACAGGCAGAAAAGCCGAAACGTCCGCTGCTTGAGCCGAAGAAATATGCCAACCAGGACGTGACCGGCACAAAGGAAAATGCAGAAACCATCAAACTGCGTACTGACGCGGCAAAACTGCTGCAACAGAGCGAAAAAGAGCGGAAATACTGGGAGGATGCCCAGAAACGCTATCAGCCGGACAGCCGCGACTACGCGGACGCGAAAGCCCGGTGGGAACGCTTCACTGAACAGTATCAGGCACTTGGTTCACAGCTGCCGGGTGGTGTGCCGGAAATCAGTGCCACTGATTACAGCAGCCCGCTTGCACGGGCGAAAGCTGCATATGCTGCTGCGGAAGATGCCTTTAAGGCTGCGGAAAACGACTACTACAATGTGCCCGATGATGACTTTGACGGCGTAGAGGCGCGGTATCTGGAAGCCGAGAAAAACCTCGAGGCAGCGAAAAAGCAGCTGGACGATGCCGCGAAGCAGACGAAAAAAGAGGCAACAAAGGCTGACAGCACAGGAGAAGCACAAAACGCGGCGGAGGAAGAAAAACAGCAGAAGATTGAAGAAGCCTATCTTGCGTTTACCCAGGCGCAGCAGCAGCTTGAAATCGCACAAGACGATATGGCAAATTCTACCGGAGAAGATATTACGCAGTATTCGGCGGCATATAACCGTGCCAAGAAAAACTATGACACGGCAAAAGCAGCTTATTACAATCTTAAAAATGATGCCGATGTCAGCGAACGCAACGGGCTGATTGCAGCGCAGGAAGACAAGGTACAGCGGTATGAAACATACCGGTATATGGACGGATTTCAGGAAGATGCTGAGGCCGGCATGGAGAAAGGGCTGGTTGAGCGGAATGACCCGGTCAGCCGATACCTTGCGAATAAAACCGAATATGACGCACAGGCTGCTTTGAGCGGTACTTCAATCAGTCGGTACAACTGGCTTGCCGACAACGAGCTGAAAATGTACTATTTTCTTCTGAACCGTTACGGGCTGGGAGAGGCAAAACAATATCTGAGCGATTTGGAAGTGACCCTTGACAAGAGAATCAGCGATTTCAAAAATTACAACACAGAGATTACCTACGGCACATCCGGTGCTATTGGCAAGACGGTTATGAATGCGGCTACTGTCCCTGCCAATATTTTTGGCGGCGTTTCCTCCGCTGTGGCGGATGTGGGCAGCGCTATTACCGGAAAATTCAATCCCTACTCCGCCGGGCATGAACTTTCTGATTATGCAAATACCGTGCGCGGCATTACGGCGCAGGAGATTGTGGACAGTATTGATTCCCCATTCTGGGGCGCGGTGGCGGCAAACACCTATCAGGCGGTTATGTCCGGCGCTGACAGCGCATTGGGTGCTACGCTGTTTGGAAATGGGTACACCTGGATTATGGGCAGTTCTGCGGCAAATCAGCGGGCGCAGGAGCTATACGAAAAAGGCGCTTCCGGCACACAGATTGGCTTGGGCGCAATTGCCTCCGGCCTGATAGAAGCGGCAACGGAGAAATATTCCGTTGAATACTTCACAAGCCACTTTTTGGAGGGCAACGTAACTGGTTTTCGTGACTGGGCAAAGAAAACGCTGATTCAGAGCTTTAACGAAGGCAGCGAGGAAGTGGCCTCGGACATTGCAAACCTGATTACGGATGCCCTGCTGGAAGGAAAGAACAGCGACTATCGGAACAACATCCAGGAACTCGTTGAGCATGGGATGAGCCGGGAGGAAGCCCAAAAACAGGCATTTATTAACCAGGCTATTGACACGTTCTGGTCGTTCTACGGCGGCGCTGTTTCCGGCGGCTTGATGGGCGGCGCTGGCGGCATTGTGAATGCCACCACCAGTGATGCAAGAAAAATCGGCAAAGATATGGTGGACAGCGGCAGCTATGACGAAATTCTGAAAAATGCGGCGGAGCTGGGTTCCAAAAATAAGGACGTTCCAAAATTACAGGCAAAAGCAGAAAAAGGGAATTTAGGCAAGCGGGGCAGCGACTACGCCAAGCTAACCAACATCTATCAGGAAAACATTGCGGCGCTGACAAAGCAGGATGTCTCCAATATAACAAATGCGATTGCGGCACAAGCAGAGCAGCTGGGTGCAGAGAAAAATCCGGGGCTGATTGCCAGCGGCATTGTAAAAAAGCTGACAGGTGAAAAACTCACCATGTCAGAACGGTATGCCATGGCTCAAAACCAGAAGATTACAGACACGCTGCTGAACGACATCAGCCGTGCTGGCTCGGAGAGTGACGGAAGCGACTGGGTGCGCAATATCGGAACCTATACTCTGGCACCGGAAATTTTCGGCACGCGGGAGACGGAAACGGAAAAGAGTGCCAAAGCGGCGGTTCATGACCAGCTGAGCGAAGCGGCAGAAAGCATCTTTGGGAAGGAACACGCTTTTGCAATCGAGCAGATGTATTACCCAGGGCAGAGTCGGGGCAGATATGTGGAGGAGATGGCAAAAGCCTATAAGGCTGGGCAGGAAGGAATCGACATTGCTGACATTGAAGGGATTAGCTCTCTTACTGTTGGACAGGTGGATTTGGCGTATAATCTGGGGAAACAATCCGTGGACGGGAGCAGCTTTGACTATGACGGAGAAGCCGAAGGGCAGAGCTATCTTATCAGCGACAACAGCCCGGTAAACATCTCGGAAATTGCTTCCGTCGGTGGCGGCGGTATGGTGCTGCTAACGGACGAGGGCAAGCAGGTAAACGCCAAGGATGTGAAGTTCGGCAGCTATGGGACAGCGCGGCTTTTTAAGGCCATTGAAACCATCGGGGTTGATTCCCAGACCGGAAACGCCATTCTGGAAGCATCCAAAAACAGTCAACTGAGCAATTCCAATTTTGCGGTGGCAGTACTGGATGCCTACAACGCGGGCAGAAACGGCGTTGCCATGAACGCCATAGGGCGGGACAGCAACGCAATGCGGCTGGATGAAACTACCCGGCAAACTGCCTGGGAGGCTGGCAGAGACAGCAAGAGGACAAAAAACCGGCAGAAGCAGCAGACAATTGACCGGGGAGAGCACGCGGCACGGAAAGGCAGCCTGACGGTGAAAGACAGCACCAAAAATATTGAATCGCTGAATGAGCAGCAAAAGAGCGGCATGGATGCGGCACGGCTGCTTTCGGAAATGGGGCTGAACATTACCGTTTATGCCAGCACCGAAGAAGAACGGAATGCCGGAATGGAAAACGGCAGCATTTACCTGGAGGACGGAAGCATCTGGGTTGACCTGAATGCCGGTGCAGACGGTCAGGGCGTGATGGCCTTTGCCCTGAGCCATGAGTTTACCCATTTCGTGGAGGAGTTCAGCCCTGAAAAGTTCCACCGGTTTACGGAAATCCTGTTTGAAGCCGTGGGAACCGATGTGAATGTCAATGAGCTGATTGCCGCCAAGGCGGCAGCGCTGAAACGGCAGGGCTACAAGGCGCTGAGTGCCGAGGAACTGAACGATGTGGCATACAGCGAAGTCGTTGCGGAAATGATGGAAACGGCGCTGACGGACACGGACGTAATGGAACGGATTTCTGCACGGTTGCAGCAGACGGACATGAGCCTTTGGCAGAAGATTAAGAAATTCCTGCAAGGGCTGGTGGAACGGCTGAAGGAAGCCTACCGGGGGCTGAACCCGGACAGCAGCATTGCCCGGCTGGCAAGAGACACCATCCGAAGCAGCGAGGAAGCGCTGAACGCCTTTGCCGATGCTGCCAGTGATGCAGTGGTGAACTACCAGTTGCAGGATGGACAAAAAAATAACGCCCCGGAGGGCGAGCTATTCAGCATACGGAATACACAGAAGATGAGCTGGGAAGACCAGATACATGGTGCCTTGTATGGGAAAAATACGATTCGCCGAAATGATACGCTTGTTGCAGGAACGGTATCTGATTTCCTGGTAAATGACGGTGTTTCTCAGAAACCTCTTGCAATTCCGCTATCTGTACTGACGAAAGCGTCCAGCGGAAAGGATGTATCCCATTCGATAAAAAAAGGGAAACTGGCGAAACTGGACAGCGGCATAAAGAATGCGCCACTGGTAATTGTAAATCCAGGCAGAAACGCAATTGTCTACGTTACGAATATAAAGCAGGGCGGTGCACCTCTCCTTGCTGCGTTTAATATGGACACAGAATTTGACGGTGATGATGTTCACAAGGCAACAAGCATTCACCTACAAATTGATGTACAGACCATGCTGAACAATTTACCTGCGGAGGCAACGATTTATGTGCAAAACAAAAATGAACTTGCGGCAGTAGGTGCAACGAATAACCTTCGTGGCCTTGCTGCTAACGTCAAGTTCATTTCGGACGGAATTGTAGCACAGCCTGATGCAGATGTCAAGGGCATTTTGAAGTCTTCCCGCAACGGTCAAAAGGAGAAAACCCTTGTTGCGCTTCATAACTTGACGGAAGAAAAGTTTCTGAAAACACTGGAATTAGGCGGCTTCCCGATGCCGAGTATTGCTATCACCAAGGCGGGGATACCACACACAAATTTCGGAGACATTACCGTTGTATTCGGCAAAGAAACCGTTGACCCGAAAGTGAGCCGTTATAATGCGGTATATTCTGCCGACGCATGGACACCTGTGGTTCCGAAAATTGAATATGAAGCAGACAGAAAGGCAACTGATAGAGTGTATAACCGGCTGGGTGAACTAAAAGGGAAAGTTGCCGAATACTTCCAGCATGACCTTGACGTGGTGCGGTACGATATTGAGGACAGACTAAACCGTGAGGGCGGTGAAAAAGGCGTTGTTGACAGTCTACTGAACAATTATGCGCTGAAAGCTGCTTTCTTGGAGGAACAAGGGAAGCACATCGAGCAAAAAACCAGGCAGGAAGAAAGAATTGTAAATGCAATTAGCAACGAGACAGAAGATAAGCTGCTGAAAGTGTGGGATATTCTGGGGAATGTAAAGCCGGAAGTATTTGAACATATTCCTCTGAAAACGTTGCTTGAGGAGCATGGAGCTGAACTTGAACGGGCATACCCCGGAATGACAAAAAAAACAGTTCGCATGAGTGGTGTGCTCAGAAGGCTAAGCAGCTATTTAAATGGTACGGCTAATACGACAGAAACATACACCACTGTTGATGCCGAAATTATGAAAAAGAATGTAGACTCCGCTATTGACAAGGACGCATTTGCAGAATGGGTAAAAGAGCTTTTCAGCGGCGTAGAAAAAAGTAAGGGTGTGTACAATGGGAAAGAACGGTATACTCCATCTGGAGGACGGCGGCCTTTTGAGAAGACACACATTGCTGCAACGCTAGAAGGCATTGTAAAGGCTATGCGGTCTGAAAATGGCGGGGACACCAAAAATGTGTCCGGCTTTTTCGGCGTAAAAACTTTGCGTGCTGCCACATCAGAACGGTTCAAAAGCATTGCGGATATGCACAAGTTGGAAGGACGGCTGCAAAATCTGACCGATGAGCAAGTAAGCAATATTCAGGATGACCTTGGCAATCGCTTGTATAAGCTAATGGGCACCATCGATGAAGCAAACGCGAAATCCAGATGGTCAGACAACGAGCTTATTCGCATGGATAGCATCGGTGAAATCATTTCCGAAATTGGAGAGAGCAGAGGATATACACCGGAAAATGTACAGCGTATATTTGCAAAGTACAACATGGAAGTAAACTCCCAAACGGCACAAGAAGTTGCACAGCTTCTTTCCGACATCTCTCAAATGCCTGTAAACATTTTTGAAGCGAAACCTGCCCGGGCGGTTGGATTTGATGAAATTAAGAATGTAATCGTTCCTGATACTGCAAGCCAGAGGCTACTAGAGGAGCTAAGTAAACTTGGCATCCCCTACCAGCTCTATGAGGCGGGGAACGAAGACCAACGGCAACAGATGATAAATAAAATGGATAACATTCGCTTCTCCCGGCGGATTAGTGCCGAGGAGCAAATGGAGCGGATGGAGACGGAAATCCAATACCTGAAAAAGCTGGTTCAGATTCAGAAGCGGGGCAACAAAGACTATACTCTTGATAGAAACAGCCTAAACCAGCTGGCGGCGCGGCTTATCCGCGAGGGGAACGCCAATGGCAGAACCACTGAACTGGCAGCACTGCTGGAAGACACCTACAACTACATTTCCAGGGACGCAGATGTGTCCTGGGAGGGCATTGAGGAGCGAGCCGGGCGAGCTGCTGACTGGCTGGAGAAGCACCGAAAGGAACAGCGGGATGAATACGCCCAGGAAGTGCTGGACTGGATGGCAAAGCGGCGTGTGCGGCTGAGCGAGGGACAGCTCGGTGAAATTGAATACAGCTATGGCAGCCTGAAGGATTTTCAGAAGGCAATCCGCGGGAGCATCATCATTGACCAGAATGCCAACACCAGCCTTGACCAGTTCTGGCAGGAGGCAGCGGCGCAGTTTGCAGACCAGTTTGATTCTGAGCTTTCTGATATGAATATGCCTGGAGCACTTGCGGAACTGGTGCAGAAGCTAAAGGACAGCAGGAGCACATCTGACATGGAGGCGGCATATTATCGTGATGCGGAAAGAAAAGATCTGATTGAAAAAATCGTTGCAATGGCCTGGGATGCAAAGCCGGTTGAAAGCATTTCCGACAAGCTGAAAGAGGAAATCGCAAAGCTGAAAAAGGAGCGCAATGCGGCGCTTCAGGAGGCCGCACAGGCACGGCAGGACGGAAAGAAAGCCGTGGAACAAGCGCTTTCTGACTACCGCTATCAGCGGGATGCGGAAGCGAAGGCTATGAAGGCGGTTTATGAAGCTGAACGAGAGCAGATTGCTACCGCACACCAGCGTGAAATGAATAAGCTAGAAGACAGCTACACCGGAAAGATTGCGGCAATGGGCAAAGAAATTATTCGTCTGCTGCGGAAATACGGTGAACAGGATAACAGCCTTGAAAAAATCAAGGAAGAACTTTCTAAAACTGAGGAAGATGCTGCAATCTGGCAAGAAAATTTTGAGGTTCTTTTGAAAAAATACAAAACCAGCGGGAATAATATCGACAGGCTGGAAAAGAAAGTGAAGGCGCAGCAGGATGCAGCAAAGGCCAAGGTGGAAAGTGCCAGAAAGACGGAGGAGCGGTTTAAGCTGGAGCGGGTGCTTACTGACCTCAACCGGCGGCTGCTGAACCCCACAAAGACGCTGTATGTGCCGGACAGCTTGCAGCCTGCGGTGACCATGGCGATGCAGTCCATTGCTACAATCAAGCAGCAGGACGCGCAGGAGACCGCCCGGCGGGTAATTGCCCGGTACGGCGCACAGCTGGAGCGGCTGGGGAAAGACCCGGTGAAGAACGCCCAGGCCATTGCAGAGACGGAAGCAAAGCTGCAAAATGTTCTGGAACGGCGAAATGCCACGGTTCAGAATGCCCTGGAGCGGCTGCAACAGGCATACACCGATTTGGCGGAAGTCAATAAGGGGGTGTTTACCCAGGAATATAATGACAAAATTCTTGAGTTTATTTCCGACGCCAAAGAAGCCATTGGAGACAGTTTCTATGGTGAACTGAACATCCAGCAGCTACAGGCAGTTCGCAATGCTTATACGGCCATTCTAAATACCATCCGAAATGCCAACAAGCTCCACGGCGAAAATCTAAAGCAGGGGTGGGCAGAGACAGCCAAGCAAGCAATGGCGGAGTTCCAAAAACAGCCGGACAAGACACCGGCGCTGGGAAAGCTAAAGAAAACAATGGAAAAACTAAGCTGGAACAACGAAAAGCCCTATTATGCCTTCGAGCGCATGGGAAGCAGCGTTATGATGCAGCTCTATGAAAACCTGCGCAACGGTGAGGACGGCTGGTATCGGGACTTTGCAAAGGCAAGAGCCATTATGCTGGGGTGTATGGACAAATACCACTTTGATAAGTGGGAAAACAATCTGGTGGAAGTGGAAATGGCAGACGGCGAAAAGGTGGCGCTGGATTTGCAGGAGCGGATGAGCCTGTTTGCGGCATCAAAGCGAGAGCAATATCTTGGCCATTTGACGAAGGGAGGCTTTATTCTCACCGGGAGCAAGCGGAACGGCAAGGATTACACTGATTATTCCTCACACGTTTTGGCGCTGGAAACGGTTATTCAAATCCGAAACGGGCAGGTGCTGGGGCTGACGGCGGAACAGATTGCCTTTGCAAACGAAATGCAGGAATATCTTTCCACAGTATGCGCAGAGCAGAACAACGAGGTAAGCCGGGCGCTGTATGGTGTGAGCAAGGCGAAGGAAAAGGATTACTGGCCGATTAAATCCTCCGCCATCCGGTCTGAGCGGGTGCGAGACAGTCAGGAATCCCCCGGCAATCGGCAGAAAAACGCTGGGCATATGAAGACCACGGATAAGAACGCCAGCAACGCTGTGGAGCTGCGCGGTTTTATGGAAACCTGGGCAAACCATGTGAACGACACAGCCATGTATCACAACTTCACGCTGCCCATGGAGGACTTCTACAGGGTGTACAACTACAACACTTCCGGTGACGGCATCCGGCAGCAGATGCTGCGGAAACATGGGGAAGCATCGGTGGACTATGTAGATACCTTCCTAAAGGACGTGAACGGCGGCGTAAGGGCAGATAACCGAGAGACCGTTTACAATATGTTCTTGAGCGGATTCAAGAAGGCGGCGGTATCTGCAAGTTTGAGCGTGGCTATTCAGCAGCCAAGCGCGGTAGGGCGGGCGTTTTCAATTATCGATGCAAAGTATTTCGCAGGCTCCAAGGTGGACAGCGCGGGCGGAATTTCTGCAACCTGGGAGGAAATGAAAAAATACGCGCCGGTTGTTGGCCTGAAGGAAATCGGGCGGTTTGACACGGATATGGGCAGAAGCACCCAAGAGCTGCTTTCCGGGGAAAATGGAAAGGGCTTTATGGCCGCTGTGGACAAATTCGGCGGTTGGATGCCGGAACAGATGGACAAAATCACATGGGTTGCCATGTGGGAAGCTGCCAAGCGGCAGACCAAAGCGGAACACCCGGGACTTAGCGGAGAGGCACTCAAGGCTGAGGCAGGAAAGCTCTTTACTAAGTGCATCACCCAAACCCAGGTGTATGACAGCGTGTTTTCCAGAAGCGGCAATATGAGAAGCAAGAGCGTTTACATGAAAATGTTGACAAGTTTCATGGCGGAGCCTACCACCACCATCAATATGATGGGCAGTGCGGTGCAGGACATTCGCGGGAAGAACTTCAAAACCGCCGGAAAGAAAATCTCCTCCGTTGCGGCGGCGTTGATTCTGAACTCGCTGTTGGCAAGCCTTGTATATGCGGCGCGGGATGACGATGAAGAAAAGACATATCTGGAAAAATATCTGAGCAGCCTTGCTTCGGAACTGGTGGACGGGGTAAACCCTATCACCTATTACCCCGGCTTTAAGGATGTTTGGAGCATCGTTCAGGGCTATGACGTGGAGCGTAACGACATGAGTCTGGTGTCGGATATGTACAACGCAACCCAAAAAGCAACGGACAGCTGGAAGAAATTCCTGGAAACAGACCCGGATGACGAGGAAGCCAAGAAAGAGAACCTGGGGAAATTCGGTATTGCTTCACTGGACGCTGCAGCCGGTTTGCTGAACATGGGCGGCATCCCTCTGAAAAATATTCTGCGAGAAATGCGAGGAATAAAAAATACCTATGAAACGGTATCCACACCCAGAGCAAGCGATTCCTACACCAAAGGGAAAGCTATCTGGAACGGGATTCAGGAAAACATTCCCGCTATTTTCCGGGGGAGCAACGGAAAAACAGAGCGTCTTTACCACGCCATTGTGACTGGCAGTCAGGCAGAACAGGAACGGTTGAAAACCACTTATTCCACGGAACAGAAGTATGAAAATGCTATTGTGACAGCGCTGGCAGACCAGGACAGCCGGATTCGGCAGGCGGCAAAGGAAAAGGCCGCTGGGAACGCAAAAGCAGCGGAACGCATTCTTACCGAAATCGAAGCCGATGGGAATTTCAGCCGGAAGCAAATTCAAAGCGCCTTTGAAAAGCAGCTGAAGAAGGTTCCCGGCGGCAGCAAGGAATCGGTAAAGGAACAGTATTTGAATGGCGAAATCGACCGGACAGCAGCCATCAAACAGCTGAACGGGGTGCTTGGAATGCGCAGAAAGAGCGCGGAAGAACAGGTAACGCAGTGGAACAGCGTCCGAGACACCGGCATTGAATACGATGAAATCCGAGATTCTTATCTGAACAACATCCTGACGGAGAGTAAAGCGGCACAGATGCTTGTTCGGTACGGCGGAAAAAGTGAAGGTGCCGCAAAAAAAACCGTGCGAGAATGGGGCTGCAAGAAAGACCTTGACGTAAACTACAGCGAAGTGAAGGAAGCGTTTATTGACGGCGAAATCACGGAACAGCAGCTCAAAAATGCACTTGTTCGCTATGGCGGCAAGGACGCGGAGGAAGCAGAAGAAGCGGTGAACGCTTACCGCTGGCAAAAGCAGCACCAGGATTCCGATTTGAGCAGTGAGCAGGTTTTAGCGTATACGAAAAAGCTTGACGAGCTGGGCAAAAGCATTGAAGAAACCGGGATTCAGCCGAATGTGTTTGCTGACTACAGAAGCAGAAGAACGGAGTGTGTCGGCGTGGATGCAGATGGGGACGGGAAGACGGACAGTGGAAGCAAGAAGAAGGAAATTCTTGCCCTTATTGACAGTCTTCCGATTTCCGACAGCCAAAAGGATGCGCTGTATTATGACAACGGATATGCTGCAAGCGGCCTGAAAAAAGCGCCTTGGCATAAACGGTAAAAAAGAAGTCCGCCGGGTTTAGAATTGTCCGGCGGACTTTGGTATTCTATGAAAAAGGAGGTAGCGGCGTATGATGCAGGGGGACAGTTATTATTTGTCAATCCGGCTGAAAAACAATGCAGGGCAGCCGATAACTCCACTGGATGTGGAGGATGTGGAAGTTACCATCGGGAGAAGGACGAAAAGCTATAGGGACGGAAAAGTTCTGTTTGAGGATGGCCTGTGGTTCTACCCAGTAACCCAAGCGGAAAGCTTTGAGTTCCGACCGATGAAAGCAAATGCTCAGGTACGGGTGAAGTGGAACGGCGGCGTGATTGAAGGGCAGGAGCTGACAGGAATCCGCATACAGGAGAGCAGCAGCAAGGAGGTTCTTTGATGGCTTTACAATATGGACACACGGCAAACTATACCGCTGAGTTTGCTGGCCCTTTTTCATCAATGGTTGGTAGCACGGCAAAAAGGGTTATTATTTCACTCCCTGCTTCCGGGTGGAAGGGAGCCGAAAGCCCGTTCAGCCAATCCGTAACCGTCGAGGGGATTTCTACCAACAGCAAGGTTGACTTGACGGCTGACAGCGGTCAGATGGAAAAGCTAATGCAGACCATCATTTATATTGAAAATGACGATGGTGCTGCAACGGCATGGGCGATCGGGCAAAAACCGGCGGAGGATTTTACGCTGACTGCCTTTATCACGGAGGTGACAAGCGCATGAAAATCATTGGCAGTTCTGTTGGGATGATTATTCCCAAGACGGACTACAACCAGGCGGATGCCAATAGCCCGGACTATTTGGTGGGGCGGGACACGCTGAACAACCACATTGACGAGCTGCGGAAAGCATCAGAGAATGCGCAAAGAACCGCTGAAAATTCGTTGCCAAAAGCAGGAGGAGCAATGACCGGTGCGGTGACGTTCAGCGGAATTGTTCTAAAGGAAGGTGTTGACTATGGCGATACGCTCCCTGAAACGGTGATTCCTGGCAAGCTTTTCTTTTTGAGGGAGGTGTAGTTATGGCAACCGGAAAAAGCGGAGTGCTCAATGTTTATGTTGGCGGAGGCTTTTCAGCCACGTTGAGCGTGGAATGGTCTGAGACGATCGGCTCTGGATATTCTGAACTGGCGGTGGCGGTTAAGTTCAGCCGAAGCGGCGGAGAAATGGGCGGAACGTGGTACTCCGGCGGGAGCGGACGGATTACGGTGAACGGGGTGACTGTCTGGGCGTGGTCAGCGGACAGCACCAGCCTGAATGTGCCTACATATGGTGGCACTTCAATCATTGCTGCAAAAACCGTTCGCGTTGAACACAGCGGGGCTATTGAGGTTCCAATCCATGTAGATGGGGCGAGCTGGTACAACACCAGCTACAGCTCCCTCGGCTGCAACTGGGGGGCAACGAATGGAACGGCATCCCTGGGCGAGACACAGATTTATACATTGACTATCACTACCGACAAAAATGCCAGTGCAAGTGTCACAAGGAACGGAGAAGCAATTTCCAGCGGGGCTGGCCTTGCGGCGGGAGACGTTCTGACAATTACCGGAACTGCCCAAAGTGGGTACATCCTGCTATTAAAAGCGAATGACGAAACAATCACAAGCGGCGCAACGCTGACAGTAAACGGTAACGTGGCTATCAGCGCAAAAGCAATTAAGCCTGGGGCACAGTATGTGCGGTATGTGCCGTATATTGGTATGCCGGACGGGTGGATACCTCTGTAAGAAAGGATGAAAACAATGAAAACAGTGAAGATTCCAGAATCCGCGTCACCATGGACGTGTATTATTGATGGGGTTAAATACACTTACCCATCAGGCGTTACAATGCAGGTTCCTGACCAGGTGGCGGCGCTGGTGGAAGCGTACAACAAGGAAATGGAAGAACCCGCATATTGGGTGCCGAATGCAAAAGTAAACCAAGACCCCAAAAGCAGCGCGCCGTTTACTATTGGCGCTGACAAGGGAGGCGTTTACCGTGTAGACAGCGCCGGGGTGAAGAAGTACATGGACGTTGACCTGCCGGAGTTGACGGATGAGCAGCTGGAAATTATCGCACAGAAAACGCAAGGAAAGGTAGATGACCTGGTCACCCGCCTTAAATCCGGCAAGCTGGAGGATGCCGAGTTGCATTTTGGGCTATGTGTTGTCGATGGAGCGCTCTGTGTGGCGCTGACCGAATAAGAAAGGATGATAAAAAATGAGTGTAGTAACAAAGCCAATGCTGTTGGACAGCACAGGGCGTGACATTGCAGCGCTGCTGGCACAGCAGAACGGCTATCTTGCCATGATTGCCAGTGGGCAGCGGCCTGAGCTTTACAAAAGCATGAAGGAAATCGCCAACATTGTCCGAGCGGGCACGGTAGAATCCAACGCCAAGATTTTCCCCGTAGGCGATCAGATTATTGCACCCTGGACTGATGTGGATGATAATAACAAGGAATATCAGGTAGCGTGGGATATTATCAACCATATTCCTGTTACCCTGGCTACCGGAGAAGTGGTGCCCGGAATGCAACTGCAAATGCACAAATGCTCTGCGTATGATGTGCAGTTTGACCACCAGCAGGCATTCATGGTCTGCCCAGACGGGCTGGCTGCCGACACTTACAATGTGACTTTCGGAAGCAAGTGGGGCAGCAAAGGCGCAGAAGCTAATACCAGCTGGCAATTTACACTGACCCAGGCCGTACCTGCGGGTGGCCTATTAAGCGGCTTCGAGGGTCTGCCGGATGTCGCCACAACGGCATTCAAAGTCAAAAGCTGGGCCACTGCGAAAGACGCCGATCCTATTGAGAATGTCACTGTGACTGCCGGTTCTGAGGGAACGAATCTTGGTACAATGGCATTTACCAAAGCAACTGACGGCGGACTGAATGGAATGCAGCAGGTTGCTTACGGGCACAATCGCTGGGGTACTTCTGCTTTGCGGCAGTATTTGAATGCTGATGGGGCAGACTGGTTCAAACCGCTGGAAAAATTCAGCATTCGTCCAGACCAGTATGCGAAGCACGGCTTTATGGCTGGCCTCAGCGAAGATTTTCTGTCCGCTATTAAACCGGTTAAGGTAACAACTGCGCTTAATACGGTTGAGGGATTTGACACAGCCTCTGAGGATACCTTTGATACCTTCTTCCTGCCCGCCTTGGTAGATATGAACATCAAGCCGCAGTTGAAAGTCGAAGGAACGTTATCCCCCTATTGGCGGGAACGGATGGGTATTACACAGCCACTGAATTACGGCTGGGAGAGAGAACCGAATCAGAGCGATGCGCTCAAGATTCCGGCTCTTAACTCCAGCAATCTGCAGTATGTGCGTTTGCGTAGCGCTAATAGGGACTATGCCTATGGTACTTGGTACGTGAGTACGTCTGGGCGAGTCAACAACCACTACTACGCTTCCATTGCCTATCGGTTCTCCCCGGTTTGTGTCATCTGCTAATCTTACCATCCGGGCGGGACGCCCGCGGATAAAATTCAAAATGGATTTGGAGGAAATCAAATGAAGTATGTTAAAAATACCATCGGCATCCGAAAACAGGCAGAAATTGAAGCTGCTAAAATGGCTGCGGAACAGGCAGCTGATAATATGGAGCAGCTGAACGCTACCATTGATTATATCGCAATGATGTGCGATGTAGAACTGCCGGAACTACCGAGGGAGGGCGAAATCAATGAGCCGAAAATTTGAGAAAGTGAAGTATTACTACGAAAAACACCTGTGGACAAAAGAGCAGGTGGCGAATGCTGTAAAAAAAGGCTGGATTACTGAGGCTGAATTTTTTGAAATCACCGGTACCCCTTTTGACGAGCAGGAGGTGGGGGCGCTGTGACGACCAAGCAAGCTCAACACTTACTAAGCTACCTTGGCTACGACCCTGGCGCTTGTGACGGCATTGCCGGAGCGAACACCCAGGCGGCGGTAAAGGCGTTCCAGGCGGACTATGGCCTGACCCCGGACGGAATCGCCGGGGCGCAGACCACCAAAATGCTGATTGGGGCTGTCGCCGGAACGGCGGCAAAGGTGGATAAAAAGTCCACGGAAACCGGTGGCAACCAGCCCCCGGTTGAGGCGGCGCAGTACCTACAAGCGGACGGCTGCTATCACATCCCCCGGGGGGTGGATGTGCAGCTTACAAAAAATTTCAGAGCGAAGGAAATCCACTGCCAGGGCGTGGGCTGCTGCCAGGAATCCATCATCAGCAAGCGCATTATGGACTTGGCGCAGGCTATCCGGGACGACCTGGGCGAGCCGCTGACAATTGCTACCTCCGGCGGCTCTGGCTACCGGTGCAAGGTGCATAACGCCGCAACTCCTGGGGCATCCCCCAATTCCTTGCACACCATTTCGGATGCGGTTGACCTGCATTACCGAGACCCGGCGAAGCTTAAAGCTGTGGTGATGAAACACCTGAAAGACGGCGAGGTTGGGCTATACCGCTGGGGCTGCCATGTAGGTGTGTGGGACAGGGGCTATATCAGCCAGTTTAACAAATAACAGGAGGAACGACATTTGTCCAACGCTATTATTTCTCTGATTTCAGCAGTCATTGGCGGCGGAATTTCACTGGTTGGATTGCTTATTGCAAACAGTAAGGCCACCGCCGTCATGGAGGAAAAAATTGCAGAACTCACCCGGGAAGTCCGGGCGCACAACAATTTTGCCCAGCGGATTCCCGTGGTGGAGGAGCAGATTAAAGTTATCAATCACCGAATTGGCGACTTGGAAGATTTTCACAAACATTGATAAGGAGGAAAAAGCTATGATTAACTGGAAGGTAAGACTGCGGAACAAGAATTTCTGGCTGGCGTTCATCCCTGCGGGGCTGCTGCTGGTGCAGACCGTTGCCGCTTTGTTCGGCTTCACCCTGAACCTGGGGGACATTGGGGACAAGCTGCTGGCGGTGGTGAATGCGGTGTTTGCCCTGCTGGCTATCCTGGGCGTGGTGGTAGACCCCACCACGGCGGGCATGGGTGACAGCGCCCAGGCAAAAACCTACGTTTACCCGAAGGAGGATTAAGTGACAAGTGGATACGGTTCCCTGGAACCGGGTTTTTCTGGAAGAATTTGTTCGGCTGGCGTGCCTTACGCCGGAAGATGAAAAAATACTCAGAACCCGGATAGCCGGATGGAGCCAAGTCAAGCAGTGCCACGCTTGCAATTTATCCCTTGCCACGCTGAACAGGCGAATTAAAGAGATGAAAAGGCAGTATAGGAGTGTGCAGAAGTACAGCGAAATACTCCCGGAAAACATCGATTTTTGAATGCGCCTGACAATTTTATGACAGAAACCCGACAAGTAGGTGAGAATCTGCTTGCCGGGTTTTTTGCTATTATTTTGGTAAGAGGTGATTCCAATGTGGACGTATTATAACCCCAACCCTGTTGCGGTTCGGGTGGGGGACTGTGCCGTCCGAGCGGTGGCCAAGGCCATAGGGTGCAGCTGGAAGGAAGCATATCTCCGGCTGGCGCTGATGGGGCTGCAAATGGGAGATATGCCGTCCAGCAACAATGTGTGGGGTGCGGTACTGCGGCAAAAGGGATTCCGAAGGGCTGCCATTGACGATGGCACGGTGGAGGATTTTTGTAACCGGCATCCCAAGGGGATTTATGTGTTAACCCTTGACCGGCATGTGGTCACCGTTGAGGACGGAGAAGTTTATGACACCTGGGACTGCCGGAAGGAAGAACCAATTTATTCTTGGAGCATGGAGGAATAAGAAATGTTTGGGAACTACTACTACCCGCCTCAACAGCCACAGCCTCAGCCCCAGCAGCAGAGCCAGGCGGCAAATAACAACATCGTATGGGTGCAGGGGCTTGCCGGTGCGAAGGGCTATCCTGTAGCACCTGGGAGCGCTGTGTGGATGATGGATAGCGAGGATAAGCGGTTTTATATCAAGTCTGCGGATGGCAGCGGGCTTCCAAATCCCCTGCGGGTTTTCGCCTATCAGGAAATACAGGAGCAGAAACAGGAGCCGTCCGGGAACACAGAAAAGTTTGTAACCCGAGAGGAATTTGAGCAGCGGCTTGCTGCGCTGATGGGAGGAACGAAAAATGAATGACCTTTTCCAGCAGTTTGGGGGGAACGTTCCCATGCCCGGGGGAATTGGGAGTCTCATCCAGCAGTTTAACCAGTTCCGGGCGAATTTTCAGGGGAACCCGCAACAGCAGGTTCAGCAGCTTTTAAGCTCCGGGAAAATGAGCCAAGAACAGTTTAATCAGCTGGCGGGGTTGGCGAACCAATTCCAGCGACTTTTGTGATAAACCGGTGCGCAACGGTTTATAAATATTAAATTTAGGAGGAAAGATTATGAATGATATGATGTCCCCTGCCGACTATGCTGCCGTCTCCGGTCGGAACAACGATGGCATGTTTGGCAACGGTGCGTGGTGGATTATCATCCTGTTTCTGTTTGCTTTCATGGGCAACGGTTGGGGCAACAACGGGCGAAACGCCGGTGCTGCTGACAACTATGTGCTCGCCAGTGACTTTGCAACGGTGCAACGGATGATTTCTGATGCCACAAACACCATCGAGCGTAAGCTCGACAACACCCAGAACGGTATTTGTGACCTGGGATATGCTCAGGCACAGCTTATCAACGGCGTACAGGTAGGCCAGATGCAGCAGGGCTACGAAACCAGAAACGCTATCAATGGCGTTTCTCAGCAGCTTTCCGGCTGCTGCTGCGACATGAAGCAGGCTATTGCAGAAACCAATTACAACATGGCTACCCAGGCCAACGGTCTCAGCAGAGCCATTGAAAGAGGCTTCTGTGACACCAACTACCACCTTCAGGAGCAGCACAACGCTACCATGATTGCGGTAGACAAGGTGGGCGATCGGATTATTGACTACCTGACCAACCAGCAGAATCAGCAGCTGCGTGACGAAAACCAGGCTCTGCGGCTGGCGGCTTCCCAGGCGGCACAGAACAGCTATCTGGTCAACACGCTCCGCCCCTCCCCCTCCCCTGCGTATGTGGTTCAGAATCCCTATTGCTGCAACACACCGTGTGGGTGTTAAGGAGGGCTAATCATGGCGGTTGAACTTACTGCAAGTGCTGCCCAGACCGTCCAGGCAGGGCAGAACGTGCTGTTTACTGACACCCCTGTTGGGTGCAATCGTGGGTATGTTGTTCACCGAGAAGGGGCTGGGCTGGTAACGCTGCGAGGAATGTGCAACGGCTGCGCTAATTTTGCCAGATACAAGGTGCTGTTTGTCGGAAACATTGCTGTTCCCACCGGCGGCACTCCTGGTGCAATCAGCGTTGCGCTGTCTATTGGCGGCGAAGCTATCCAGCAATCCACAGCAACGGTAACTCCGACCGTGGCAGACAGCAGCTTTAATGTTACCACGGCAGCATTTGTGGACGTGCCGAAGGGCTGCTGCGTCAGCCTTGCAGTCAAAAACATCAATGCACAGGCCATCAGCGTTGCCAATGCCAACCTGCTGATTGAGCGGGTAGCCTGATGGAAAGGAGGAGCAACAATGGGAAAACTGAATGAGTTGAAGCGGATGGCAAGAGAGGAACTGGAAAACTTTGCAGACCGAGGGCTGTCTACCCAAACCGTAGAAACGGCAAAGAATCTGGCATCCCTCGTTTGCAAACTCGACTGCATCGAGCAGGGTGAGTACAACCAGTACAGCCGTAGGGACTACCCGGACTACCGTTATAATGACGGCATGGGTGGAATCGGTATGCCTGCCTACAGCCAGAGGCGGGACAGCATGGGACGATATGCCAGAGATGGCGACTACTCCTACCACAGCGGAGAGCTGGAAAGAGCGATTGACGGCTCTGGGCTGAACGAGGAAACCAAGAGAGAACTGAAGCGGCTTCTGAACAAAATGGGCGGCTAAAGTGTCTGTAACCGTGTCTGTAACTGAGACAATACATACTGGCACTTTGTAATTTTCTGCGATATAAATATGCTGTTATTCTTTGTGATAGCAAAATAATCCTATTTTATACCGCATAAATTCCACCGATTTTGCCTTTTAAGCAGTGGGCCCGGGGTTCAAGTCCCCGGCGGGTCACCAAAGAAAAGCCACGGAACTTCGTGTTTCGTGGCTTTTTTCTTTATTTTCTGAACTTTTTTGATGCAATTATACCGGGCGATTTTTTCGTGTCTGTAACGTGTCTGTAACCGTGAGCTTTGCCGCCTCCTGGAGTATTTCAGATTTATCCAGGTGGGTGTACACGCCAACGGTAGTATTATAGTCGGCGTGACCCAAAATTTTTTGCAAAATTTCAGGCTTTATGCCGGACTGGACAGCTAGAGTGGCATAGGTGTGGCGGCAATTATAGGGTGCCATGTTTTCTATGCCGAGGCTTTCCATCAGTTTTTGCCAGTCTCGTTTATAAAAGTTGCGGTAGGTTTTATTACCGCCATATGCGTCAATCAGCCTGGTGCAGCTGCTGGCAATGGCTGCGGCTCGGAGGGATTGGTAGGCGGGCAGGCCAAAGGCGGCAACCGGGATAATACGGTTTTTGCCTGCCTCTGTTTTTGAGCCGGAGATGAAATAGCTTTCCTGGGCATCTGCGGTGGCGGCGGCGAAAAGCTCGTTGGGGCGGCAGCCGGTGGCAAGCAGGATTGCGGCAATCTGGGCGGCTGGCTCTGGGGATTTTAGGATTGATTCAATCTGGTCGGCGGTGAACGGTTGCTTTGTGCTTTTTTGCTGGGCGGAGACGGTGACGAATTTTGCGTAATTGGAGTGGCAAATCTCCTCCTGAATCGCCCACTTTGACAACTGACCAAAAAGCTGCACGGCTTTTTCACAACTTGATTTTGATAAGCCTTTCCCCTCCATGTCCATAATGACCTGCTGAAAGTCACTTGCACGCAATCGGCGAAACACCCTGTCGTACAGTGGTTGGCAATGGGCGTAGGCAAATTCATATCCAGAGATGCCGGACTTCGTCAGTGAACGGGCGTGGACGGGCAGCCACTTCTGATAGACCTGCTCGAAAGTTAAATTCAGCGTTTCCGAAACCGGAAGGTCTGCCAGCCGCAGAAGAGCTTGCTCCGCCTCGTATTTTGTTGCATAGGCACCGACATAGATTCCTGATTTCTGCGCCTCCCAGGGCTTTGAGCGGTTTCCGGGCTTGCGAATGACCGTGCCGCTTCCGTTGGCACGCTTCTTTTTCTTTTTCCTCTCTGGCTGCTGTTTCTTACCGCAGTAGGGGCAGAAGATGCCATCCTCCGGGATGGGCTTTTTACATTTTACACAATTCATGGCGGCCTCCTATTGGGTGGCAATCCAGCCAGCCCCGGGATGAAGGATGTCCAGCACAAGCCAGACGACCAGGAATATCACCAGGACAGTGACGGCTGCGGCAAGCACCGCGATTGACCTTCTGTCCTGCCGGCGCAAAAGGCTATAGTGGGTTTGCAGCTGGGTGATGCGGCGTGAAAATTCCTGGTCTTGGCGGATGATTGTTTCCCTCAAATATTCAGCGTATTCTTCCTTGGAACAGCTTGCAGGTGGCGGCTGCTGGGCAGATGGCGGAACATACTGTACGGCGGCCTGAATGCGCTGGACAAGCTGAATGGTTGGTTCGGTTGCCCCGGTCAGGGTGCGGTAGATGGTGGCTTTGGACACGCCGCAGGCATCCGCAACGGCCTGATAGGACATCTTACGTTGAATGCGAAGGGCATCCAGCTCTGACAATAAATCCGAAATTTCCACAAAAAACATCTCCTTGGAAACAAGCTGAAACAAAATGGTTCACCTGAGAAACGATATTCCAGATTTGGCTATTTACGAAACGGCGCTTCCCTGCTAGGCTGAACTTGCAGCCGGCAAGGGAGCGGGTTCATCCGGCGGCAAGCCCCCACCGCTTGTGGCACGGCGGTGGGGGTGTATTAAAAGAACTCGGATTCATCGGAAGGGGTTTCGCTGAAGTTACCGTCTGTCACCGGGTACAGGGTGTAGGTGTAATGATACTTTTTCAGATAAAGGGTGTGGATGTCCTTGGTGTAGACGGTGGTATCACCGAAGAGCTTCCCCTGACCGTAGCCACGCCACTGGGAGCCGTCACCGGAAGCAAAGAAGGCGTAAAGCACTTCGTTTGGTACATTGACGGTCACGGAATCACCGGCCTGCACATAGAACGCATAGTGGGTTACGCCCGCTGCGGTTTTCAGGCAGACAACCACAGCACTTTCTTTGCTTGCGTTTACAGTTATTTTGCCACTGGATTTTAGTTTCTCCCCAAAGAGGATGGTTCCACTTTTTGGCTCGACCTCCACCGCCGCCTCGGTGGGGGCACTTGCGGGAGTTGTCTCGGAAAAGCCGAACAACGCGGCCTGGTAGCCCTGCCGGAACCCATCCTGATAACCGGCTTGGTAACCCTCGGTATAATCCTTGCTGCTGGCGCTGGCGGTAATCGGCACGGTCAAAAGCATTGCAGCGGCAAGGGCTGCTGAACATAGTTTTTTCATGATATGTCCTCCTTTTTTGATTTGCACTAATATTTTACGATATAATTCAATATAATGCAAGGGGCATTCTTCCGCGATTTCAGCCGAAAAACAGGCAGAAATGTCGAACAGGCGGCGGATAAAACCATAATTTTTTCATTAAAAGGAGGAACAGAACGTGGAGGACGGAAAGAAGAAACTGGAAGCCATTGTGGCGGCACTGCTGAAGGAGCTGAACATGGAGCAGCTGCGGATGGTTTACATCCTGGTGCTGCGGCTGATGAAGAAATAAAAAGGGCGCTCCCTGATTGCGAGAGCGCTGAATTATAAGATTTTTTACGCACAGGAAAACCCCGCTGCTTTTTGGGCAGCGGGGCTTTTTTATTCTCCCAATTCGGCGGACAGTGTTCGGATAAACTCTACCAGCGCGGGGAAGGCAGAATCGGGGACGGCGGCCACGGCGCGGAGAAACTTATCCTTGTCGGAAACGCCTTCCAGGGCATCGCTGAAAATAGCATTCAGCTCTTCCTTGCGGGACTTCTTGATATTCGGGCTACCGATGCCGGTGCGGAGCCATACTTCGTCTATTCCGTGGGCTTTGCATACTGCCATAATCACTTCTGGCTTTGGGGATGTTTTGCCGTACTCTATATTTTTAATCTCGCTTCTCGTTCTGTTTGCTCGAGCTGCGAACTCCTCTTGCGAAAGCCCCAACTCTTCACGGATGAATCGAAAACGTTCGTTAATTGTTCCCACTGCTATCACCTCCTTTTGAATGATTGTAGCATATGAGAAATGGCTTGTCAACCCACATAGCATGAATTTATTTTTATTTATTGGGTTGACAACCCGCAATTACTGTGATATAGTGTGCTTACAACCCAAACAAAGCGGGCTATCAACCCGGCAAGGAGGTGAGAGGGATGGCGTGTGATACGGATTTGGGAAGCTACATGGCCTGGCGGGAGAAATGGGTGCAGAAATACGGCAGCATGGACAAGGCCAGGGAGCAGATCCGGCGGATTTATCCAGAGGAAAGCGATGAATGGATGGATGAACTCATTGCGAAGATGGAGGAAACACTTCAAACAGCTGAGGGTTTACATCCTTTGCAAGAGAATAGACCTCTGAAACACAACTGAAGCAATCCTCGCAATTGTGGCCAACATCGCAGACATCAATGGGGAACGGAATCCACTTCCCACCATAATTGATGCAGTAAACTCGGAAGGACTGCCTCTGGCCGTAAAGTCTGCACGAGACAGAGCAGTCAAAATAATTTTGCATAGGGAACCTCCTTTCTGGTTTTCTTTCCAGAGTACCAGATTGGGGCGGAAAAATCAACAAGGAGGTGAAAACAATGCCGGAGAAGATTAAGGCGCTGGCAGCGGAAGCTGCGGCTTGCATGAAGAATATCCCCGTGGACAAGCGGGAGCTGGCAAGCAAGGTGATGGAGGCTTTTGCCTCGGGAATCAGTGTCGGAAGTGAAATTTACAAGGAGGAGGACAATCATGAAACCGAGAATGACCGTGAATGATGTGCTGGCGGAGATGAGGAAACGGGGGATGCCCATTGGGCAGGGAACCCTTTCCGATGGGCTTGCGGACGGCACATTTCCGTTTGGGAAGGTGATCAGCACCGGGAAGGCCGGGCGGCGCACCTTTTTGATTCTCCGCCGGGACTTTGAAAAATGGGCGGAAGATTACCTGGGGGACGAAGGATGAAGAACGGCAAGAAGCCAACGGTTGCACAGCGGATGCACATCCGCTACTACCGGCTGAATGACGCAAACTGGCTGGTGGTGAAGGACACCCCCGAGGAGTTCGTTATCGTCCACCGGCTGAGCGGCGGGCTGCGAAAGCTGCCCAGCAGAACGAAAAAACAAAGGGAGGAATAAAAAATGGCAAAGTACAAAGTTGGAGATAAGGTGCGGATTGTGAGTCAAATGCCGAACCACCCCGTGTTTGGCCCCTGCATGAAGAAGTATTTAGGCAAGACCCTGACGGTTCGGAATGTTGTTGAGGACAGCACCGGCGCACGCTATGAATTTGATGAAGCGTATTTAATTCCCATCTATGGAATGTATTGGTGGTTTTCTGAAGCCTGGATTGCCGGACTTATCAAGCCGAAGCCGAAGAAAGAAAGCGGCCTGAGAGTGGTCATCCGATTTGACGGAAACGTAACCACGGCAAGGATGATTCGCGGAGGAACCGTTGTGAAAACCGCGACAGCCCGGTGCAGCCCAAAAGACCAATACAGCCATGCGGAAGGCGCAAGGGTTGCAATGGAGCGGCTTTTCGCCAAAAAGGAGGAACAGCCATGAACGCAACACCAGCTGAAATTGATGCCATGAAGGCGCGGCTGGCGAAGCGGCAGGAGCAGCGGCGGTTTGACCTGGACGCGAATGAAGCAATCCGAATGGTTCACCACCGTCAGCCGTTGGTGGTGGAGGAGCGCATGACCGAGCTAGAAAAGCGGGAATATGTGAGCCGCGTGATTCCGGCTGGGAGGGCGTTCAGCGCTGCGGCGGTGGCGTTTCTGCTGGCCAGGGCATTCACAGACAACTGGCTGTTCCTGCTGGCGTTGAGCCTGACGGTGTTCACGGCGGCGGCAATTGCTTAAAAAAGCCGCCTCCGGGAAGAGACCGGAGAGCGGCAAGGGGAAAAATTTACAGTGTCATTGTATATGACGGAAAGGGAAATGTCAAGATGAATATCAAGCTTATTTCTATCCACATGGAGAATTTCAAGTGCCACAAAAGCCTGACGGTAGACTTCGGCGGGGAGGACACCAGCATCTATGGAGACAACGCAACTGGCAAGACCAGCATCTATGATGCTTTCTGCTGGCTGCTGTTTGGCAAGGACAGCGCCGGAAACGGCGAGAAGAACATCGACATCAAGCCCCTGGACGAAAACGGCGAGGTGGCCGACCATGAGGCCGTAACAGAAGTGGAAGCGGTGCTGCTGGCGGACGGCGAGGAGCGGAGTTTGAAGCGGACGTACCGGGAAATCTGGAGCACCAAGCGTGGGTCAAGCGAAGCCAGCTATGACGGCAACACCAGCGACTACTATGTTGACGGGGTGCCCTGCAAGCAGAACGCCTACAAGGCGGCTGTGGCGGAACTGGTGGATGAAGACACCTTCCGGCTGCTGACCACAGTCAATTATTTCCCGGAGGTGATGCCCTGGGCGAAGCGGCGGGAGACCCTTTTCAGCCTGTTCGGGGCGGAAAGCGACCGGGAGATTATGGCGAGAAGCCAGCAATTCCGTCCGCTGCTGGAAGCCATGGGGAAGTTAGAACTGGCTGACTTCAAAAAAATCCTGGCGCAGCGGAAGAAGGGCTACACCCTTGACCGGAATGAACTCCCCGCTCGCATTTCTGAGTGCGAGAAAACCATTGCAGACCTGGAAGGGCTGGACTTTGAGGGGGCTGCGGAGCAGCTGGAGGCGCTGAGCGGGCGGAAGGAAGCGATTGCATCGGAGCTGCTGGCTATCCGACAGAACACGGCGGTGCAGTCCAAGCGGCTGGAAGTGCGGGAGAGCCAGATGGCGCTGGACAGCCTGGAAGCGGAAAACCGGCGGTACCGGATGGAGCAGGAGACACAAAAGCCGAATGTGGCGGCACTGGAACGAGAACTGCGGCAAAATGAGGGGTATCTTTCCTCTGCCAAGCGGCAGCTGGAACGGCTGGGGCTGGAAAAGAGCCGGTGCGAAAAGGCCATTGAAGCATCCCGCGAGCAATGGAAAAAGAAGCACGCCGAACGGTATGACGGCAGCGAAATGTGCCCCACCTGCGGCCAGCGGCTCCCGGAAAGCGCGGTGAACGCGGCGGTGAGCGCCTGGGCAGACCGGCAGAAGGCAGCGCTGGACGGCCTGGTGGCGGACAGCCAGCGGTACAAGGAAAACCTGGCACAATACCAGCAGGAAGAAAAAGAACTGGTGGCGGACATCCAGGGCTACGAGAAACAGATTGCGGCACTGGAAGACCGGATTGCGGCGGCACAATCCCAGGCGGCAGCGGTTAAGGACATTGATGGCTACCAGGAGCGGAGAGCGGCGGCAAAGGCAAAGATTACCCAGAAGGAAGCGGAGCTGGCAGCCCTTGAAAAACAGGCAGACAGCACTACCGCTGGGCTGCGGACACGGCAGCGGGAAATTGACTGGGAGATTGAAAAGCAGACTGCCATTCTGGGCAAAAAGAGCGCCCTGGAATACGCCCAGGGGCGTATTGAGGAGCTGCGGAAGAACGCCAAGGATGCGGCGGCGGCGTTGAGCGAGGTTGAAAAGCTGCTGTACCTGGCGGACGAGTTCAGCCGGTTCAAGGCCGGGGCGCTGGAAGACGGCATCAACCACCACTTTAAACTAGCAAACTTCAGACTTTTCCGGGAACAGGCCAACGGCGGCGTGGAAGAACGGTGTGATGTGACCTATGACGGTGTGCCCTACACCGGCCTGAACAACGGCATGAAAATCAACGTGGGCATTGACATCATCGACACCCTGAGCGCCGCCTACGGTGTAAAGGTGCCGCTGTTCATCGACAACGCCGAGAGCGTGACAAAACTGGGAAAAACCGGCTGCCAGGTTATCCGCCTGGTGGTGAGCGAAAATGATAAGGAGTTGAAAATTAACCATGGCTAAGATTAAAGACAAGGCAAAGCCTACTATCCCCCCGGTAGCCCCCGGTACTTACTCCGCCATCTGCGTGGCGAGCATTGACATTGGAGAGCAACTGCACAAATTCAAGGACAAGAGCAATTACCAGAACATGATGATGTACACCTTCGAGCTGGTGGGTGAGTTCATCGAAGTGGACGGCAAGCAGGAGCCTCGGCTTCTGAGCCGGAAATTCACCTTCTCCAAGAGTGAAAAAAGCGGCCTTCGCAAATTTGTGGAGAGCTGGCAAGGCCGGAAATTTACGAATGAGGAGTTCGGGGACTTCGACACAAATGACATGGTGGGAAAGGAAGCCATGCTGGGCGTGGTGCTGAACGACACCGGGGAATACGCCAACATCGACACCATCATGGGGCTGCCCAAAGGAATGAGCGTCGGGAAACCGGTGAGTGAGCTGATTCGGTTTGACATGGAACCATGGAATCAGGTGGCATTTGACAAGCTGCCTGAGTGGGCTCAGAACCGGGTGAAGGACAGCACCCAATGGCAGAAGCAGCACGCGCCGGAAACGGTGGTGGACGTGCAGCAGGAGCCGGAGAAGACAGAAACGGAGGAATGTCCCATATGAAATTTACGGCGTTGGCATCGTCCTCCGCCGGCAACGCTTACATCGTCAGTGACAGCAAGACCCGGCTTCTGATTGAGGCCGGGCTTGCCCACAAAACACTGCAAACGCTGCTGGGGTTCAGGATTGCGGAGCTGGACGGATGCCTGATTTCACATGAGCACAAAGACCACGCCAAGGCGGCGCTGGAAGTCATCAAAGACGGCATCCCGGTTTACATGAGCGAGGGCACGAAGGAGGCATTAAACGCCACTGGGGCGGCTGTGTGCGCCTCCATGGAGCAGTTTTCCATTGGCAGCATGGAAGTGGTTCCCTTTGCGGTTTTTCACGACTGCGCCGAGCCTTTGGGCTTTCTGATTCAGAGCCGGGAGGACGGGGACAAGTTGGTGTTTGCCACGGACACGGTGAACCTGCGGTACAAATTCCCGGGGGTGAACATCCTGGCCATCGAGGCGAATTTCGACCCGGAGATACTGGCACGGTGCGAGAAGATGCCTGAAAAAACAAGGCACAGAATCGCAAACACCCACATGGACATCAATGTGCTGTGTGAATATTTATGCAGTCTTGATTTATCTTTATGCAGAGAAATCCACCTGCTGCACCTGAGCAGCGCCACCAGTCATGAGGGGCATTTTATCAACAAGGTGCGCCGGATTGTGCCGCCGAATGTGGCGGTGACAGCGGCTTGCAGAGGCGGGAAGGCAAGGTGATTTTGAGTGGCAAAGCGCAGATGTTTGAGTGGAAATATCATAGAGAGTGATGATTTTTATCGTCTTCCTGACGGTGCGCAGGCACTTTATGTGCATCTCAACATGATTTCTGATGACGATGGCTTTATCAACGCTGCGGAGAGCGTAACGGCACGGATTAAAAACGGCAAGAAAATGCTGGGGCTGCTGGTGGAAAAACGCTTCCTTTTGCAGTTCGGGAGCGTGTATGTGGTGAAGCACTGGCGGATTTCCAATAGTTTGAAAAACGACCGTATCCGTCCGCTTTTGTATGAAGAAATCTCAAAAAATGTTTACATCAAGCAAAACAAGGCGTACACCGACCACCCCGTTGAAGGGTGCTTAACGCTGTATGAATCCCGGACTGGAATGAAGCCTTGTGGGAATCCAAATGGAATCCAACCGGAATCCAACCGGAATCCAAATGGAATCCCAACTAAACCTAACTTAACTAAACCTAACTTAACTAAACCTAACCTAAGCGCCGGGGCGGGGGGTGAGCATGGTTTTGAAATCATTTGGAATGGATACCCAGAGGAGCGCCGAGGGAACAAGAAGGCTGCCATGGAGGCGTACAGGCAATGCGGACTGAATGATGAATCATCCATGTATACAAGCCTAGGCGTTTGGAAGCAGAGCGAGCAATGGAACAAGGACGGCGGCGTATATATCCCGATGCTGGTCAACTGGATTTCCCGTGGCATCTGGCAGACAAAACCAGACAGGACAGCGATTCCCAAAGGCGCGTCCGGCGAGCTGGGGGAGGCAGAGCTGGAAGCCATAAGGCGGGTGCTGGCAGAACCGATTGACGACCAAGAGGGGGGCGGCTAATGTGGCGACCAACTGGCGTGACCTCTACGCGAAATGTCCGTTCTACCTGCGCTGCCTCCATGCAAACGGAGGCTGGGTGATTGATTGCCAAGGGGTAACGGATGCCAGTATTTTGCGGTGGCGGTTTCGGAAGAAGCAGGATTTTGAAATCCAGCAAAGGACATTCTGCTGCGACAAATTCGAGCGGTGCGAGGTGTACAGGATGCTGAATGAGACGTTTGAGGAGGAATGACGTTGAATGACAGATATATCAACAAGTGGTGGCTCCTGACGACGCTGTCGGACATGAAACGCAGACGAAATTGGGACACAACGATTTGCGATTTTGACACGGTGCTCCGGGTTCTGGAGGCCGTTGAGAACACGGTGAAGGACGCACCGACGACTGGGCTTGAAAAATATGGCAGCATGGAGTTGGCAGAAAAAAACAATGCCATAAAAAAGCGGTGCCGGATGCTGGAGGCGGTCATTTCTGCCGACATGGGAAAATGCAGACGTGCGGAAGGTAAGCTGCATTTGCTGGCGGCGAAATATTGGAAGGGCAGAATTTATGCGGAAGAAAAAATGCTTTTCTGGCTGGAAGGGATGCTCCCAGAGGGGGAGCCAATAACGCAGAAAGGAAATGCGAAATGAGCAACGTTGTAAAACAGCTTACGCCAAATCCAGTAAACCACGAGCATGGAGAAAATGGGTGCTGCAAAAACCCCAGAGCATGGGAAATGGAAATGATGCACCAGGTATGGGCCGCCGGCCTCCACGATGCAGCCAATTGCTTTCATGATGCACTGAAAGCAAAGTGGGAACTTGATGCTAAAAAGGTGATTGCGACAAACGGAGATCTGATCCGGTCAATGACGGATGAGGAGCTGGCAGAAAAACTGCCGTATCTTTGTGATTGCCCAAAAGGAAGATATGACACTGTGTGCGCCAACTTTAGAAGCTGCTTTGAATGCTGGCTCTCCTTGCTCAAAGCCCCGGTAGCCTGTGAAGAATCACAGAAGCAAGCCTTTCCCCTGGCGGAAAAGAAAGGAAATGCGAAATGAAAAAGTATGAATTAACCAACGAAACTAAGAAAATCGGCACGATAACGCTGCACCGTATTAGGGCGTTGGTCGCCTTTGCGGATGTGGATGTTGGAGAACTCGGTGGTTGGGTCGAAAAAGAAAGCAACATTGACCAGGATGGCGATGCCTGGGTCTCTGACGATGCCATTGTCTCCGGCGATGCCAGGGTCTCCGGCAATGCCTGGGTCTCTGACGATGCCATTGTCTCCGGCTATGCCAGGGTCTCCGGCTATGCCTGGGTCTACGACGATGCCAGGGTCTCCGGCAATGCCTGGGTCTACGGCGATGCCA
>ERZ773192.594-NODE-594-length-43862-cov-117.640149_pt1 | contig 43862 bp, 37 predicted proteins | sample MGYA00581010_ERZ773192 | MGnify/ENA primary metagenome ERZ773192 (study PRJEB29015, sample SAMEA2737741) | human gut metagenome | biome: human gut; feature: human-associated habitat; material: faeces | place: China | collected 2012 ...
TTCATAAATGTGTCGCAAAGGACGCTCCACATTTATTTCATTGACGGCTGTCGCCATATATAGTCAAAAACAAAAACAGCGACTTGTGAGCAAGCTCCCAGATCGCTGTTTCCGTTTTGACTATGCATGGCTCGTAACTTTCAAGTTATGCCAGCACCTGGTCCAGCTTCCGGCAAAAGTCGGCTTCGGACATGGCACCGCCGAAGGTTACAGCGGGCGCTCCATTTTTGAACACGATGAAATGCGGAATGCTTACCACACGGTACTTCTGCGCGATCGCCATGTTGTCATCCACATTGAGTTTGCCGATCTTCATCTTACCGGCATAAGCTTCGGCACATTTCTCCACCACAGGTCCCATCATCTTGCAGGGACCGCACCAGTCAGCGTAGAAGTCTACCAGGACGGGAAGCTCCGACTGCAGAACCTCCTCTTCAAAATTTGCAGCAGTAAAAGTGTATTCCATAATGATCCTTCCTTTCCCGGCTGAATGTAAGCAGCCGATATGTCTTAAGTTTTTGTAACGATTCAGAACCATATTCACCATATAAAACTTCTTATCTGCTTGAATGCAAGCATTCGCAGATCGTAGTTTTGCATGACTCTGAATAGTTACAAGTATTTCAAAAAAATGAGTGTGTTATGAATTAATTCAAAAAAGAGTGTGTTGTGAATTAATTCAAATTGAGTGTATTATGAATTGCTATCTAAAAATAATATATTTGCAGATAGGGTTGCCAATGGAAGAGAATTTCTCCTCGTATTCCGTCATGACATTACCTTCCATCAGTGAAGCGTCACTATGCAGATCATAAGTGATCACCTGCGCCTGCCAGCCGGCGGGTTCCAGTTCCTCGACTGCGAAATCGAACAGAGGACGGTTGTCTGTCTTGAACTCCAGAGTGCCTTCTTTTTTTAGGATCACATCATAGCGGGCCAGGAACTGTCTGGAGGGCAGACGTCTCTTGGCATGGCGGTCCTTCGGCCAGGGATCGGAGAAGTTCAGATAGATCCGGTCTACTTCACTTTTTCCGAATACCTTATCGATATCTTCGGCATCCATACGGATGAATTTCAGGTTGGGAAGCTCATCTTCCTCCATTTTTTGGATGGCGCGGAGCAGAACACTGGAATATTTCTCGATGCCCACATAATTGATCTGCGGATTTAATTTCGCAAGGGTGTGCAGGAAACGTCCTTTTCCCATGCCGATCTCGATATGAATGGGGTGATCGTTTCCAAAGATCTCGTGCCAGGTTCCGGGGCAGCTTTCCAAAGTATCTTCCGGTACCACGTAAGGACTTTCTGCAATCACTTCGCGGGAGCCGGTAATATTGCGCAATCTCATATATTTGATAACCTTTCTTTATTGATGACTTTTCTTATTTAATGTTTAATGACTTTTCTTGATGAAATCTGCAGATTCGTGTAGAATCTGTATTGTCAATGTACTTTATCTTGGAAAACTTGTCAAGTCACCCTGTCGGAACAGGCGGCTGTGCATATGACTCTGTCGGAGCAGGCGGCTGCGCATATGATCCTGCTGGAACGGACGAACATGTATGACTCTGTCGGAGCAGGTGGTTGTGCACGACCCTGTTGCATCGGGCGGTCGTGGCTGGTTTCATATAAAACCCGGAGGAAAGAGGATGAAATGGATGATCGCGTCGGACATTCACGGTTCGGCATACTATTGCAGAAAATTATTAGAGGCATATGAAAAAGAGGAAGCGGAGAGACTTCTGTTGTTGGGGGATATCTTATATCACGGTCCCCGCAATGACCTTCCGGAAGGATATGCACCGAAGGAAGTCATTGAACTTTTGAATGCCCGTAAAAATGACATCTATTGCGTCCGGGGCAACTGTGATACTGAGGTGGACCAGATGGTGTTGGAATTCCCTGTATTAGCGGATTACTGTGTGATTGCGGAAGGGGAGACGGCAGTCTATGCCACACATGGACATGTTTATAACGAACAGAAGCTTCCGCCGCTGCATCCCGGGGACATATTGCTGCACGGACACACTCATGTGCCGAAGTGCGCTGTACACGAAGAGGAATCTTACATTTATATGAATCCCGGATCGGTGTCACTGCCCAAGGAAGACAGCTGGCATGGATACATGATCTGGGAAGGCAGCGAGTTTGTCTGGAAAGATTTTGACGGACAGGAACATATGCGAAAAAAATTAAGTTAGCACTTTGGTTTTTAAGTAAAATGGTGTATGATAGAAAATGTGCATTATCATACACCATTTTTATAAAGGTTTATAAAGATATATCAGGAAGGATTTATACATGCGTTTTTTTAAGCATTTATCATATAGAACACTTTTTACGAAGGCAGTCATGGGAATCAGCGTTATCTGCCTTTTTGCGTCTGATGGACTTACAGTTTCGGCTACCACCATCAAAGAGGAGAACATTGCCTATAATCAGTCACTGGCAGTGCAGTCCAATGCAGTGGCGAACTGGCCTACAGGACCGGTGATCAGTGCGGAATCTGCAATTTTGATGGATGCGGATACCGGCGCTATCTTATATGCGAAAAATATTCATCAAAAGGAATATCCCGCCAGTACCACGAAAATATTAACGACCCTGATTGCTTCAGAACGCTGCAGCATGGATGAGATCGTGGATTTCTCCTATGATGCGGTACATGATATCGACCCCGGAAGCAACCATATTGCCATCGAACCGGGAGAGCAGCTGACCATGGAGGAATGTCTGAATGCGATTCTGATCCGTTCAGCGAATGAGGTCTCTTTTGCGGTGGCGGAACATATCTCGGGGACGACCTGGCAGGATTTCGGTGATATCATGAACGAGCGTGCGAAGGAACTGGGATGTGTGGATTCTCATTTTGTCAATCCCAACGGTCTTCCCAATGAGGAGCATTACACCAGCGCCTATGATCTGGCGATGATCGGCAGAGCGTTTTTTGCCAATGAAGCATTATGCAAGATGACCATGACACACATGCTGCACATTCTACCGTCGGAGAGACAACCGGATGACATCATGGAAGTCAATAAGATGGAACTGATCCCGGGCGGAAAATACGCATATCCCTACCTGGTAGGGTGTAAGACCGGTTATACCGATGTGGCGAGAAGCACCCTGGTCTCCTGCGCGGAGAAGGACGGCATGAAACTGATCTGCGTGGTGATGAAGGATGAGAACCCTAATTATTATGAAGATACGATTGCTCTGTTCGACTATGGATTCAGTAATTTCCAGAGAGCAAACATCTCTCAGACGGAGACGAAATATAATATCGACAATGCGGGAGCTTTTTACAGCGGCAACGATATCTTCGGAAATTCCAAACCGATTCTGCAATTGAACCAAAACGACAGTATTACCCTGCCCAACACGATTACGTTCCGGGATGCTGTGTCCGCAATCTCCTACGACAATACAGCGCCGGGGCAGGCTGCCGTGATCACCTATACCTACAATGATGTGGTACTGGGAACGGCATCCATAGATTTCACGGCTTCGGAAAAAGGAAGCAGTGTGTTTGGGGACGAGACCACAGGAACAACGGATGGGGCAGAAGCTACCGCAGCGACGCAGGAGCCGGACAGCACCGGGGCTACGCAGCCCACAGAAGGAGCGGCGGCTGATGAGCCGGCCGGCGAGGGCGGAGGTATTCCCACTGCCACACAGCCGGCAGCTTCCGGGGAAAAAGATACGGCCTCCGGCGGTCCGGCAGTGATATTTATCAATGTGATCAAGGTATTTTTCTGGATACTGGGAATCGCTGTAGTGATCTTCCTGATACTTTTGATCCGGGCGTTTATTAAGAACTACCAATTCGCACATCGCAGTACCAGGCTGACGTGGCGGTTTGGCCGCAGGAGAAAGCGCTCCAGATCCCGGTACCGCTCGGTGAACCAGGACCTGCAAAGCAGGCGGAGAGAAGCTATCAGACAGGCGAAAAAGCGGCGCAAGCCCAAGAAACCAAACCGCTTCCGCGATCTGGATTTTTAAAAAATTAAGGCATGTCCCATCGCAACGGGGCATGCCTTTTAAGTTCAGTGTTGCAAATTTCTATTTGCTCAATAAATATTCCGCCAGATCCACTGCGGTATCCGCATGTTCCGCATTGGCGTAGATGCCCATGACGATACCGTCTCCGCGGAAGTAATAGTTGTCGGTCAGATCCGTACAGCCGGTCAGGCAGATGCCTACCGGGACGGGATCCTGCATCTCTTCCGGGTGGAGAGGATCGGGATATTCCGGAGTATAATCGGAATTCAGATCATCGTTTGCTGCCTCGATCGCCAGCACTACTTCCCTGTCCACGTAATAGAAATAAGGTTCCAGTGCCTGGAGCTGTTCTTCTGTGAGGATATCCCGCAGATCATAGAACAGGCTGCTGTTGGCATATTTTTGGAAAGAATCGAAATCCGTGATCATGCTGTCAAGCTCATTTGCTGCCACATATACCATCAGCTTCTGGGTAGAAGTGACGGAGGTCTCGTCCATGCTGTCTTCCACGATACGAATAGAAGTATCAAAGGTGATATCGCTGGTATTCAGATCGATGCCCTCTTTTTCGGCGAAATCCGTAAGGAAATCCGGCTGCTCGGAAGACATCTGGTCTAAGAGGCTTGCATTTAATAAAACAGCGTTAAAAGCGGTATCCTTCCGGTTCGTATACTGGTAAATAAAGCTTACGATCATGCCGATGACGATCACAGAAATGATCACGTGCCATTTATAATAATACCAGAAATACGCCAGCTTCTGTTTGGGAGTGCCGTTTTTCAGTGCTTCCCGTTCTTCTTTGAATTCGTCCATTACCGCCATGGAAAAACCGCCTTTCTATGTGCAATATAAATTTATGATAAAGGTTCCATATCCGAAAGTCAATGAAGGAAGTGTGAGGGGATTCTAAAAAAAGAATTAAATCGCCCCAAAAATCCGGGCATATCTTGCATGTTTTTCACGGATGATATATCATAATAGAAGACGATTGTCAGGAGAAGCAGAATCCGGACAGACGTAAACAGAGATTTTCCGAAGGAACGGAAGAACGGTGCACAAAATCTCTGCTGCAAAATATATGAGAGAAAAGGAAACGAAAAATGAGTGATTCTTACGTAGAATGTCTGGTAAAAGCAAAGCAGCCCATGTGGGCTAAAATCTTAAAAGTATTACTTGTCACCCTGACAGTGTTAAGCTGTCTGGTAATGTTTGTATTTATCATTTTCCTGCCGGTCGCTCTGGTTGCAGGTGTGGGAGCTTATTTCCTGAATATGTTCACGGATCTGGAGTATGAATATCTCTATCTGGATAAGGAACTGTCTGTGGACAAGATCATGGCAAAGAGTAAGAGAAAGCGTGTAGCTACTTACAGCCTGGACCGCATGGAAGTATTTGCACCGGTCTATTCCTATCATCTGGACAACTTCAAGAACCGTCAGGTGAAGGAGAAGGATTACAGCATCGGCGAGGTACTTCAGCCGGACGGTCGTTATGCTATGTATTATGAAGGTGGCGAGAAGATCATTTTAAGCCCCAACGAGGAACTGGTGAAGGTACTTAAGAGTGTAGCTCCCCGTAAGGTATTCAGTGAATAATGATCAGTGAGTGATTCATGAACAAAAGGATTCCGGTGAACAGAATGCATCGGAATCCTTTTTTGATACAAAAATATGCAATATCCGGTTGACAGTCATAGAAAACTTTGCTAAACTCATGGAAATGTTATAAGCACAGCAAATAGTTATTATAAGTATGACTTATATTGCTAAAACAAATCATTCACAAATCTTATCAAATGAACACAGGAGGAGAGAAAATGGGACAGATTATTGGTGAAGGCATTACCTTTGATGACGTACTGCTCGTACCGTCTTATTCTCAGGTAGTCCCCAATCAGGTGGATTTGACCACATGGCTGACAAAAAAGATCAAGCTGAACATTCCTATGATGAGCGCAGGAATGGATACCGTTACCGAGCACCGCATGGCGATCGCTATGGCAAGACAGGGTGGTATCGGTATCATCCATAAGAACATGTCTATCGAGGCACAGGCAGAAGAGGTAGATAAGGTAAAGCGTTCCGAGAATGGTGTCATCACCGATCCGTTTTCCCTGTCTCCCGAGCACACTCTGGCAGACGCAGATGCATTGATGGCGAAATTCAGGATCTCCGGTGTGCCTATCACCGAGGGCAGAAAATTAGTCGGCATCATCACCAACCGTGATCTGAAGTTTGAGACTGATTTTACCAAGAAGATCAAGGAGTCCATGACCAGCGAAGGCCTGATCACCGCTCCCGAAGGTATCACTCTGGAAGAAGCGAAGAAGATCCTGGCAAAAGCAAGAAAGGAAAAACTTCCTATTGTAGATAAGGACTTCAACCTCAAAGGTCTGATCACCATCAAAGATATTGAGAAGACCATCAAATATCCTCTGGCAGCCAAGGATTCCCAGGGCAGACTGCTCTGCGGTGCCGGCGTAGGTATCACCGCAAATGTACTGGATCGTGTGGCAGCTTTAGTAGCAGCCAAGGTTGATGTCATCGTACTGGATTCCGCACACGGTCATTCCCAGAACGTACTGAACTGTCTGAAGATGATCAAGGAAAAATACCCCGATCTGCAGGTGATCGCAGGTAACGTAGCTACCGGCGATGCAACCCGTGCACTGATCGAGGCTGGTGCAGATGCCGTTAAGGTAGGTATCGGACCCGGTTCCATCTGTACTACCCGTGTGGTTGCAGGTATCGGTGTTCCCCAGGTATCCGCTATCATGGACTGCTATAGCGTGGCGAAAGAATACGGTATTCCCATCATTGCTGATGGCGGTATCAAGTATTCCGGAGATATTACCAAGGCAATCGCAGCCGGCGGTAATGTATGTATGATGGGTTCCATGTTCGCAGGATGCGAGGAGAGCCCGGGAGAATACGAACTGTTCCAGGGCAGAAAATACAAGGTATACCGTGGCATGGGCTCCATCGCGGCTATGGAGAACGGCAGTAAGGATCGTTACTTCCAGGAGAATGCAAAGAAACTGGTACCCGAAGGTGTCGAGGGCCGTGTGGCTTACAAGGGCAGCGTAGAAGATACCGTATTCCAGTTACTCGGCGGTCTCCGTTCCGGTATGGGTTACTGCGGGGCACAGGATATCGAAACCCTGAAAGAGACCGGCAGATTCGTGAAGATCTCCGCAGCATCTCTGAAAGAGAGCCATCCTCATGATATCCACATCACCAAGGAAGCTCCGAACTACAGCGTGGATGATAAATAAGTTTTACAAAAAAGAGATGAGAAGGGTGATCGTAGGTCAGACTTACGATCGCCTTTTTCTGCATGCAAAGTATTTGCAATAATTGACAAAATGATCCGAATTTTTCAAGCAATTTAATAAATATAGCAAAAAATGTAAAATAATAGCTTGTATCAATTTCGGGATACATGGTAGAATATAAATATTCGGGAAGGAATTTCTGAATATTTTACAGAGAAACAGGGGAGCAAAAAAGTGGCTGAGTTTGCATTACGTGAATTGATAGACGAAAAGCGCCTGCAGCATCTGCAGAACGAGTTCTGCAAGGTGACGGGGGTGATGGCGGTCTGTGTGGACAAGGAAGGCAGAGCCATAACAGAGCCGTACATCGATAAGTCCCTGATAAGACCGGATGGGGAAGATCCGATCTTAGGAGAATATCGGAAGAAAGCAGCGCAGGCATTAGACAGAGTACAGGAAGGATCCCTGGAGGAACAGGTGGTGGAAGAGCTGCCGGATGGCGGACATGTGGCAGCAGTTGCCGTCAGTGTGGAGAATCAGATCATTCTGTACTGGCAGGTATATGATCTGAAGAAGCTCGATACCATATCTTTTTACCAGATTCTGGATCTGTTGCGGGATACCAGTGCGGATATCTACAGAGACCGTATGTCCTGTTTCAGCGCGGAAGCCGAGAGCAGAAGGAGCAGATATGCGGAGGAAGAGATGAGCCGCAATCTCCATACGATAGAGGCTACTACGGAGATCGTCCAGCTGCTGGACAGTGATGATCAGATCGAACTGGCCATGAACCGATGGCTGAAGATCCTGGCACAGCACATTCAGGTAGACAGCGCAGAAATTTTTCAGCTGCAGGCAGACACGGATACGATGAATGTCGTCTGTGAATGGCTGGCACCGGGACTGATCTCTTATTTTGACAAGACCAGTGGGATTCCCGAGAAATCTTTTCTCCATACAGAGAAGCCACTGGTGGTATCTACGGACAGTGTGGGTAAGCCTGACTCTGAGGAAATTGAAAAGATAGGCATGAAAGCCGTGATGATATTTCCTATCCTGAAACAGGAGAGCGGCAATATGGTGCTGTCTCTGAACCACAGAAGACAGGGGCATGTCTGGAGCATGGCGGAGATTAAATTCACTTCTGACGCGGTGAAGATCTTACAGAGTATCCTGACCAGACGGATCCAGAAAAATTCCCTGGCAGGTTCTTACGCCGCACTGGAGGAGATCCTGGACAATGTGGGATGTGCCATCTACGTAACGGATCAGAATACGGGCAGAATGCTGTTCGCCAACCAGATATTGAAGAATACCTTTGCCAAGGAACTGATGGATCATAATTTTGATGCCCTGCTGCAGTCCAGTATCCACAAGGACAAAACCAGAACTGTCAGCGTGGTATATCATGCGGAGAAGGAGACCTGGTACGATCTGTTGTGCAAGGAGATCGCCTGGGTGGATGGCAAAAAAGCCAATCTGTACTCTCTGTATGACATTACAGATAAAAAGCTGTACCAGCGCCGGATCGAGCAGCAGGCATACACAGATTTTCTGACGGGACTGTATAACCGCATGTGCTGTGAGAGGGATCTGGCGAGACAGATCGATCAGGCGAAGAAGATCGGAGGAAAAGGAGCGTTATTGTATCTGGATCTGGATGATTTCAAGCATATCAATGACGGACTGGGACACCAGTACGGTGATGTGCTGTTAAAATCCATCTCCCATGCACTGAAACGGATCAATGGCATCGAGAATACCTGTTACCGTATGGGTGGAGACGAATTCGTCATTATCATTCCGCCGGACAGCTATCCCCGGTTTGAAAATATTGTGGAAGATATTAAGAAGATCTTCAGCAAACCCTGGTTTTTGAAGGATGCAGATTATTACTGTACCATGAGTATGGGCATCGTCACTTTCCCGGATGCAGGAGATTCCGTGACAGATCTGATCAAAAAAGCGGATATTGCCATGTATGAGGCGAAAAAGACCGGTAAAAACCGTGTGGAAACGTATCGGGAAGGCAATGATTCCGTATCGGGACGCCGTCTGGATATGGAGAAGAACATGCGTGATGCCACGGTGGAAGGCTACCGGGAGTTCGAGGTCTATTACCAGCCTATCATCGATATTCAGGGCGGCAAGGATGTCTGTGCCGGAGCCGAGGCACTGATCCGCTGGAACAGTGCAAAGCTGGGATTTATCTCGCCGGCGGAATTCATTCCCCTGGCGGAGTATCTGGGACTGATCAATCCCATCGGCAATTATGTACTGACGGAGGCCTGTACCCGCTGTAAGCACTGGAACGATACCGGATATCCGGATTATAAGGTAAATGTCAACCTTTCCGTGGTTCAGCTCCTTCAGCCGGACATCGTGGAGACGGTGGAAAAGGCGCTTGCGGACACCGGCTTATCGCCGAAGAATCTGACACTGGAGGTGACAGAGAGTCTTGCGATCAACGATATGGATCGTATGAAGGAGATCCTGAACCGGATCAAGGCACTGGGTGTCTCACTGGCACTGGATGATTTCGGAACCGGTTATTCTTCCCTAAACCATATCCGGGAGATCCCCATTGATGTCATCAAGGTGGATCAGAGCTTCGTCAAGGATCTGGCGGGGGATGCCTATTCCCAGTCCTTTATCAAGATGGTGGCAGAGCTGGCACAGACCATTGGCGTCAGTGTCTGCGTGGAAGGTATTGAGACTCCGGAACAGTTCAAAGTGCTGCAGGGCATGAAGGTCAAATATATTCAGGGATACTATTTTGACCGTCCCATGGAGAGGCATGCGTTTGAGGCAAAATATGTGAAGTAACAGTTCAGCAGACGCTTTTATGAAGGCTTTGGGGCAGAACTGTTACGGAAGCAACAAAATCATCAAAACACCCTTGCCAAAATAAGGGGAACCATGCTACTATTGATATAGCTACACGACTGGCGGAACGCAGCCTGCTGCAGTGGAGATTACCCACAGGGAGTGTAGAATAGTGAAAGCCGACCGCCTGGGCACCGTCTATTTCTGGTGCTTAGGCGGTTTCTTATTTTAAAGGATAAACGGAGGAAGACTATGTTACAACTGGAACAGGAACTGAAAAGTAATGCTTATCCCGGCAGAGGTATCGTGATCGGCCGTTCTGCGAACGGGAAATATGCCGTAACGGCTTATTTTATTATGGGAAGAAGCGCCAACAGCCGCAATCGTGTGTTCGTGACAGAGGGAGAGGGTATCCGCACCCAGGCTTTCGACCCTTCCAAATTAGAGGATCCCAGCCTGATCATCTATGCGCCGGTACGCGTCCTTGGCAACAAGACTATCGTGACCAACGGTGACCAGACAGACACTATTTACGAGGGAATGGACAAACAGCTGACCTTTGAACAGTCCCTGCGCACCAGAGAATTCGAGCCGGACGGACCGAATTATACACCGAGAATCTCCGGTATCATGCATATCGAGAACGGCAAGTATAATTACGCCATGTCCATTTTGAAGAGTGACAACGGTAACCCTGATTCCTGCCTGCGTTTTACCTATGCTTACGAGAATCCCCTTCCCGGAGAGGGACGTTTCATTCATACTTACATGCACGATGGCAATCCCCTGCCCAGTTTCCAGGGTGAGCCTAAGCTGGTAGAGATCTCCGATGATATGGATGCATTTACCGATATGCTGTGGAACAGCTTAAATGAGGACAACAAAGTCTCCCTGTTCGTTCGCTTCATTGATATCGAGACCGGCAAATACGAGACTAAGATCGTGAACAAGAATGTGTAATGAGCGCAAAAAGGAAGCCTCAAAGAGGCGTTTTGCGAATGCAGGTTCTGAATAGTGAATATCGTAGAATAGTAGAATAGGAGAAAAATAAGATGAACGAGATTCAGTTAAAATACGGATGTAACCCGAACCAGAAGCCTTCCAGGATCTTCATGGAAGACGGCAGTGACCTGCCTGTTACCGTCCTGAACGGCAAGCCCGGATATATCAACTTCCTGGATGCTTTCAATGGCTGGCAGCTGGTAAAAGAGCTGAAGGAAGCTACGGGACTTCCCGCAGCCACTTCTTTTAAACATGTATCTCCCGCCGGTGCTGCGGTAGGACTGCCCTTAAATGACACCCTGGCGAAGATCTACTGGGTGGATGATCTGGGAGAGCTGTCTCCCCTGGCATGTGCTTATGCAAGAGCACGTGGCGCAGATAGAATGTCCTCCTTCGGTGATTTCATCGCATTATCCGATGTCTGCGACGCAGATACCGCACGTCTGATCAAGAGAGAGGTATCCGACGGTGTCATCGCACCCGGATATACCGACGAGGCACTGGAGCTGTTAAAGCAGAAGAAAAAGGGTGCTTACAATATCATCCAGATCGATCCTTCCTACCGGCCCGCTCCCATCGAGCACAAGCAGGTATATGGTATCACTTTTGAGCAGGGTCGTAACGAACTGGACATCAATGGTGACCTGCTGTCCAATATCGTGACTGTGAACAAGGAGATCCCGGAGAGTGCCCTGATCGATATGAAGATCGCACTGATCACCCTGAAGTATACCCAGTCCAATTCCGTATGCTATGTCAAGGACGGTCAGGCTATCGGCATCGGTGCCGGACAGCAGTCCCGTATCCACTGCACCAGACTGGCCGGCAGCAAGGCGGACAACTGGTTCTTACGTCAGTCTCCCCAGGTGCTGGGTCTGCAGTTCGTAGACAGCTTAGGCAGAGCCAACCGTGACAATGCCATTGATGTTTACATGGGCGATGAGTACATGGATGTGCTGGCTGACGGTACCTGGGAAGGTATCTTCAAGGTAAAACCCCCTGTATTTACCAGAGAGGAAAAGAGAGCATGGCTTGACAAAATGCAGGATGTGACTCTGGGAAGCGATGCATTCTTCCCCTTCTCCGATAATATCGAGAGAGCTCATAAGAGTGGTGTAAAATACATCGCACAGCCCGGTGGATCCGTGCGTGATGCAGATGTTATCGCATGCTGCGATAAATATAACATGGTGATGGCGTTTACAGGCATCCGTCTGTTCCACCATTAAGACAGATATTTGCGGGCAGGACTGTAACAGGACCTGCCTGTAACTATTCAGAGCCATGTAAATCTGTAATAAGCTGACCATTTATGGTCAGGCTTTTAGAGATTTATATGGCGAGGTAACCACATGAGCAAAAGGTGAGCCTTGAAAAGGCGATTTTGCGAATGGGGTTCTGAATAGTTTTTATAAGGAAGATGAGGAAAGCGTAGTTATGGACAGACGAGGGGCAGAGAAAAGCAGAGAAATGATGCTGGAGGAATTGCTGGGATATGACCGGATCACGATCCAGTGCCATGACAATCCGGATGCGGATGCGATAGCGTCCGGGTTTGGATTGTATTGTTTTTTCCGTGATCAGGGAAAAGATGTGAGACTGCTGTATGCCGGGAAAAACAAAGTGAGAAAGGCAAACCTGACGCTGATGGTGGAAAAGCTTGGAATTCCGCTGAAATATCTGGCGCATCCCGGAGAGGAGCCGGTGGACGGACTTCTGATCACAGTGGACTGTCAATACGGTGCCGGCAATGTGACCGTAATCCCGGCAGAGGAGATCGCAGTGATCGATCATCATCCTCTGGAAGTGATCTGTACGGAGAAAATGCGATTACAACCTAATCTTGGCAGCTGTGCGACTCTGGTATGGACCATGCTTCAGGAGATGCATTATCCGGTGGAGAAAAATAAAGATCTGGGGACCGCTTTGTATTATGGGCTGTTCATGGATACCAATCAGTTCTCGGAGCTGTCCAATCCGGTGGATATGGATATGCGCGAGAGCCTGAACTTTGACAAGAATCTGGTATCCCTGTTCCGCAATTCCAATATTTCCCTGAAGGAGCTGGAGATCGCCGGAGTGGCACTGTTACGTTGTAATTACAATGACGATTACCAGTTCGCTGTGATCCATTCCCAGCCCTGTGACCCCAATGTGCTGGGACTGATCAGTGATTTCCTGCTTCAGGTGGCGGGGGTTAACACTTGTGTAGTCTATAACGAGGACAGCGGCGGATATAAATTCTCCGTCAGAAGCTGTATCCGGGAGGTTAATGCCAGTGAATTGTCGGATTATCTCTCGGAGGGGATCGGTTCCGGCGGTGGCCATGTGGAAAAGGCCGGAGGCTACATCAGCATGAAGCTGTATGAGGAAAAATATCCAACCCTGCATTCGGAGGCCTATTTCAATAACCGGATGACGCAGTATTTTGACAATTTTGAGATCGTATATGCGAAAGAACGCAAATTCCCTGTAAAAGAGGGTAAAAAATACCGCAGGCGGAAAGAGCCGATCGCCTGCCTGAGGGCAGCGGACCTGGCAGAGCTTGGAAACGTGGTATCTATACGTACCGAGGACGGCACGATGGATATCGACACCAGACAGGATATGTATTTCACCCTGGAGCGTACCGGGGAGCTGCATCCGGTTCCGACCGGGAGATTTCACCGGATCCTGGAACTGTGTGATCTGCCCCTGCCGGAGGAATATTGCAGCTCTATGGGATATATCCCGAGAGTCAAGGACGGCAGGGATGGCAGTAATCATCTGCTGACGGAATATGTCCGTATGGGTATGCCTGCGGATGCTTTCTGTATCTATGCCCTCGAGCTGAAGCGGGGAGTAAAGATATTCCCCATCTGGGATGAGGATACTTATATGACGGGCAGAGCCGGAGATTATCTGGTGGCCAGTGAGGATGATCTGCACAATATGTTCATAGAGCCTGCGCAGAATCTTCTGAATAATTTTGAAGAGATGACATAAGAATCGCAAAAAAAGGTTTATAAAATTTTCCTTGTGTGGTAAGATTAAGGTTACGAAAGCAGTATTAAGTAAACGAAAGGCAAGGATATTACCATGAGCGAACTGGAAAAAGAAATCGTAGATTCCGCAGAAGTGAAGGAATCTAAGAATTTTATAGAGCAGATCATCGACAAGGATCTGGCGGAGGGTGTATACGATACCGTACATACCCGTTTCCCTCCCGAACCCAACGGATATCTTCACATCGGACATGCCAAGAGTATTCTGCTGAACTATGGTCTGGCTCAGAAATACAACGGCAAATTCAACCTGCGTTTTGATGATACCAACCCCACCAAGGAAAAGTCTGAATTCGTGGAGTCCATCAAGGCAGATGTAAAGTGGCTGGGCGCGGACTGGGAGGATCGCCTCTTCTTCGCATCCAACTATTTTGACCAGATGTATGAAGCAGCCGTAAAGCTGATCAAAAAGGGCAAGGCTTATGTCTCCGATTTAAGCGCAGAGCAGATCCGTGAGTACAGAGGAAGCCTGACCGAGCCCGGTAAGGAGGATCCCGGCAGCGTAAGAAGCGTAGAAGAGAATCTGGCACTGTTCGAGGATATGAAGGCCGGAAAGTACGAGGACGGCTCCAAGGTACTGCGTGCCCGCATCGATATGGCATCACCGAATATCAATATGCGTGATCCCGTTATCTACCGTGTGGCACATATGTCTCACCAGAATACCGGTGACAAATGGTGCATTTACCCGATGTACGATTTTGCACATCCCATCGAGGATGCCATTGAGGGCGTGACCCACTCTATCTGTACTTTGGAGTTCGAGGATCACAGACCCTTATATGACTGGGTGGTAAGAGAGCTGGAATACCCGCATCCTCCCAAGCAGATCGAGTTCGCCAAGCTGTACCTGACCAACGTGGTGACCGGTAAGCGTTATATCAAGAAGCTGGTAGAGCAGGGGATCGTGGACGGCTGGGATGATCCCAGACTGGTATCCATCGCAGCACTGCGCAGAAGAGGCTTCACACCGGAATCTATCAAGAAGTTCGTAGAGCTGTGTGGTATCTCCAAGGCACAGTCTTCCGCAGATTATGCGATGTTAGAGTACTGTATCCGTGAGGATCTGAAGACAAAGGCGCCCCGTATGATGGCGATCCTGGATCCCGTAAAGCTGGTCATTGACAATTATCCCGAAGGACAGACCGAGATGCTGCCTGTAGTCAACAATCCGGAGAATGAAGAACTGGGAAGCCGTGAGGTTCCTTTCGGTAAGGAGTTATATATCGAGAGAGACGATTTCATGGAAGAGCCTCCCAAGAAGTATTTCCGCATGTTTCCGGGCAACGAAGTGCGCCTGATGAACGCTTATTTCGTAAAGTGCACCGGTTGTGTCAAGGATGAAAACGGTAAGGTTGTGGAAGTACATGGTACCTACGATCCGGAGAGCCGCGGCGGCAACAGCCCGGACGGTCGTAAGGTTAAAGGAACGATCCACTGGGTAAGTGCAACCGAATCTGTGAAAGCACAGGTGCGTCTGTATGAGAATATTATTGATGAGGAGAAGGGTGTATACAACGAGGACGGAAGTCTGAATCTGAACCCGAATTCTCTGACCACTCTGACAGAGTGCCGCTTAGAGCCTGCATTTGCAAAGGCACAGGCGTACGACCGCTTCCAGTTCGTGAGACAGGGCTTCTTCTGCGTGGACTGCAAAGACACCAAACCCGGAGAACCGGTATTTAACCGTATCGTATCTCTGAAGAGCTCTTATGTACTGCCTAAGTAAGTTTGGAAAAGGAGAAACATATGTCAGACAAATTGTGCGGGTTGGCCGGACTGGGCCTGGATAACCTGGAGGATATGGATATTTTTGGACAGGAGAAAAAGGAAGAACAGGCAGTGGCCGAGGCACCTAAGATAGAAGAAAAGGACCTGATCTACGACAAGAATTTCACCTGCCCGGTATGTGGAGAAGATTTTCCCGCCAAGATCATGAAGACCGGCAAGGCGAGACTTTTAGGCACCGATCAGGATCTTCGTGCAAAATACGAAGGAATCGATGCGGTAAAATATGATGTGATCCTGTGTCCCCATTGCGGATATGCGGCGTTGAACAGATATTTCAACAACATTACCAAGGTATATGCCAAACTGATCAAAGAGAATATCAGCAGCAAAGTACAGCTGCACACCTATGATGACGATATCTATACCTATGAAGAGGCGATCGAACGCTATAAGCTGTGCCTCGCAAATGCGGTGGTAAAACGTGCCCATGCCAGCGAGAAGGCTTATATCTGCTTAAAGAGCGGATGGCTCATGAGAGGATATCAGGAATATCTGGAAGAATCCGGAGATACGGACATGGCCCGTCTCCGTGAAGTGAAAAACATGGAAGAGGCCTATCTGAAGAATGCTTATACCGGATTCACGGAAGCACTTCAGACCGAAGGATTTCCCATGTGCGGTATGGATGAAATTACGGTGGAGTTCCTGATCGGAGTATTGGCCACCAGATTTCAGAAATACGATGTGGCAAGCCGTATGGTGGCTTCAATCCTCACATCTCCATCGGCCAATGCCCGTACCAAGGACAAGGCAAGAGAGTTGAAAGACCAGATCCTGGAGGAACTGAAGAGTCAGAAAAAGTAGGACAACATTATGTATGATATGACGATCCGGCTGCGTACAGACAGTGACAAATGTCTGTACCAGCAGATATATGAGCATATACGACAGGAAATCAGGGAAGGGAAGCTTCTGGCAGGAGAGAGGCTTCCCTCCACGCGTTCTTTGGCAGAATATCTGCAGGTGGCCAGGAGTACGGTGGATTATGCTTATGACCAGCTGTTAAGTGAAGGATATATCGAGGCGAGACCCTATAAGGGATACTTTGTATGCAAATTGGAGGGAATCTTCACTCTGGAGCAGGAAACTGGCAGGGTGCCGGAACCGGAGGCATGGGATCCACAGGCAGAAGACCGGGACGAGGAAAAAAGGATTGACTTTTCCCCCTATGGAATCGATATGAACGGTTTCCCTTTCGGTGTCTGGAAACGGATTACGAAAAATATCCTGAATGACAGCAACAGTGAACTGTTTGCCCAGGGAGAGGCGCAGGGGGATTATGATCTGAGACTGACGATCAGCCGTTACCTGCATTCTTCCCGAGGGGTGAACTGCCGTCCGGAGCAGATCATTGTGGGCGCGGGAAATGATTATCTGCTGTTACTGTTGGAGAAAATATTGGGGAGACATGTGGGAATTGCCATGGAGAATCCTACGTATAAACGTGCGTACCGTATCTTCCGGTCATTCGCCTATCATATTGTGACGGTGGATATGGATGATAAAGGAATGCGTGCGGACAGACTGGAACAGGAACCGGTCAGGGTGGCCTATGTCATGCCCTCCCATCAGTACCCTACCGGAGCGGTGATGACGATCGGCCGGCGGGCGGAGCTGTTGCGCTGGGCGGAGAAAAAGCCGGACCGCTATCTGATCGAAGATGATTACGACAGTGAATTCCGGTATCGCGGCAAACCGATTCCGTCCCTGCAGTCCTCGGACGATAGGGGAAAGGTGATCTACATCGGTACTTTTTCCAAGGCAATTGCACCGGCGATCCGTGTCAGCTATATGGTGTTGCCGGAGACACTGTTGGAGGTGTACCGCAGGGATTGTTCTTTCTATTCCTGTACGGTATCCAGAATCGACCAGCGAATCCTGAATGAGTTTATCCGGGACGGTTATTTCGAAAGGCATCTGAACAAGATGCGGATGCGTTATCGTGCCAAACACGACCAGCTGTTAGAGGGACTGGAGCCTTTTCAAAAAAAATTCCGGATCTCCGGGGAAGATGCGGGGCTGCATCTGCTGTTGACGGCGAAAGGAAATGTGACGGAAAAAGAGCTTCTGGATGCCGCTGCGGCGGAAAATGTGAAGGTCTATGGGATGTCAGAGAATATGGTGGCATCCACTGCGGACAAAGCGACAGTGCTGCTGGGATTCGGAAGTATGGATGAGGCAGACATGAAAGAAGGCCTCCGCCGGTTGCAAAATGCATGGCTGTGAGACCTTCTCAGGATACTGCTATTATTCTTCGGTTACGGGAGGCTCTTCGTCCTCGGCGTCCTCTTCATCGAAAAATTCTTCCACATCTTCGACGGTTTCGCCTTCTTCGCCGGACAGATCGGCTGCCTGACCGGAGAGCGGTGTGAAATCAGAGGAGGAAGAGGAAGCTTCGGTTTCAGCGGTTTCTTCCGTGGGAGCGGAAGCCGGAACGGAAGCATTCAGAGGAACGTAATTGCGGGAGAACTCCGTGCTCTCGTCTAGATCCTCGTGGAAATCATCGTAATCGTCATCTGCGTCGGTGGATTCCATCAGCAGAGAGTTTTTTTGTTGCATATAGTAGTAAGCAGCTGCGGCTGCGGTACCTACTGCTGCAGTGAACAGCAGAAATTTGCCAAATTTTTTAGCCATAGGGTTGCTCCTTCCATGTTGTAGTGTATGTAACGGTTCGGAATTTTATACATTTGTCCATACAGTTATATGATAAACCTTATTGCGTAAAATGAAAAGGGATATGTTGCGATATGAATGAGAAATTTTTTGATTTAAAAAAAGAAAAGCAGGATCGTATGATCAATGCCGCACTGAAAGTATTTGCACTGCACGGTTACCGCCATGCCTGTACGGATGATATTGTGAAGGAGGCGGCTATCAGCAAGGGTTTGTTATTCCATTATTTCGGAAGCAAACTGGGTGTATATGCATTTGTCTATGATTACAGCGTCCGTTACCTGTTGCTGGAGTTGTCTACGGCGGTGGATGCGAAGGAGACGGATCTGTTTGCTCTGCTACAGCAGGTGGAATGTGGAAAAATGCATGCCATGTGCGGTTATCCTTATCTGCAGCCTTTTCTGAACCGGGCGCAGACGGAAAATGTCAGTGAAGCATTGCTGGCGGTAGAAGAGAGAAAACAGCAGCTGGAAGATTATCTGGAGTCTGTTTTCGCAAGAGCGGATCTGGGTAAATATGCTTCCGCAGAGGATGCCGTGAAACTTCGTAAAATGCTGGAACTGACCATTAAGGGATTGATGAACGAGAGGATTTTAGAGGATGCTTTTCAGCCAGAGATGTTGTATGAAGAGATCACAGAGTATCTGAACTTAAGCAGAAGGCTGGCGGAACGTTCCACACAGCCCTCTGACGAAGCGTTTTCAGAAAAATAGCATCCTATTTGCATCATAATTTTGAAGAAAATGATAACTATTTAGACATCTTATAGGCGGGATCTGCGGGATATCCGCCTTTTAATTTCTGCATGCCGCGCTGGATGGCATCTTTGGAGTTCTTCCAGTCGGCGTCCTTATTTCGGTAATCGAATTTTTCCACCAGCCAGGATACATCCTCAGAGATCCGCTGCATATTCGCTTCCATGACGGGCAGGAGGCAGTCGTAGAATTCCTGCTTTTCCTTATCGGAGAGCTTGCTGTCGGCGGCTTCACAGAGGTCTCCGAAGTGAGGCAGGCAGAAGCCTTTTCCGTTTATGATCTTATTCCGGAAACTTTCGTCATTTTTCCACAGATAGAAAAAGGTGTCCAGGTATCTTTCATAAGTATCCTTGTACTGGGAACAGATATAGCAGGAGTCCTCTTTTGCGCGGATCCATATACCGATGGTATTTTCACTTCCCTCGGCTTTTTTGAATTTTCCCAGAAGAGAACTTTTTCCGGGACGGAAGGAAGCAAATTCCTGCTGCATTTCCCGGATCATACGCTGGTAGTGCGTTTTCAGGATCCAGGCGTTGCCGAGAGTATTGCCGTAGTCGAACATCTTCTGAAAATGATAGCGGCAGAATCCGGCCTTGTCGGTCTGTTCTCTAATATCCGCTTCCATGTAGGAGGAACCGGAGCCTAAGACGAAGTCTAACAGATCCTGTTCGATACTTCTGTGGATGAAGCAGAAAGGACATTCGTCCTGGGCGTTTACGGCATCATTTAAGGGAATTGTGTATAATTGTTCTTTCATAGAAAACGATCCTTTCCTGACGATATTCTGTCTGTATGAAAACTATTGTAAACGATGTTTGAAATAATTGCAAAAAGATTACTGATTTGTAAAATAATGTCATTTAAAATTAAGAATTGTTTTGTTGTAATACATTTCATTTCAAGCTACTATGATAGTACAAGTGTAAAGCGAAAATAGAAAGATGTGATTTATTTGATATTCAGTAGTATTGAATTTCTGCTGTGGTTCCTGCCGATTTTCCTGATTGTCTATGGAATCACACCGCATAAATACAGAAACCTGACACTGCTTATAGGTAGCATTGTCTTTTATGCAATGGGAGATGCAGGAAATCTTGCACCTTTGATGATTTCCGTCTTATGTAATTATTTTATCGGGCTGCATCTGGCAAAACGCAGCCCCAGGACGTTATGGCGCAAGAGGCTGTTGTTCGTGACAGCATTGAGTATTAACATTGGCATTCTAATCTGGTTTAAGTGCCGGGGAGGTTCTGCAGGACTTCCTCTGGGGATCAGTTTTTATACCTTTCAGATATTGTCTTATCTGATCGATGTATATCGCGGAGATGCAGACAGGGAGTATTCTTTTTTGAAATTTGCAACTTATGTGGTCATGTTTCCGAAGCTGATCTCCGGCCCCATTTCCCGTTATGGTGAGGTGAAAGACAGCCTGTACAACAGGACTTTTACTATGCAGGGACTGGAGGACGGCATGAAGCTGTTCGTCTTAGGACTGGCAGCCAAAGTGCTGTTGGCCGACCGCGTAGGGATCCTGTGGCATGAAGTACAGGTAACCGGATTCGAGAGTATCTCCACTCCGCTGGCATGGCTGGCAGCCATTGCTTATTCCATGGAGATCTATTTTGATTTCTCGGGATATTCGTTGATGGCAATGGGGCTTGGCAGGATGCTGGGAATCGAACTGCCCAGAAATTTCCGCAGACCTTATATGGCCCGGGGGGTCAGGGATTTTTACCGCAGATGGCATATGACACTGGGGCAATGGTTCTGCCGGTATGTCTATATTCCGCTGGGAGGCAGCAGACGAGGGGAACTTTGCACGATTTTTAATCTGTTGGTGGTATGGATGCTGACAGCTTTCTGGCATGGCGCCGGCTGGAACTTTTTCTGCTGGGGCGGATTGCTCTGGATCTGCATTGTACTGGAACGGCAGCTGGGAAGACTAAAATTCGTACATAAAATGAAAGTACTGCCGCACATTTATCTGTGGCTGATCATTCCCGTAAGCTGGATGTGCTTTGCCATTACGGATCTGTCACAGCTGCAGGTCTATCTGGATAAAATGATGTGGCTGGCACCGGGGATCAGTGGCGGCTATGAGGATGCGTGGAAAGCATTGTCTACCTACGGTGGGCTGTTAGCCGTATCCGGGCTGGCATGTACGCCGGCAATCGAGAAGTTGTACGATTACGGCAAGGATAAGATCCTGATAAAAATATTGCTGGCAGCGGTATTCTGGTATTGCGTCTGGAGACTTATATTAGAGGGAAATAACCCATTTATGTACTTTAGTTTTTAGAAAATCTGGATAGGATAGGAAATATGTTACAGAAACTACGACAATGGATAAGAAAATTATCCTTTCCCATCAGTCTGCTGCTTATGGGAGTCCTGTTTTTTACATGGACGGACAACTGGCAGGTGTATACGGATCCCATTCGGGAATTGTATAACAGGGGTGTGCAGCTGGCAGCCGGTGCCCGGATGGGTCATACATCGGAACCCGGACAACAGGACGGAACCGTATCGGGGGATACGGTCCCGGAAGGCACAGAAGATCCCACAGGGGAAAGTCGGACACCGGCAGTCGGAGAGACATCGGCAGATACGCAGACAGAGACAATGACAACGGAGGAACCACAACCGACAGAGCCTTCGGAAGAACTGCCAAAAGAAGTGGTCTACCATACGGTGGATGACAGCTATTTTGATGATGCTGTGTTCATCGGGGATTCCCGGACAGTGGGAATGTATGAATACGGTGGACTGGAAGAGACCTCCACATTTTATGCCTCTACCGGACTTACGATTTATAAGATGTTCGATTCGAAAATAGTAGCGGTGCCGGGGCAGAAGAAAAAGATCACGGTGGAAGAGGCACTATCCGAGAAACAGTTTGCCAAGATCTATCTGATGATCGGTATTAACGAGATGGGAACCGGTACGGTGGAATCTTTCATGAAGGCTTACGGGGAGGCAGTACAGCATTTGCAACAGCTGCAGCCCGATGCGGTGATCTACCTGCAGGCGATCATGAAGGTGACCACGGAGCGCTCCGGGCAGGGAGACTATATTACCAATGAGGGCATCGAAGCCAGGAATGAAGAAATCGCGAAGCTGGCGGATGATGAGAAGATATATTACCTGGATGTGAATCCGCTGATCTGTGATGAGACCGGAGGAATGGTGGCATCCTATACTTATGACGGAGTGCACCTGAAGGCCCAGTATATTCCCATCTGGCTGGACTTTTTGAAAGAACATGCAGTGGAATAAATTTTTTCTTGACTGTGGAACGATGAAAAGCTATCATGTAACTAATAAGGTCACATAGGTGTGGGCAGGTAGATGACTATCTGCCTATCTCTATGCGACAAATATTACAAGTTCACATGTCTATGACACAGGAGGAGAAAAATGAGCGAGAAGACTACACTCGGCGAAAATGGCATTTACGATGCCAGATCCTTGGGCGTGCCCAAGATGCTTCTGCTGGGACTTCAGCACATGTTCGCAATGTTCGGTGCCACGATTCTGGTACCCATGCTGACAGGTCTGGATGTTTCCACAACACTGTTATTTGCAGGTCTGGGAACTTTATTGTTCCATCTGCTGACCAAGAGAAAGGTACCCGCATTCCTGGGTTCTTCCTTTGCATTCTTAGGCGGTTATGCCGCAATCGCACCTATGGCAGACGGTGCGGACAATTCCGCATTGCTTCCTTATGCCTGCTTCGGCGTGGCCTGCTCAGGTCTGCTGTATCTGGTATTATCCCTGTTGATCAAGATCTTCGGTACCGGCAAGGTAATGCGTTTCTTCCCGCCCATCGTAACCGGCCCCATCATCATTGCCATCGGTCTGACCCTGTCCCAGTCCGCTATCAACAACTGTTCCGCAGACTGGCTGATCGCAGTGGTCGCTATTGCACTGGTAGTGATCTGCAATATCTGGGGTAAGGGAATGGTGAAGATCGTTCCGATCATCATCGGCGTTGTTGGTTCTTATGTGTTGGCAGCTATCTTAGGCCGCGTGGATTTCACACCCGTTGCGGAAGCTGCATGGATCGGACTTCCTATCCACTGGAATGAGACCGCTTTCTGGGCACTGTCCGACGGCAACACTTCTCTGTTAATTACTTCCGTGATCACTATTATGCCGATCGCACTGGCTACCATGGTAGAGCATATCGGAGATATCTCCGCTATTTCTTCCACCGTTGGTATCAACTATATCAAGGAACCCGGATTGCATCGTACGTTGTTAGGTGATGGTCTGGCTACCATTATTGCATCCCTGTTCGGTGCTCCTGCGAATACCACTTACGGTGAGAACACCGGTGTACTGTCTCTGACCAAGGTATTCGACCCCAGAGTTATCCGTATTGCAGCAGGCTTCGCTGTACTGTTTTCCTTCTCTCCGAAGGTAGCAGCATTGATCGGCTGTATGCCTACCGCTACCTGCGGTGGTGTATCCCTGGTACTGTACGGTATGATCTCTGCAGTCGGTGTCCGTAACATCGTAGAGACTCAGGTAGACTTTACCAAGAGCCGTAACGTTATCATTGCAGCTCTGATCCTGGTACTGTCCATCGGTATCAACTACAGTGCAGCAGGCGCTATCGCATTCCACATCGGCGAGATCACCATCAGACTGTCCGGACTGGCAGTAGGTGCGCTGGCCGGTATTATCCTGAATGCAGTACTGCCCGGCAAGGACTATACGTTCGATGAGGACAAGCCCGATGACACCGGCGTATGCTTCGCGGTAAAGGGTCAGGAGAACTAAGACATTTTTGCTGAAAACAGCATAAACTGAACAAAGAAAGTAAGAGAGAGCATCCATGGCAGAAATATAGAGCCATGGATGCTCTCTTTTTCAGTTATATGCCTAACCCTCTGATATCCCCGTGATCACCTGGTCAAGTACTTCAAAATAATTCTCGAAGGTCTTGCGGCAGCATCCGGGATCGTCGATCACGATGCCCTCTGCACGCAGACCGGTGAGGGCAAACCCCATAGCCATGCGGTGGTCGTCGTAGGTGGCTACGGTACAAGGCTTTGGCGTCCCCGGATAGATGGTGATGCTGTCCTGCGTCTCTTCGCAGTGGATGCCCATACGGGTCAGTTCTGTACAGATGGCATGGATACGGTCACTCTCCTGGAAACGGATGTGCCCGATGCCTGTGATACAGGTGGGGCTGTCGGCAAACGGTGCGATGGCTGCCAGTGTGATCGCCTGATCGGAACAGGAGGACATGTCCACCGTGATACCATGGAAAGCTGGAGTCTGCGTTCCGGCGTCCGATAAAGCTGAAGGAGGCAGCAGGAGGACTCCCTTTTCCGTATCCTGTGCGGTACATCCCATTTTCTCTAAGATACGCAGGAATTCCACATCTCCCTGCAGACTTTCAAAATGCACATGCTCTACACAGACCGGGATTCCCAGTAACGGTACCATCGCATAGAAATAACAGGCGGCAGAGACATCCGGCTCAATCTGATAATCTAATGCTTTATAATGCTGACCGGCGGGAATACGGAACTGATCCGGCGTGGGACGCTCCACGCAGACTCCGAACTGCTCCATCATCTTCTGCGTCATTTCGATATACGCCATCCCATGGGTACCCTCTACCTGAATCGTAAAATCTTCCGAAGACAAAGTCGAAGCAATCAGCAGCGCACTCAGAAACTGACTGCTGTGCCCGATATCGATGGAGATATGATCCTGTCCGAACCCATGAGCGGTCAGTGTAAAAGGAAAATGCCCATCTTCTCCTTCACAGCGGACCTCACACCCCAATTCTGCCAGAGAGGACAGAAGCGGATCCATGGGGCGCCTCTTCATCTGCTCCGAAGAATCCATGTGAAAAACCCCTTCCGAGACACCTAACGTAGCTGTCAGAAAACGCGCTGCCGTTCCTGCGCTTCCCACATTTAACGCAGCCTCTTCACAGGGAAGCTTTCCTCCCAGTCCTTCTACCGTGACGATACAACTCTCCTCATCCACCGTCGTCTCAAATTTCAGATCCTGCACACACTTAAGAAAATGCCTCGAATCATCCGAGAACAACACCCCGCGCAGCGTGGACTTTCCCTCCGCCAGCATCGCCAGAAGAAGACTGCGGTTCGTGATACTCTTAGAACCCGGTACCCGGACTGTCAGTGGGTCAGCGGTTTTTCTTATTTTATGATATATGGTAGGAACGCGGTAAATCTTATCTGCCATGGATTGGTGTTTCCTTCCTTACTTCTTTTAAATATAAAATTATTGAGATAACCCAGTAGCTGACATTGGGGTAAGGGCAAGCAGACTCTAAGCAGGCGTCGGTACTTAGCGTGGGTATTATCCACGCTTATGTACCGCTACGCGCTGCGTCCGTAAGCGAATCGTGCTAAAGCACGCGCGGGTCTGCGGCTCTTAGCCCCAATGGAGGCTACGGATTAATTACCTAAATCATACCATTTTCCGTTTCACGGCACAACTCTCAAAAATTTTAAAAAATAATGGTTGACATTCCTAGCGGAATAGTATAGTATAAATTCACAACATCCATATCAGATAAGTAGGAAATAAAAACAAACATAATTTTCAAGTTTAAGGAGGATTCTATTATGAGCAAGATTTACACATCCGCAACCCAGCTGATCGGACATACACCCCTTTTAAAGGTGACAAACTACCTGAAGGACCAGAACATCGAGGGAGTAGAACTGTTAGCAAAGCTGGAGTACTTCAATCCCGCAGGAAGCGTTAAGGACAGAATCGCACTGGCAATGATCGAAGATGCCGAGAAGAAGGGTATTTTAAAAGAAGGCTCCACCATCATTGAACCCACCTCCGGCAACACCGGTATCGGCCTGGCAAGTGTGGCTGCAGCCAAGGGTTACAGAACCATTCTTACCCTTCCCGAGACCATGAGTGTGGAGCGTCGTAACCTCCTGAAGGCATACGGTGCAGAGCTGGTACTGACCGAAGGCTCCAAGGGCATGAAGGGTGCCATCGCCAAGGCAGAAGAGTTGGAGAAGTCCATCCCGGGAGCCGTGATCCTCGGACAGTTTGATAACCCCGCGAACCCCGCTGCACATGCAGCTACCACCGGTCCTGAGATCTGGGAAGACACCGATGGCAAGGTTGATATCTTCGTAGCAGGTGTAGGTACCGGCGGAACCGTGACCGGCATTGGTACTTATTTAAAATCCAAGAATCCGGGTGTGAAGATCGTAGCAGTAGAGCCTGCAGATTCTCCCGTACTTTCCGGCGGACAGCCCGGACCTCATAAGCTGCAGGGTATCGGCGCAGGATTCGTTCCTTCCGTTCTGAATACCGGCATTTATGATGAGATCTTTACCGTTACTACCGATCAGGCATTTACCACCGGCCGCCTCATTGCTCATAAGGAAGGTATCCTGGTAGGAATCACCTCCGGCGCAGCTCTGTACGCAGCAGCACAGATCGCAAAACGCCCTGAAAATGCAGGCAAAACAGTCGTAGCATTGCTTCCCGATTCCGGTGACAGATACCTGTCCACCCCTATGTTTGCAGAAGCTTAAGACGAAATTTGCAGAACTGGACAGACTTGCATTCTTGTGTTAGAATGTATGGCATGGTACTAGGAATTCAAGGAATTTGCGCTTTTCTCCCCTTAAAAGCGCGAACCTGGAATGGAGGAACTTATGGAACCGATCATTCAGATCAAGAATGTAACAAAAACTTTTATTGGTAAAGATAATCAGGTAGAAGCCTTAAAGGGTATCAGCCTGGATATCAACAAGGGAGACATCTACGGCATCATCGGTATGAGTGGTGCCGGAAAATCTACCCTGGTACGCTGCCTGAACTATCTGGAGAAGCCCACCACGGGAACCGTAGTCGTAGAAGATCAGGATCTTTCGACACTGACCGAGGCAGAACTTCGTAAGGTTCGTACAGGCATTGCGATGATCTTTCAGCATTTTAATCTGCTCATGCAGAGAAGTGTTCTGGACAATGTATGCTTCCCCATGGAGATCGTGGGTGTGAAGAAGCAGGCAGCCAGAAAGCGCGCTATGGAACTGCTCGAGATCGTGGGACTGAAGGAAAAGGCAGACGCTTATCCTTCTCAGCTCTCCGGTGGACAGAAGCAGCGTGTGGCAATCGCAAGAGCTCTTGCCAATACGCCGAAGATCCTGCTGTGTGACGAGGCGACCAGTGCGCTGGATCCCACGACGACCAAGGAGATTCTGAAATTATTACAGGACATCAACAAACAGTACGGCATCACCATCGTGATCATTACCCATGAGATGGCGGTGGTACAGGAGATCTGTTCCCATGTAGCCATTATCGATGCCGGAGAACTGGCAGAGCATGGTACTGTGGAGGAGGTATTCTCCAGACCCCAGTCCGCAGCTGCAAGAAAGCTGGTGTTCATGGTGGATCCCAAGGCAAAGGAAATGTCCGGCAAACGCTGCATCCGCATTGTTTTCACTGAGAATTCTTCTTTCGAGCCTGTGATCGCCAATATGGTGCTGGAGTGCAAGGCTCCCGTTAATATCCTGTTAGCGGATACCAAGGACATCGGCGGTATCGCCCATGGACAGATGATCTTACAGCTGCCGGAGGATGAAATGGCGGCGAACAAGATGGTTCATTATTTACAGGAGAGAAAACTGGAAGTGGAGGAGTTGAGAGACTATGTGGGATAATGCAACGACTATGATGGTGGTGGAAGGCATCTTTGTTACTTTGTACATGACGTTGGCAACAACGTTTATGGGGTATGTGCTCGGACTGCCGATGGGAATTGCCCTGGTAATTACCGCACCGAAGGGACTTCGACCGAATAAGATTATTTATAAGGTATTAGATGTGGTCGTGAATGTTGTTCGAAGCTTTCCGTTTTTGATTTTGCTGATCGTGATTCAGCCGTTGACACGGATCATCGTAGGAAAAAGCTATGGACCGACCGCAACGATCGTTCCGCTGACACTGTCAGCGGCACCGTTTATAGCCAGAATGGTAGAGTCCTCTCTGTTGGAAGTGGATCACGGCGTTATTGAGGCGGCACAGAGCATGGGAGCGAACCTCTGGACCATCATCTGGAAAGTAATGATCGGAGAGGCAAAGACTTCCCTGATCGTCAATGTAACGATTGCTCTGGGTACGATCCTGGGATACTCCGCTATGGCGGGTATCGTCGGCGGTGGCGGACTGGGTGATATCGCAATCCGTTACGGTTACTACCGTTACGATAGCAGCATCATGTGGGTGACTGTGGTATTGCTGATAGTGCTGGTACAGCTGATGCAATATGTTGGAATGAAGTTATCCAAGAAGCTGGACAAGAGAACCAGATAAGATGGTTTGATAAAAGGTTGAGACAGGTGCAGATCACCTGATTCAATAAAGTTAATATTATGAACGAATGATTTAGGAGGAGAAATATTATGAAAAAGAAAGTAATCGCTTTGATCGCCGTTGCAGCATTGTCCGTGAGCGCACTGACCGGCTGCGGCAGCAAGGGAGCCGACGACAAGACCATTAAGGTAGCTGCAACTGCAGTACCTCATGCAGAGATCCTGGAGGCAGCAAAGCCTCTGTTAGAGGAGCAGGGTTATACTCTGGAGGTTCAGGTATTTGATGATTATGTACAGCCCAATGAAGTAGTAGAGTCCGGTGAGTTCGATGCTAACTACTTCCAGCATATTCCTTATCTGGAGAGCTTCAACGAGGAGAAAGGTACCCATCTGGTAAATGCCGGCGGTATCCATTACGAGCCCTTCGGACTGTATCCCGGAACCGAGACCAGCTTAGACAACATTGACAATGCAACCATCGCAGTACCCAACGATACCACCAATGAGGCACGTGCTCTGTTACTGTTACAGGATAACGGTTACATCACTCTGAAGGATGGTGTGGGTCTGACCGCTACTACCAAGGATATCGTAGAGAACCCTCACAACATCAGCTTCGTAGAGCTGGAAGCAGCACAGGTTCCCAGAACCCTTCCGGAAGTATCCTTCGGTGTCCTGAACGGCAACTATGCTATGGAAGCAGGCCTGACTGTTGCAGACGATGCGCTGCTGTATGAGAGCGATGATTCCGAAGCAGCCGCTACTTATGTAAATGTAATCGCTGTTAAGGAAGGCAACGAGAATCTGCCTAAGATCAAGGCGCTGGTAGATACCCTGAAGTCCGATGAGATCAAGCAGTTCATCAATGACAATTATAATGGTGGCGTTATCCCTTACAAGTAAGGTGAAGTGCCAGTAAAGTAATGCGAAAATCCGGAGAGCATTCCGAGGAATGGGAGGAGATTTTTCCGAACAGCATTCGAGTGGATGCTCTCCAGATTTTTCTGTTGTTTCCACAAATCCTATATGAACTATAGGAAAAAGAAAAATAAAGAAAAAATAGGGTAGAATCTGTGGAAACCATAGAAAGATCGGAGCAGTTTTGAACTGCTTTGGAATAAGCAGGCTGATATGAAAAGTGAAACAGAGCAGGAGGATGCTCGGAAATGAGGATAGGATGAAAATTTCAACCAAAGGAAGATATGCAGTACGTGTCATGCTGGATCTGGCATTGAACAACAATGGAGAGTGTATCAAGGTAAAAGAAATCGCTGCCAGACAGGGGATTTCCGAAAAGTATCTGGAGCAGATCATTGCTGTGCTGAATAAGGCAGGATATGTGAAGAGCGTCCGTGGTGCACAGGGTGGTTACCGCATCGCAAAAGACCCGGCAGATTATACGGTGGGAATGATCCTGCGGCTGACGGAAGGATCGTTGGCACCGGTGGCCTGTCTGGAAGACGGTGCGGACATCTGTGAACGCTGCGATACCTGTGAGACCCTGGAGGTATGGCAGGAACTGTATAATGCTGTGAATAAAGTAGTAGATGGCGTAACTATAGCAGATCTCGTAGAGCGTAGGAAAAAGAGACTGGAGAATCTGGATTACTCCATATAGCATGATATCAGGGTCGAAAGACTTAAGCTCGCATAAGGATTGACAACAGCCCGGCAGGTTTTCTGCCGGGCTGTTGTCAGTTTGCAGAGAATGAAAGGGGGGTCATTCCTGCAGAAAAATGTCAACCAAAGGAATGAATGGTTAACAACTTTAGTATATCGGGAGAAGAACCTATTGTCAACGAAAGTCTGATAAAGGTTGACATCCTTTCATCGACAAATATCGCGGAAAACTATCCAAATTTTTATATAGTTATAAAAACTACATAAAAAGATTTAAAATACCATGAAATGAAATGCAAAGTCAAAAACGCATTGCTTTTTACTCTGCAACGTGGTAAGCTAAACTCTGAAAAGAAGCAGAAAGGTGTATGCAATCATGAGTGAAGCATTTCATATTATATCAGACGGTTCCTGCGATCTTCCGTTGGAGCTTACCAAAGAGAAGAATATCACAGTGGTTCCCTTCTATGTATCTTTTGAAGAGGGAAAATATCAAAAAGAAATGGTAGAGATCGGTGTACGTGAATTCTATCAGGAAATGGTGGATCATCCGGATGTATATCCCAAGTCCTCTATGCCGTCCGTACAGGATTACCTGGATGCATTTCTGCCTTATGTCAAAGCAGGAACCCCCATTCTTTGTATCTGCATCACGACCAAATTCAGTGGCTCCATGCAGTCCGCGCTGAATGCGAAGGCGATTCTGGAAGAGGAATATCCCGAAGCACAGATCTATGTCTGCGATTCCACAGTGAATACTGTTCTTCAGGGAATCTATGTACTGGAAGCAGTAAGGCTCAGGGATGCAGGTGCAGGATATCAGGAGAGCATTGACCGCCTGAATGAGATCAAGAGTTCTGGAAGAATCTTTTTCACGGTCGGAAATATGGAATACTTAAAGCATGGTGGGCGGATCGGCAAAGTAGCAAGTGTAGCAGGAAGCCTGCTTGGCATCAAGCCTATCATCACCTTAAAAGAAGGCGAGATCTTCCCGTCCGGTATCGGCAGAAGCCGCCGCAAGACCGTGGACAAGACTATCGACCTGCTACTGGCATATCTGGCAGAGGAGAAGGCAGATATTGCAGATTACAGTATCTGCATAGGATACGGCTACGATAAGGAAGAAGCCGTGGAGTTTAGGGACAGACTGGTAAGCAGACTGAAGGAGAAGGGATACGACATCGACACCATTCCCATTTTCCAGATCGGTGCCACCATCGGCGTACACACCGGACCTTATCCGTTGGGAATCGGTGTCGTGAAGAAATCCATTAGAGAGTAACTCTTAATTTATTCTTTGCAGGCATCTAACAGTTCCTGCACATTTTCAAAAGCATAGTCCGGCAGATACTGGGTATTCGGCTCCCCCTCGGGAGTCAGAATATCCTTTTTTTGTGCCTCGCCGGTGAATAGGACGCAGGTGTCCACACCACCGTTGATACCGCAGGCAATATCGGTATACAGGCGGTCACCGACTACCAGTGTCTCCTCGGGGGTGAAACCGGATACCTTCAGACATAAGTTTACGACTTCTTTGCTGGGTTTGCCTAAGTAAATGGGCTGCTTATCGGTGGTAGCGGTGATCATATCACAGATCGCACCGCAATCGGGAATAAATCCGAAGTCGATGGGGCAGCGCAGATCCGGATTGGTGCCGTAGAAGGGAACGTCCTGGGTGAATAAAACTTTGCAGACTTCCGTAAGCTTGCCGTAATTTAATTCACTGTCGTAGGCAATCACCACGCAGTCGATATTCTCTTCGCAGACCTCGGTGACATGAAGCCCATTTTTACGCAGTTCGGCTACGAAGGAAGCAGTTCCCAGTACGAAGATTTTTTTCTCTGCATAATTTTCCTTCAGAAAGCGCAGCGTCATATAGCCGGAGGTGATGAACTGATCCTCCGTGCTGTCCAAGTGAAACGCATCGTGGAATTTCTTCACATAATCCAACCCGCTTTTCGTGGAATTATTGGTAATGTAATAAGCCTTGCCGCCGATGGCATTGATATAGCGGATCAGATCCGCACTGCCTTCGTACAGGGTATCGCCCACGGCGATCGTTCCGTCAATGTCGAACAGGAAAAGCTTTTTATTTTTCAGACGAGCCAGTTTAGCGGCATCGCTGTACCTATGGTTCGGGTCAAAAGAATTCATGATTGTCCTCATTTCTGAGCTTGAAATGCTCAGGTTCATGTTAGCAATGAATGTAGTCACTGTCAAGGAAAAGACAGCGCGCGGAGGGAAAATGTGCGGAGGGAAAATGTGTGAAGGGAAACGTAAGTGGAATTGCGTAAGCATTTATGGTATGATAGGCATAGATGTGCGTGGTGGGGTACGCAGTAAAGCTGCCTGATAATGACAAATAAAAAAGGATACGATCAGTGATTATGGATGAGAAGAAGGATAAAGGTTTACAGGGAAACGAAAAAATAGAAGAGGCAATCCTGGCATTACAGCAGGAGCCCACAGAAGAGCTTCTGGCACACACCCTGACGGTGGTGCGCAGACGGATGCGGGAGCAGGGGCAGTTCATCGTGGCAGTAGAGCCGCCTTCCGCAGATATGCAAGAAGCGGTGATGCAGGCCGCCGGAACCGCTATGCGTTTACAGGCGGTGCAGACCTCCGATGGAAAAAAATGGTGGTCGGCGTTCACCGGCTTCGAAGAAGAATTGAAGGGAAGCGGCACTGTGATGTCTACGTTTCTCACAGATATCGAGCAGCTGTTTCGCATGGCGCTGACCGCAGAGGGCATTGAAGGTGTGATCTTAAACCCCTGGAACCGGACACTGATGTTAGACAAACATCTCCTCCGTATCATTCTCGGAGAATAATAAAAAAGGGAGAATCAGAGCATGACAGAAAACTATGAACTGCCGGTGTTGTTCACGGAAGAAGAGCGGAAGGCTTATGCTTCCTGGGGCATCAAAAAAGAGAAAGTACTGATACCGTTTGCCATAGCGACAATCCTGATCTATGTGGTGACGGCAGCATTTGTCGTAATGAAAGTCTGGGGTGTGCGGGACAGTGATCATGTGCTGTTCCAGATGCTGGTACTGGGCGACTGGATTCCGGAACTGACAGGAGTGCTGGCAGTCCTTATGACGATCCTGCTGCTGGGACCGTTAAATTTTATACTGGACAAACTATGGAAAAAACCGGCAGAACCTATGACACTGATCGTAGAACCCGAAGGAACGAACGTGAAGATTCGTAAGGCTCAGACCGGCAGAGAAGAGAATCTGAAGAATCGGAAGATGGCGACGGAGACGGAGAGCTATCCGCTGGCACAGTTATTCGCTTTCTTAAACCCGAAGGACAACACCATCTGTTATCAGAAAACATGGTACACAATTGGTGAGAATACCATAGAAAACATATATCCTGCAAAATACAGACATCCCTGGATGGATCACCCGGAAAATAAAGCAAGCGCAATCACAGATGTGCAGAGACTTACGGATATTCTAAAAGGGTACGAAGCGTCCCTAGAGGCTGCCCGCAAGGAACAGGAATGGTTAAACAATCAAAAATAAGAAAGAGGGAACAACATGAAATTTATATCATGGAACGTAAACGGACTGAGAGCCTGCATGCAGAAGGGCTTTTTAGATTTTTTTAAAGAAATAGACGCAGATATTTTCTGCCTGCAGGAGACTAAATTGCAGGAGGGACAGATTGACTTAGATCTGCCCGGATATCACCAGTACTGGAATTACGCGGAGAAAAAGGGGTATTCCGGTACTGCCATTTTTACCAAGGAGGAACCCTTGCAGGTGACCTACGGCATCGGTGTGGAGGAACATGACCATGAGGGTAGAGTGATCACGGCAGAGTACCCGGAATTCTATTTTGTGACAGTCTATGTACCGAATGCCCAGCAGGAATTAAAGCGCCTCGATTACCGGATGCAATGGGAAGCAGATTTCCTGACTTATCTGAAAAAACTGGAAGAGAAAAAGCCGGTAATCTATGCAGGTGACCTGAATGTGGCGCATCAGGAGATCGACCTGAAGAATCCGAAGACGAACCGCGGCAATGCGGGATTCACCGACGAGGAGCGCGCCTGCTTCTCCAAAGTACTGGAAAATGGATTTATCGACACTTTCCGCTATTTTTATCCGGAGCAGACCGGAATCTATTCCTGGTGGTCTTACAGATTCCAGGCGAGGGTGAAAAATGCCGGATGGAGAATTGATTATTTCGTGGTGTCACAGTGCCTGCAGGACAGACTGACAGACGCGAAGATCCACACGGAAGTACCGGGATCGGACCATTGTCCGATTGAGCTTGATATACAATAGGCAGAAGACTGCAAAAGGAGACCTATGAGCTTACGTTTCTATTTCGGACCTTCCGGGTCCGGCAAGAGTCACAGAATCTATGAAGAGATCATGCAGCGGGCGGCGCAGGAGCCGGGGAGGAATTTCCTGATCATCGTGCCGGATCAGTTCACCATGCAGACCCAGAAGGATCTGGTCATGCGCAGTGACAGAGGCGGCATTCTGAATATCGATGTCTTAAGCTTCGGCAGACTCAGCCATCGCATTCTGGAGGAAGTAGGAACGAAGGAAATGCCTGTACTGGATGACACCGGCAAAAGCCTGGTGCTGCAGAAGATCGCGGCAGATCTGAAGGAGCAGCTGCCTGCCATGGGAAGCCTGTTGCATAAGCAGGGCTATATCCATGAGGTGAAAAGTGCTATCTCCGAATTCATGCAGTACGGCATCAGCACACAGGATATGGATAAACTGATCGCCAGCGCTGAAAAAAGGGGCGCACTGGCAATGAAGCTCAGAGATTTAAAGACTCTGTACCGGGGATTTCAGGATTATATCAGAGACCATTTTATCACCACGGAGGAGACACTGGATGTGCTGCGCAGATCCCTGGTAAAGTCGAAGATCCTACAGGGCAGTGTGGTGGTATTTGATGGATTCACGGGATTCACCCCCATACAGAACCGCCTGATCCAGGAACTGATGCGGGTGTGCGCGGAGACTATTGTCACTGTGACCATTGGTGCGGAAGAAGACCCTTATCAGATGGACGGCGAGCAGAAATTGTTCCATCTGAGTAAAAAGACGGTGTCGGATCTGGTGAAGCTGGCGGCGGAGGCAGAGGTGACACGAGGGGAAGATGTATTTGTAAAGGGCGGTCCCAACCGTTTCACCGAGGCACCGGCGTTATGTTATCTGGAGCAGAATCTGTTCCGCTACCAGTATGAGCCTTATACGGAGAAACAGCGTGAAATCTGTATGTTCGAGGCACTTTCTCCCAGGGAGGAGGTCCATCAGGCGGCATTGTATATCCGGAAGCTGATCCGGGAAGAAGGACTTACTTACCGGGATATTGCTGTGGTCATCGGAGATCTGGAGGGGTACGCTTCCTATGTGGAGACGGAATTCGGGCAGCTGGAGATTCCCTGTTTTCTGGACCGGACCAGGGGGATTGTCTTAAATCCCATGATCGAATACATCAAAAGCGCCTTGCAGTTATATATCAGGGATTTTTCGTATGATACCGTATTTCATTTTTTGCGCAGCGGCATGGCGGATATCTCCAGAGAGGAGATCGATGAACTGGAAAATTATGTGATCCGCACCGGAGCGAGAGGGTATCGTACTTACAGCAGGCTGTTTACCCGCAGGACGGAAGAAATGCAGCAGGGTAGTGGGCAGGAAGACACAGAGCGGGCGGAAGAGACCCTGGAGCGTCTGAACCGTATCAGACAGCAGTTTGCGGATACCGTGGAGATTCTGCATATGGCTCCCCGGGCAAAAGCCGGCGAGTATGTGGATCACCTGTATGATTTTCTGGAACAGAACCAGGTACAGCAGAAGCTTTTGAATTATCAGCAGCAGTTCGAGCAGGAGGGCGACTTGGCAAAAGCGAGGGAATATGCGCAGATTTACCGATTGGTCATGGATCTACTGGATCAGATCTATGAACTTTTGGGGGAGGAAGAAATATCGTTACAGGAATTTGCGGATATCCTGGATGCCGGATTCGGCGAGATCACAGTAGGTACGATTCCGCAGAATGTGGATCGTATTGTGGTGGGTGATATGGAACGGACCCGCTTAAAACAGGTTAAAGTATTGTTTTTCCTGGGGGTAAATGATGGAAACATTCCGAAAAATGCCTCCAAGGGCGGCATTATCTCCGATATGGACAGAGAATTTTTAATCGAATCCGGAACAGAAATGGCACCGAGTCCCAGACAACAGATGTACATTCAGAGACTGTATCTGTATCTGAATATGACGAAACCCTCAGAACGGCTGTATCTGTCTTATGCCAAGGTAAACAGTGATGGAAAAGGAATCCGTCCGTCTTACCTGATCGATACGGTACGGAAGCTTTTTCCGCAGCTTGCTGTGAAATATCCCCAGAACCGCAGCCGCTTAGAGCAGATCGAGGGCAGACAGGAAGGTGCCAGATATCTGGCGGAGGAACTGCGGGAATATGCGGACGGAACGCTGCGGGAAGAGGAACGGCAGGATTTTTATCTCATGTACCGTGCCTATGAAGCAGATCCGGAGGGCAGAGACCGTCTGACGGCGGCAGCATTTAGAAGATATAAGGAGAGCGGTCTGTCAAGGATCGTGGCGAGAGCATTGTACGGTAGGCAGCTGGAGAACAGTGTGAGCCGCTTAGAGACCTATGCTGCCTGCGCATGCAGACATTTCCTGCAATATGGCCTGTCTCTGCAGGAGAGAGAAGAATTTGGCTTTGAAGTGTCGGATATGGGAAATGTGTATCATGCGGTACTGGAGAATTTCGCAGGAAAACTTGCAGAATCCGGTCGGACATGGTGGGATTTTGATGAAAATTTTGCAACTCAGGCCATCAAAGAAGCAGTGGAAGGTTATGCTGCGACCTATGGGGAGACCGTTCTGTACAGTTCCGCGAGGAATGAATATGCTATTACCCGGATGAGCAGGATCCTGACCCGGACGGTGCTGACCTTGCAACAGCATCTGAAGCAGGGAAGCTTTCAGCCGGACGATTATGAGTTGTCCTTCCGGTTTGCGGAGGATCTAGACAGTATTCATGTGGATCTGTCTGAAGAAGAGAAGATGCACCTGCAGGGACGCATTGACCGTATCGATGTATCGGAGGACGCGGAGCATGTCTATGTCAAGGTCATTGACTACAAGTCCGGCAATAAGAAATTCGACCTGGCGGCATTATATTACGGCCTGCAGCTGCAGCTGGTGGTATATATGAATGCGGCAATGGAGCTGGAGAGCAGAAAGCATCCGGATAAGGAGATCGTACCGGCGGCACTGCTGTATTATCATATTGATGATCCTACGATAGAGACTCCGGTGGAACTGACCCAGGAGCAGATCAACGAAGAGATTCTGACAAAGCTTCGCATGAACGGTGTGGTGAACAGCGATCCCGCCGTGGTGGAACGTTTGGATCGATTTTTACAGGACAAGTCCAAAGTCATTCCGGTGGAAAAGAAAAAGGACGGAAGCTTCAGCGCCAGATCCGGAATCTTAAGCCGTGAGGAGCTGCAGGTGGTATCTGCTTATGTGGATACGAAGATACGCCAGATTGGCAGGGAGATCCTGGACGGTAAAATAGCGGCAAATCCTTACGAAAAAGGAAATGAGGAAGCATGTACCTATTGCGCCTATAAAAAGGTCTGCGGCTTTGACGGCAGTATTCCCGGATATGAGAAGAGGCAGCTGGAGGATCTGGATAAGCAGACGCTGATGCAGCGGATGCAGGAGACAATGGAATCGTAGGGCAAAAGGTGCCCGGTGGGAGTGCCTGTTCATCAGAAAGCACGAAGAAAAGTGCCTGCCGCATGTAGAAACAGGGTGGCAGGATAGAGATAAGATAAAGATAAGATAAGAGAATCAGGAACAGAGGTAGTATATGGGAATGAAATTCACCCCGGAACAGCAAAGGGTAATCGAACTGCATAACAGTAATATTCTGGTATCGGCGGCCGCGGGAAGCGGTAAGACGGCAGTGTTGGTGGAACGTATCATCCGCATGATCTGTGACGGAGAACATCCGGTGGATATAGACAGACTGCTGATCGTGACATTTACCAATGCCGCCGCAGCGGAAATGCGGGAACGGATCGCCGCGGGCATCACTGCCAGACTGGAGGCGGATCCCGGCAACGAGCATATCCAGAAGCAGTCTGCACTTCTGCACAATGCGCAGATCACTACTATCGACAGCTTCAGCCTGTTCCTGATCCGGAACCATTTTAATGAGATCGGTCTGGATCCGGATTTCCGCGTGGCAGACGAGGGAGAGATCAAGCTGCTTCAGCAGGAAGTACTGGCGCAGCTTTTAGAGGATGCCTATGCAGGGAATTTTGTTCCGGAAGAAGCTCTGACATCCCGGGAAGGTTATGGTAATGAAGGAACAGTTCCGCAAATGGAAGCACTGGAACAGTTCCACGCCTGTGTGGAGTATTTCTGCCCGGGAGGCAGGGAGAGCGTGCTGGAGCAGCATATTCTGAATCTGTCCCGGTATGCTGGAAGTTTTCCCTGGCCTGCGGAATGGCTGGAGGAGCGCAAAAATGACTATGCCGCAGGAGATATGGAAGCACTGGTTCGCAGCGATTACGGAATCTATCTGACAGAGCGTGTGAATCGTGTCCTGCAGGGATGCACGGAGAAACTGCGGGAAGTAAAAAAACTGTGTGAACTGCCGGACGGCCCATATATGTACGGAGAACTGACGGAGGCAGAGATCGAGCAGCTGGAGAGACTGACATCCTGTAAGGATCTGAAGGAACAGGCGGCCAAAGTTCCTGCGGTGACTTTCGCACGGCTCCCTTCTAAAAAGGACGACAGTGTGGATCCCGCCAAACGGGAACTGGCAAAGGCAATCCGAAACAGTGTGAAGGATACGTTAAGTGATCTGTCAGAGAGCTATTTTAAGACTCCCCTGGAATTGGCAGTAGAGCAGGGAAAAGCCTGCAGGGAGCCGCTTCGGATGCTGCTTGACCTGGTACTGGAATTCGACAGAAGGCTTCTCGCAGCCAAGCAGGAGAGACATCTGATCGACTTTTCCGACATGGAGCATTATGCGCTGCAGATCCTGTTAAAGCGGGAAAAAGTGGAAGAATCTGGTGGCACAGGGACGGATCGTACCGAAACGAAATATCGGATTGTGCCAAGTGACGTTGCAATGGAGTACCGCCAGTATTTTCAGGAGATCCTTATCGACGAATATCAGGACAGCAACCTGGTGCAGGAATATCTGTTAAGCACCATCTCCGGGGAAGAAGAGGGGCGTTACAACCGCTTCATGGTAGGCGATGTGAAGCAGAGCATCTACAAATTCCGTCTGGCGAGACCGGAGCTTTTCCTGGAAAAATACGACACCTATCAGGAGACCGGAGATCTGTGCCGGATCGATCTGGCGAAGAACTTCCGAAGCCGTATCCAGGTGGTGGATGCGGTAAACGATGTATTTTCCCGTATCATGAGCAGGGAGATTGGCGGTATCGCTTACGATGACAAGGCGGCACTGTATCCCGGAGCAGTGTATCCTGCACAGGAGGATCCCGCCTATGGCAGCGAACTGCTACTGATCCGCAAGCCGGAAAAGGGAGAGCGCGAAGAGAGCGGCATCGGAGAGCAGCATGCCGAGGGTGCGGGAGTCCTTGTGGATTACGATAATGTACGACAGTTGGAAGCGCTCGCCATTGCCGCCCGTATAAAACAGTTGAAGGGCAGTCTGAAGGTGATGGAGAAATCCACGGGAGAACTGCGTCCGGTGCGGTATTCGGATATGGTCATCCTGCTTCGCACCACCAGCGGCTGGGACGAAGAATTCAAAAAGATACTGGAACAGCAGGGAATCCCTGTCTACATCACATCTAAGACCGGATATTTTGGGGCGCTAGAGGTGCAGGAGCTGCTGCAGTTTTTGCGGGTGCTGGACAATCCAAGGCAGGATATCCCGCTGTTTGGCGTGATGCAGTCCGTCTTTGGTGGATTCACCCAGGAAGAGATCGCTCAGATCCGCAGTGGTGGGGAAGGGCATTCCAGAAAACGGATGACGCTATATGAAGCACTGAAGGAAGTAGCACAGATCGGCCGGACAGAAGACACTGAACTTTCCATAAAAGCGAATGATTTCTTACAGCGTATCGATCACTACCGCAACCTGACGCCTTATACCTCCATTCGCGACCTGTTGCAGCGGATCCTGGATGACTATGATTATCTGAATTATGTGACGGCACTTCCCACCGGCAGCAAACGGCGTGCAAATGTAGAGATGCTGCTTACGAAGGCATCCGCTTTCGAGAAGACCAGTTATTTCGGACTGTTCCACTTTATCCGTTACATGGAACAACTGGAAAAATACGATGTGGATTACGGAGAGGCGGATACTCTGGATGAAAATGCCGATGTGGTCAGGATCATGAGTATCCATAAAAGTAAAGGTCTGGAATTCCCGGTGGTATTTGTCTCCGGACTGTCGAAACGCTTCAACATGCAGGATGCGAACCAATCCCTGATCGTGGACATGGATCTGGGTGTCGCGGTGGATTATGTAGATTCCGTACGGCGTATTAAAAATAAGACTCTCCGCCGGACAGTCCTGTCTGCAAAAATGAAGGAAGATAATCTGGCGGAGGAATTGCGCGTGCTCTACGTGGCACTGACCCGTGCCAGAGAGAAGCTGATCTTAACAGCGGTATTGGACAAGGCCGACGAAAAGTGGGAGTTGGCGCAGATGACCGGACAGGAGAGGCTGACTTATCTGGATTTCTGTGAGGCGGGAAGCTATATGGATTTCCTGCTGCCGATCCTGCCGCAGACGGGAATTGCGGTGAAAACACTGAGAACGGAGGACCTGGCGGTAGAAGAGCTCCGAGAGCAGCTGCGCATGGGTGATCGCAGAGAACAGCTGCGGCTGATAGCCTGTGGAGAGACAACTTTGACCGGGGACCCGGAAGAAAATGAGCGGAAGCTTATGTATCTGCGGGAGCGTTTTGCTTATCAATATCCACATCCCGGGTTACAAAAGCTGTATACCAAGACAACAGTGTCAGAGTTAAAGATCGCAGCCATGGCGGAAAAGGACGAGGCGGCATTCCATACCTTTGAAGAAAAAGAAGTGGTTCCCTATATCCCGGGATTCCGCAGAGAGCAGGAGAAGGTCAGCGGAGCAGTGCGGGGAAATGCTTTCCACCGTGTCATGGAGCTTCTGGATTTTATGTATGTATTTGTCGAATCAGGACTGTTTGAAAAATGCCCCGGAGATTATGAGACATACCGTAAGAGACTGGACGCGGAGAGACTTCAGAACCGGTTGGAAGAATTCTTACAGCGGGAAACGGTATCTTTACGCCTGACGGAGGAATATGCCAAAGCGGTCAGTCTGCCGAAGATCCTCAATTTCCTGGAACAGGAGCTGGCATACCGCATGTGGCGTGCGCAGGAACAGAGGCTTCTATATAGAGAGCAGCCCTTTGTGCTGGGCATTGATGCGAAACGCCTGGATCCGGATCTGCCCGAGGGAGAAAAGGTGCTCATTCAGGGTATTATAGACGTCTTTTTCATAGAAGACGGTGAGATTGTTCTGCTGGATTACAAGACCGATGTGATCGACTCCCTGGAAGCTCTCTGGAACCGCTACAACGTCCAGATTCAGTACTATGAGGAAGCGTTGACGAAGCTGATGCAGATGCCCGTGAAGGAGCGGATCCTGTATTCCTTCTATCTAGAAAAGTATAAGTAAAAACTCAAAATCAACGAAATGAAAGATGAAATTCGATATAAGTAAATGAAATGTTGATTCTTTCCGCGGAACTTGTTATACTTATAATGGAAACGGAGGTTGAGACTATGTATGCTATGGAATTTGCACAGGTCGGAGAGAATATACAGCATCTTTTGGATGAGAGAGGTATGACACAACAAAATCTTGCGGAGGCATTGGGAATTTCCAAACAAGTCGTGAACAAGATTATAAAGGGGAATAAAGCTATTAATGTAAAGGAAATTGCAGAGATAGCACAGATACTGGGAGTTTCGGCGGATGATTTATTGATGGTAAGAGATACGAACACTGCACCTGACAGCTTAAGCTTTATGGGAACGGTACAGGATGAGGATACATTACAAAAGATCAACCGGATCAGAGAAGCGATCGATGAAATCCATATGTTGGAAGGGGTATTACATGACAAATGAATTGAATGAACTGGAAGTAAGAGAGATCAAGAATCTTGCAAAGGAAAAGTTGGGACTTTGCAGTAAAACGAATGATATTATCGGAACACAGATTTTTTCCATACTAAGTATGTATGCACGGGTAATCTATTATCCCCTGGGACAGGAGGCTCCATGGGGATTTACCCGAATCAGCGGTTCCAGAGACGATGCAGCTCTGGAAAAGCCTTTTGTAGCTATTAATTCGTCTATTTCCATGGATCGTCAAGTCTTTGCGGCAGCGCATGAGTTATACCACATCTGGTTTGAACAAAATCCTGATATTTTACCGGCAGATTTATTAAATGAACAGAACAAAGAAGTGAATGAAAAAAAGGCAAATCGGTTTGCAGCAGAATTTTTGGTGAGTGAGCAGTTGCTTTGCCAGGAAATTGAACTTTATCAGATACAGGAAATTACAATTAAAAACATTTTGCAATTGGCCGCTTTATTTACTGTTCCTTACCGAACCATGGTAAAAAGACTGTATGAGATCAGACGGATTACACAGGCACAGCAGATAATCTTTTTAAACGAGACAGAAGAAAACATTGAGATATATTCCAAAAAATATTCTATTCCAAAACAGGCGGCAGATGAGCGGGTAACATTGGATAATCTCACGGAACTTGCGGTGGAAGCTTATGAAAAGGGATATATCACTTATGAAAAGCTGGAATATTTATTAGAATTCAGTAATCTGATTCCGGCGGATCTGGGAATAAAAAAGAAGGATTCCTAATATCGCTATCTTTATGATATTTTACCGATGGTTGCGGCACATATCTATATGCATACGCATGCACAGGGGGAGGTTATGATGCCCTCCAGTGCCATACAGCAGTTAAATGAACTTATTGCAGAAGGAAAAGTAGTCCTTGTAAATGAATGTAATCTTAAAATGGCAGATAAGGCAGTGTATGCTGCAACTTATGAAAATCTTGCCAAAGTGATGATAGATCCACGCAGACCTAATAAAAATAAGGGAGAAGTATGTTCTTTGGCGTATGCAAAGGCAACCGGAATTCCGGTGTTTGCGACAGATGAAATGAATCTCCAGCCAATCATTGATACACAGTTGAACACGGGAATAGATGATATTACCTGTATACGAATCGTGGACATTATTGAAAAGGCATATCAGGGTGAAATCGCAGTACCGAGAAAAGTTTGTAAGGCACTTTGGATCATTTGCGGAAAACTGAAGGAAACATTCGACCGGGAAATCTGGCCGTTAGAATAAAAAGGAGATATCCATAATGGATATCTCCTTTCAGACTGTAGACAAAACGCTTTTGGTCAGCACTCCAGAAGCGTTTTTCTTGTTT
>ERZ773192.599-NODE-599-length-43541-cov-8.005174_pt1 | contig 43541 bp, 39 predicted proteins | sample MGYA00581010_ERZ773192 | MGnify/ENA primary metagenome ERZ773192 (study PRJEB29015, sample SAMEA2737741) | human gut metagenome | biome: human gut; feature: human-associated habitat; material: faeces | place: China | collected 2012 ...
AACGGTACGCACGGTGGTGTGAGAGGACGGGACTAAACGTCCCTCCTACTCGGTTGAGATCACGATCAAAGATCGCAGTTATTGACCGTGCGCGGGAAGGGGATGACGTCGCGGATGTTGCCCATGCCGGTCAGGTACATGACGCAGCGCTCGAAGCCGAGGCCGAAGCCGGCGTGGCGGGCAGAGCCGTACTTGCGCAGGTCAAGATAGAAGCCGTAGTCCTCTTCCTTCAGACCGAGCTCGTGCATGCGGTTGCGCAGCGTCTCGAGGTCGTCCTCACGCTGGCTGCCGCCGATGATCTCGCCGATGCCGGGGACGAGGCAGTCCATGGCAGCGACGGTCTTGCCGTCCGGGTTCAGCTTCATGTAGAAGGCCTTGATCTCCTTCGGGTAGTCCGTGACGAAAACGGGGCGCTGGAACACGACCTCGGTGAGGTAGCGCTCGTGCTCGGTCTGCAGGTCGCTGCCCCAATGGACCGGGTACTCGAACTGGTCGTTGTGCGGCTCGAGCAGGGAAATGGCCTCGGTATAGGTCACGTGGCCGAAGTCGGACGTCATGACGTGGTGCAGGCGCTCCAGAAGCCCCTTGTCCACAAACTGGTTGAAGAAGTTCATTTCCTCCGGAGCGTTTTCCAGCACATAGGAGATGATATACTTGATCATATCCTCGGCAAGGCGCATATCGTCGCTCAGGTCGGCAAATGCGATCTCCGGCTCGATCATCCAGAACTCGGCAGCGTGGCGCGTCGTGTTGGAATTCTCGGCGCGGAACGTCGGACCGAACGTGTAGATGTTGCGGAAGGCCATGGCATAGGTCTCGCCGTTGAGCTGGCCGGAGACGGTCAGGTTCGTCGGCTTGTTGAAGAAGTCCTTCGTATAGTCGACTTTGCCGTCCTCCGTAAGAGGTACGTTGTTGAGGTCCAGCGTCGTGACCTGGAACATTTCGCCTGCGCCCTCACAGTCGGAGCCGGTGATGAGCGGCGTATGGACATAGACGAAGCCGCGCTCCTGGAAGAACTGGTGGATGGCATAGGCGGCAAGACTGCGGACGCGGAACACGGCCTGGAAGGTGTTCGTGCGCGGGCGCAGGTGCGTCATCGTGCGCAGATATTCCAGCGTGTGGCGCTTTTTCTGCAGGGGATAGTCCGGCGTGGAAGCGCCCTCGACCGTGACCTCCTCGGCCTGCAGCTCAAAGGGCTGACGGGCGTCCGGCGTTTCGACGAGCGTGCCGCGGACGATGAGAGCAGCACCGACATTCGTCTTGGAAATGGCGGCAAAATTATCCATCGTATCATGATAGACGACCTGCAGCGGCTGGAAGAACGTGCCGTCACTCAGGACGATAAAGCCGAACGTCTTGGACGCGCGGACGGAGCGCACCCAGCCGCCGACGGAGACCGTCTTTCCGACGTAGTCTACGGTGTGCTTGAACAGGTCTCGAACAGTTACGAGCTCCATAATGACTTCAACCTCTCTTGTGTTTCAGGGTTCGCCGAAGCGTTGCGCTGAATTCGATTTGCAATCTATTATACTCGAATCGTGCCCATATTACAAGCTTTTTCCCACAAAAAACGCCCCGACAGCGAAGTCGGAGCGCTTTTGAGGATCATCCTGCCATGGTCAGATAGCCCTCGGCGGCCAGCAGCGCGGCGAAGCGGCGCAGTGCCAGTGCGGCCTTCTCGATGGGAATGTGATAATCTGCTGCTGTGTGGCGGAGAATGTCGTTCTCCGGCAGCTTCTGCTGCAGAAGGTTCCAGAAATAGGCTCCCGGCCGGTTGATGCCCTTCACGGCAGGGACCTTGCCGCGGGCCTGCCCGGCGGCAACCAGAAAATGCTCGTCGCAAACGGTCACGAGCGCCACATCTTTCTGTAAGGTGTATGTCATGTTTGCGCCTCCATCAGGGTATCGCGGCACAGAGCGGCCGAGGCCGCGTCGCCGCGGTTTTGCAGCAGCCAGACGGGTACCTGCGCCAGCAGGCGCTCCTCCAGCGCACAGGCTGCGCGGACATCGTCCGCGTTCTTGCGGGTAAACAGCAGCTGCGTCAGCAGCGGCCCGGCTGCCTCAGCCGGGAGCAGACGGCGCATGCGGTTCTCTTCGCTCTGCTCCAGCAGAATGATGCCGCCGAGCGGGGCGGCGTCCAGAGAGCCGAGGCCCTCCTTTCCGCGCCAGGGCGAGGGATGGACGAGAATGCCACCCTCGCGGAATTCCAGCAGAGGCTTATCTCCGTTCAGAATTTTTATTTCGCTGCCGAAGCACAGCTTCCAGAGCATGTACTGCGTTGTCTTACCGGTCCCGCTGTTTGCGGTAAAAACCCATACGCGCCCGCGCCAGAGAATGGCAGCACCATGGAACAGTATGCGGCCGTAGGGGAGCAGGGCATCGCAGACACGAGGACCGAGCTCCAGATATTCGACCTGCTCCGGCGTGGTACCGGCCTCGTAGTGCGGTGCGGCCTCTTTGAGCGCATCCTCCGGGACCCGGACGTCTGCGACCGGGTCAGCCTCCGTCCAAAACGGCTGAAAGCATGCCGCATAGGCCGGGCTGCGCAGGGAAAGGCGGACCGGGATCCCTGCCAGCACGACGGTCAGCTCCATAGATATCTCCTTACCAAATTGAGCGAATACAGTTACGGGGAGACTGTGCCTCTCCATAAGGTGGTTTATTGAATATTCGTGATCTCGCCTGCGTCATTGAACGTGATCTGCCTGCCGTCAGGCATGGTGAAGAGATACATGCCGGGGCCGATGCTCTGCAGACCGCCGCCGCCCGAAACGGGAATTTCAATATTATTGGCTTTCAGGATGTCTGTCAGCTCTGCATTCATGATATCATCCATTGTGATTCCTCCTGTTCTTACCCACGGAGGGTGAAGTACTCGTAGATCAGCGTGCGCGCCTCGCCGTAGACGGTCGTTCCGTCCGGCGTGACCCAGTACGGCGTGATCTCGATCGCAGCGCCGCGCTGCAGGCCCTGCAGGGAGTAGGGCATCGTCATCAGCAGAGCGTCACGGCTGACGCTGCGGCCAAAGACCATCTGCGCCGTAAAGACACGGAAGCGCTCAGTCAGCTGCGGTACGGCGACGCGCTTTCCGTTGATGACAAAGCCCGTCTCTGCAAAGCCGCGCCCGTCGACGGCGGAGAGCAGCGTGATGCTGTTGCCCTGCAGGAAGCTGTTGCGCTGATATTCCACGCGCAGGTAATTATAGCTGACGTACTTGCCGTAGAGCGTGCGGTTCTCCTGCACATTGGAAAGATCGGCAGGCGTGCGGTAGGCGTCGTCTGTATACCAGCCTGCGAAGACCTTGCCGCCAAGCTCGGCCGGGGCGACCTTGCCGCGCTGATCGCCTGTCAGGACGGTGAGGGTGCGGGTGTCCGTGCCCTCGTGCAGGGTCAGCGTGACAGTTTTGGGCTCCGGCTCGGGCGGAGCGGCAGGGGCGTCCGTCGCAGCGTCAAGGGAATAGGTCTCGGCGAAGCGGATGGTGGTTTCGGCAGCAGAGACCACCGTGCAGGCCGAGCCGGTCGGCTCTGCTGAGATGCCAAGACTCTGATGATCATCCGTTGTGCCGGTGCCGCGATAGGTGCAGGTGCGCACGCTCGTGCCGGTGACACGGATGCCGTCAAGCGTGATCCAATAGGGCTGGAAGGAGAATGCGGCGTCCTTCTGATAGAACGCGCCGTCCGTCCAGCGATACAGGCCAATGTAGCCGTCGTCGCGGCTCGTGGCCTCGATTCCCTCAGTCGCGTTTAAGCTGCCGTCGCGGACAAAGAGCTGCTGGTAAAGCTTGCTGCCCTTGTTTGCATTCACGACGCCGTAGGCAATCGACGCGCCGTCCTTTTCGGACACATAGCTGCTGCCGCCGGACAGGAAGCCGACCTCCTGATAGAGCGTGCGGTCAATGGTCGTCAGCAGATACGTTGCGATGACGCCGCGCTCGCCGTTCGAGCCGCCGTAGACATGCTGCCAGACGTTATAGTTACGCGGCGCGAGATAAACATCGCTCGGCTCCCAGATGTAGTAGGTGGCCCCGGCCTCCGGGGTGAAGTCCATGGCGTTCTGCCCGGCGGCAAAGCTCTGGACACTGTCTGCGCCACAGGCTTCGGCAGAGAATGCGCCGCCATAGAGATGCCCGGTGAGTACCTGCGCCGTGAGATCAAAATGCTCCGTCACGGCGTGGGTGTCGGTCTGAACGACGGTGCCGTTCTGCACATGCGCGACCTTGAAATCACGCCCATAGGCGAACCAGAGGTCCTGGTTGGAGCTCACGGCCGTCAGCGTGACGGTGGCGCTGTCGCCTTCGGTCAGGCTGCCGTCATTCAGAATATAACTGCCGTAGTAGGTGTAGCCGTCGAAGATCTTGTGGTCCACGGTATAGGGAGTGTTATAGCGCAGACCGGTCGAACCGTTCACGCTGTGGTATTCCGCAGGCTGGACCTGATTGGCGAGGGCGGGGGACTCGACCACGGTGCCCTGCGCGTTGACAGGCTGGCCCTTGTCGTTTACCTGATACCAGTGCACGAGCAGCTTACCGCCGCCCACGGTGACCTCGGGCTTCGGAAATTCGGCTTCGGCATTGCGGCCGAGGTAGTCGATGTAAGAGAAGATGGCCTGCTCATTTGTGAGAAGCGTTTCACCAGTGGACGGGTTATAACCGGACTTGATGGTGACCCGGTACTTCATGACGGGCTTATCCTGCTCGCTGACATTGCCGACCGTCCAGTGAATGGCGCGGGCCGCGGAGTCATAGGAGGCCGTGCCCTGACTGATGTAGACGTCGGCGTTGCCCGCGGCATAGACGGCCATATCGGTCGTGATGATGGGCGCGGCGTCCTTGAAGACAAGCTGAACTTTGTCACCCATCGTGTCGGCGACGGAGCCGGCGCGGGCCGCAATGGAAATGCTGCCCGCAATTGAGGTGAAGGCGTCCTTCAGCGCGGTCTCAATGTTCGTCGAGGAGGAGATAGCGAAGAAACCCTTCGTTGGATTCGTGGCACAGGCTTTCAGAACGCGTTCGCCGTCGGTGCCTGCCTGGAAGGCGACGGTGTAAACGGTAGTGCCCTCTGCTGTGGCCTGCTCGGCTTCCCACATGGTCGGCACACCAAGGTCAGTTTTAACTTCGTTAGTGGTATAGACCCAATTGCCGAACGAATCTTTATAATAGTTGCAGTCTATGTCTCTACTTTTACCCTTGTTGCAAGTTACGGAACTTGCAATAGCATTGTAGGAATAAGTGCCAAAATCATCAGTATTGCCGTCACCAAGCGTTAAATTATAATCAGGGTGAAATATATCAGCTTTGAAATGACCGCCAGAATGACTCCAATTAAATATACTATGGCTACTTTGACAATTCGTATAGGTGGCATTTACAGCAACAAACTCATAGGCTTTTGTTGGCTCGCCATCACTCAGCAGCACGATGCTCTTATTCTGCCCGGTGGATTCCGCGGAGTTCAGCAGGGTACGGGCTGTATGAAGGCCAAGCTGCGTAAAGGTGCCGCCGTCGTCATTATTTTGCGTGATGGCATTGATCTGCTGCTTCAGCTCCGCTCTGTTCCCGTAGGTATAAAAGCCCGTGTGCGTCTCCTTCAGATTGTAGACGACCAGCGCGATGCGCGTGGTGCTGTCCTCAGTCAGCAGCGTGTCCACGAAGGCATTTGCGGCGGCCTTCGTTTTTGTCATACGGTCTTCTTTGGATGTCTTGCTAGGATACATGCTGTTCGAATTATCGATGACCAGCACGACGTCGGAGGTCGTCTTATAATTTTTGCCCTGAATACCGAGCGTGACCTCCCATGTGTTTTCCTTTCCCTCGACAGCGGCAGCGCTTTTGCTGAGCTGGATCGCGCCCTCTTCGGGCCAGACGGGCTGCTCACTGTTGTCTGCGAAGACGGCTTCGCCGAGCAGGGCCAGCGTCAGGACGACGATGAGCAGAGCAGCAAGCGTTCGTTTGATGCGTTTCATGGTGTTTCCTCCTCTAACGACTCTTCGGCAGGTGAGTGCCGCAAATTTTCTGCGTTCTGTAACGCAATTGGCATTTTTTGTTTTTGAGAATAGCGTATAACGCGATGAATGGTGCTGCAGTTTTGCGTTCGAAAAGAATCGGATAAAATGTTAAACAATTTATCCGATGTAAATATCTATATCTGAAATAGAGGAAAACGGAACATAACTTTTGACCATAGTTTACTACATATGAAAGACTTTTGCAAGCCCTTTCTGGCAAAATTATGTGAAAAAATATCGCGTTCCATATTAAACGATATTTCGATAGATTTCGAGGTTTCGCCCCAGACTGTGCAGTTTCAGAACGAAATACGGCATATAACAGCAGACTCTTTTTGATATCCTTCAAAACTCCGCATTCTTGACCAAAAGTGTTACAGACACTAACATGCTTGTAACGTTTATTTGCGGAAGTATTTGTGCAATACTGCCAAAATTCTCGACAAAAATTTGGTCGGATTTGCCTCCGAAAAAGCCTTGCGGGAACTGGGAGCGTTGTGTATAATAGAATTACAATTTCAGATTGATAGCTGTAACGAAGTGCTGCGCGCACGGGCTTCCGACTATCACTCAGGGATTCTTGAGTGGAGATGTTGAACGAATGGTTCTGCATCCCCATTTTTGTTTTATTCACGCCATGGAAATCACAAACAGGAGGTACACGAGCATGTATATTCTTGGAAACGGCAGACTGATCACCCGCAGTCAGGCCCTTCCGTATCTGGAGAACGGCGCCGTCTGCATTGACGGGACAAAGATCAAAGCGGTCGGCGAGACCGCTGCGCTCCGCGCCAGATATCCCGAGGCGGAGTTCGTCGATGCGCGCGGCGGCGTCATCATGCCGGCGTTCATCAACGCCCACACGCATATTTATTCCGCACTGGCCCGCGGTCTTTCCATCAAGGGCAACAACCCCACGAATTTCTATGAGGTGCTCGACGGTACCTGGTGGGCTATTGACCGCAAGCTGACGCTCAAGGGCACAAAGGCCTCGGCCGACGCTCTGTACATCGACTGCATCAAGCAGGGCGTAACGACGATCTTCGATCACCACGCCTCCTACTGCGAGATCCCCGGCAGTCTGTTCCAGATCGCGGAGTCGGCAAAGCAGTTCGGCATCCGCTCCTGCCTGTGCTACGAGGTCTCCGACCGCGACGGCGAGGAGAAGTGCCTGCAGGCCATCCAGGAGAATGCCGACTTCATCACCTGGTGCGAGAAGGAGAAGGACCCCATGCTCGCCGCCATGTTCGGTGGACATGCCCTGTTCACCATCTCCGACAAGACGTTCGACCGTATGGTCGCGGCGAACAACGGCCGCACCGGCTATCACATCCACGTTTCCGAGGGCATGAACGATGTCTACGACAGCCTGCAGAACTATGGCCGCCGTCCCGTGCAGCGCCTGCAGGACCACGGCATCCTCGGCCCGAAAACGATCCTCGGCCACTGCATCCATGTCAATACGGCGGAGATCGAGCTTATTAAGAATACCGACACCATGGTCGTGAACAATCCGGAGTCCAACATGGGCAACGCCGTCGGCATCTGCCCGGTGCTGCCGCTGTCCAAGGCGGGCATCCTCCTCGGCATGGGCACGGATGCCTACACGAATGATATGCTCGAGTCTCTGAAGGTAGCCCTCTGCTCGCAGCGGAGCAATGCCTGTGCGCCAAATGTCGCGTGGTGCGAGGTCACGGACATGCTCTTCAAGAACAACGCGAAGATCGGCGCGCGCTACTTCGACGCGCCCCTCGGCGTGCTGGAGCCGGGCGCGGCGGCGGACGTCATCGTCATGGACTACAAGCCGTTCACACCGTTCTCCGATGCGAACATCGACGGCCATATGATCTTCGGCATGACCGGCCGCCAGTGCCAGACGACGATCGCCAACGGCAAGCTCCTTATGAAGGACCGCGAGCTCATCGGTATCGACGAAGAGGCCATTAATGCGCACATTCTCGAGGAGTCCAAGAAGCTCTGGGGCGCGCTGAACGACTGCACCTACTAATTTATAATTCATTTCCGTCAAATATGATCCTGCGCCGCGCCTGCCTTACCCGGGGTGCGCGCGGCGCCGCAACAAGCATCACAGGAGGATGATCCCATGTCTGAGAAAATGTATCCCATTCCGTTCCGCAGCCTGATGAACTGGATCCTCGCAGAGCGGGAGAAGACCGGCGACGTCTTCGGCGTGCACAAGCGCTGGATCGCCGACCCGGCCAAGACGCTTCCCATCTTCGGTGAGAAGATCGAAAGCCCGTTCGGCCCCGCTGCAGGCCCGAACAGCCAGCTGGCGCAGAATATCATCGCCGCCTACGTCGCAGGCGCGCGCTTCTTTGAGGTCAAGACCGTTCAGAAGATGGACGGCGCGGAGCTTGCCGCCTGTGTGCCGCGTCCCTGCATCCTTGCAGACGACGAGGGCTACAACCAGGAGTGGTCCACGGAGCTGGAGGTCGGTCAGGCGCTCGACGAGTATGTCAAGGCGTGGTTCGCTCTGAAGATCATGGCGAAGGTCTGGCATTACGGCGACCCGGACGGCTTTGTGTTCAACATGTCCGTCGGCTATGACCTCGAGGGAATCCGTGGCCCGAAGATCGACCACTATATCGAATCCATGAAGGATGCCTCGCAGCTGCCGGTGTTTGCCGAGTGCCGCAAGGTCCTGACGGAGCTGTTCCCGGAGGAGGCGGCGTTCATCGCCTCCATCTCGCCGCATGTCTCCCACAGCATCACACTCTCGACGCTGCACGGCTGCCCGCCCGATGAGATCGAGCGCATCGCGTCCTACCTGCTGACCGAGAAGCATGTGCACACGTTCGTCAAGTGCAATCCGACGATCCTCGGCTATCACGACGCCCGCACGATCCTCGATTCAATGGGCTATGACTACATCGTCTTCGACGATCACCATTTCAATGAGGATCTGCAGTGGAAGGACGCCGTCCCGATGTTTGAGCGTCTGCAGGCGCTGGCGGACCGCGAGAAGCTGCAGTTCGGCCTGAAGCTTTCGAACACGTTCCCGGTCGACACGACGCGCGGCGAGCTGCCGAACGACGAGATGTATATGTCCGGCCGCTCCCTGTTCCCGCTGACCATCGAAATGTGCCGCCGCATCTCCGCGCAGTTCGGCGGCAAGATGAAGATCTCGTTCGCGGGCGGCGCAGACTTCTTCAACTGCGACAAGCTGCTGGCGGCCGGGATCTGGCCCGTCACCGTCGCCACGACGATCCTGAAGCCGGGCGGCTATAACCGCCTGACTCAGATGGCGGAGAAGACGGCCGGTATGCCGTTCCGCCCGTTCGACGGCACGGACACCGAGGCCATTGCGGCTCTGTCCGCCGCCTGCCGCACGGACCCGCACCACTGCAAGCCCGTCAAGCCGCTGCCCACGCGCAAGTCCGAGGAAAAGGTGCCTTGGTTCGACTGCTACTCCGCTCCCTGCCGCGGCGGCTGCCCCATCGCACAGGACATCCCCGAGTATCTCGAGCTGTGCCGCAAGGGCCTGTATAACGAGGCGCTGGCCCTTATCACGGAGCGCAACGCTCTGCCGTTCATCACCGGCACGATCTGCGCGCACCGCTGCATGGGCAAGTGCACCCGCAATTTCTATGAGGATCCCGTCCATATCCGCGCGGCCAAGCTGCTGGCGGCCGAGAAGGGCATCGATGCCAGAATGGCATCCACCGTCCGCCCGGCTCCCGTTCCCGGCAAGCGTGCGGCCATCATCGGCGGCGGCCCGACCGGCATCGCCGCAGCCTATTTCCTCGGCCGTGCAGGCGTGGCCTGCACCATCTTCGAGCGCACCGGCAAGCTCGGCGGCATCGTCCGCCATGTCATCCCGGCGTTCCGCATCTCGGACGAGGCCATTGACCGCGATATCGCCCTTATGCAGGCCTACGGCGCAGAGGTCCGCCTGAATACCGAGGCTCCCTCCGTCGAAGAGCTGCACAAAATGGGCTATACCCACATTCTCTATGCCACCGGCGCATGGAAGCCCGGCAAGCTGAACATCCCCGGCAACGTCCGCGGTGTCATCGGCTGGATGCAGGAGCGCAAGGCCGGTTCGAACGAGCCGCTCGGCCATGTCGCCGTCGTCGGCGGCGGCAACACCGCCATGGATGCTGCCCGCGTGGCAAAGCGCGGCGGCGCGGCGTCCGTGACGCTCGTCTATCGCAGAACGCGCCGCTTCATGCCTGCCGATGCGCAGGAGCTGGAGCTGGCCATGCAGGATGGCGTGGACTTCCTCGAGCTGGCTGCGCCCATCAAGCAGGAAAACGGCGTCCTGACGTGTGAGAAGATGCGCCTCGGCGAGCCGGATGCCTCCGGACGCCGCAGCCCGGTTCCGACCGGCGAGACGGTCGAGCTGCCGTGCGACCTCGTAATCTCCGCCGTCGGCGAGCAGGTCGAGGAGCAGGTGTTTACGGACAACGGCATCACGCTCAGTGCGAAGGGCCGTCCTGCCTTCTGCACGAACGTTCCCGGCGTCTATGCTGCCGGTGATGCGCTGCGCGGCCCGGCTACGGTCGTGGAAGGCATCGCAGACGCAGCCCGCTTTGCGGAGGCCGTCATCGGCGCGCCGCACACCTATGACATCCCGGCGGAGGCCCATCCCACAGAGGCCGAGGCTATCGCCCGCAAGGGCATCCTGCGCGCACCGGGCAAGGCCTGCTGCGAGGGCGAGCGCTGCCTGAGCTGCGACACCGTCTGCCAGAACTGCGTGGACGTCTGCCCGAACCGCGCCAACGTCGCCGTTCGCCTGCCGGACGGCCGCACGGAGATCGTGCACGTCGACAAAATGTGCAACGAGTGCGGCAACTGCACGGCCTTCTGCCCGTATGCCTCCGAGCCGTGCAAGGATAAGCTGACGCTGTTCCAGACGACGGAGGACATGGACGATTCCAAGAACTTCGGCTTCTGCTTCCTTCCGGATGGCAAGGTCCGCGCACGCCTGACGACGGAGACCGTCGGTGATCCGGACGAGCTGCCTGCCGATGCCGCCCTGCTCGTGCGCACGATCCGCGACAGCTATTCTTATCTCTATTGTTAACATTACAAATGAACCCCCGGAGCTTCGGCTCCGGGGGCACTTGCGGTCAGGAGACAGCATGGAATTATACGAGATCGTCAATCGCTATCATATCGGAACGAACTACAGCTGCGCAGAATCCATCCTGCTGGGCTGCGAGGAATACTACCATCTGCATTTGCCGGAGCAGGCGCGGAAGCTGTTCACGCTGCTGGGCAGCGGCATGCAGACAGGCCTTTCCTGCTGCGGCGCACTGACGGCCGGAACGGCGATCCTCGGACTGATGACCACGCCGGATGGCGCGTGGAACAGTGACAATCCGGATGGCCCCGCGCTCGTGGATGAGCTGACGAACGTGTTCGGGCAGTTTGAAACGCTCTGGTGCGATGAGCTGCGCGGGCTGGAGATCGACGGCTATGAGGACCCGTGCTACTGCGTGGTTGAGACCGTTGCCAAAAAGCTGCAGGAGCTGCTCGCGCGCTGTGAGGAGGAGATCCCCCATGCAGAATGAGGAATGGAACGTCTCTGCCGTATCGCTCTCGCCGGAGCTGGTGCGCCTCGCGCAGCAGAAGCAGGCCCGGCTCGATGCCTGCCGACAGGCTGCGGAGAACGGCAATGAGGCTGCCATCACGGAGCTTGGCATCAACTATTTTTATGGGATCAACGGTGTCCCGGAAGACCCGGACGCCGCATTCTACTGGCTCAGCCGGACCTCGCCGGAGAATGCGGCAGGCCGCTGCTTCCTTGGGGCCTGCTATGTGATCGGCAAGGGAACAAAGCAGGATGAGCGGACTGCGGCTGAGCTGTTTCGGGACAGTGCCGCCCTCGGCTTTCCGCCTGCACAGTATGAGCTGGGACTCTGCTATGAGCACGGCATCGGACTGGAACGGAACATGGCCCGGGCGGTCGAGCTGTATGCGCTGGCGGCGGAGCAGGAGGATGCACAGGCCCAGTGCGCCCTCGGAAACCTGTACTTTACCGGGAACGGTGTGAAGCAGGACCGGGCGCGGGCCGCGGAGCTTTATACGCGCGCAGCGGAGCAGGGCGACGTGCAGGCACTGAGCTGCCTTGCGGAATGCTATGAGGCGGGCTGCGGCGTCCCGTGCGATCTGGACCGGGCCATTGCGCTGTACGATCAGGCTGCTGCCCTCGGCGACGGCTATGCGCACGAGGAGGCGAGCCGCCTGCGGCTGCTGCGTAATAACCGGCGGCGGAAGTGGGATTTTGAGAGCCTGCAATGATTCTGCAAAGAATTGGAGCACTCGCATGACGCGGGTGCTCCGTTTTTGACTCAGCTTCCCAGAAGAGCGGCAAGGTCCGCCTCCGGGGTGGTGATGGGTGCGATGGCATAGTGCTCCACGAGGTACTGCAGCACATTGGACGACAGGAAGGCCGGGAGCGTCGGGCCGAGGCGGATATTCCGGATGCCGAGGTGCAGGAGCGTCAGCAGAATGCAGACGGCCTTCTGCTCATACCACGACAGCACCATGGAAAGCGGCAGGTCGTTCACACCGCACTGGAAGGCCTCCGCCAGCGCCAGTGCGATCTGAATGGCACTGTAGGCGTCATTGCACTGGCCAATATCCAGCAGGCGCGGCAGGCCTGCGACGGTGCCGAGGTCCATATCGTGGAAGCGGTATTTCCCGCAGGCGAGCGTCAGCACGACGGTGTCCGGCGGGGTCTGGCGGACGAATTCCGTGTAGTAATTCCGTCCTGCGCGCGCGCCGTCGCAGCCGCCGACCAGGAAGAAGTGGCGGATCGCGCCGGAGCGCACGGCCTCGACGATCTGCGCGGCGTTTGCCAGCACGGCGTCGTGTGCAAAGCCTGTGGTCGTGCCAGTGCCGCCGTTCATGCCGGTGCGGTGCTGTGTCTCCGCATAGCCGCCCAACTCCAGCGCCCGCTCGATGACGGGCGTAAAGTCCTTTTCCGCGCCGATGTGCGGGAGATCGGGGTAGGCGACGACAGCCGTGGTGAACACGCGGTCGGCGTAGGACGGGCGCGGCGGCATGAGGCAGTTCGTCGTGAACAGGATCGGCGCGGGGAGGTCCGCAAATTCCTTCTGCTGGTTCTGCCATGCCGTGCCGAAATTCCCCTTGAGATGGGGATACTTTTTCAGCTCCGGGTAGGCGTGCGCCGGGAGCATCTCGCCGTGCGTATAGACTGCGATGCCGCGGTCTGCCGTCTGCTCCAGCAGGAGCTTCAGGTCGTGCAGGTCATGACCGGACACAACGATAAACGGGCCGGGCTCCACGGAAAACGGCACATGGACCGGGGAAGGCTTGCCGAAGCTTTCGGTGTTGGCTTTGTCCAGCAGCGCCATGCAGCGCAGGTTGACCTCGCCCAGCTCCAGCACGAGCGGCAGCAGCTCCTCCATGCTCCAGTCCTCGCCGACGGCAAACAGAGCTTTAGAAAGGAAGCGCTCGACGGTCTCGTCCCGGTAGCCGAGCACCATGGCATGATAGGCATAGGCTGCCATGCCGCGGCTGCCGAACAGCAGCAGGGACTTCAGGCTGCGGATGTCCTCCTGTGCGCCCCAGAGCTCTGCCAGATCATAGTCGCCCGTGCGGCCGCAGGGCGCGGTGCAGACGGCACAGTCCGGCACAAGGCGCTGCTTCTCGGCCCGGACGCGCCCGGCCAGGGCGTTCAGACTGTCCGGATCGAAATTGACGTTCGTCAGCGTGGCGAACAGGCCCTCGATCATCAGCTGCCAAGTCTCTGAACCGGCATCCGGGCTGGTGTCCGCCGCGCGCGCCAGACCGATCAGTGCGCCGGTCAGGCGGTCCTGCGCCTGCGCAGTCTGCGCGTCCTTGCCGCAGACGCCGCGGCTCGTGCAGCCGGTGCAGCCTGCGGTCTGCTCACATTGAAAGCAAAACATGTTGTGGTCCATGGGAAAACTCCTTCTTGTGGTTTGGGGTTCACTTCATGGACACATCATAGCAAATGACAGCACGCAAATATGTTGGTATGCCAACATGACGGACGCGATTTTCGTTCCAAATTCAGGGAAGCATAAATTCGGCGGGGATCGATACGCCGTTCATGAAAACGGCAAGGCAGATATAGTTTCCATCCGTCGTGATGCTGGCATTGCCCTTCCATGCGGCGGTGATCGCCTCGTCTGTGCCCTCGCTCTCGACGGCGCCCTCGTCCACGGCCTTCTGCAGGATGTCCACGACCTTCTGCACGTCGGCGCTGTTCTCAACCTCAAGCAGAACGACCTCGTCCGGCGCGCCGGTCACGGGGGAGAGGCCGCCGCTGACCTGCCGGAACGAAATTTCCTCCAGTCCGGGGAACAGGGGACTCAGCTCCGAAATGTCCGAGACCGGGAACAGGACCGGCGCGTCCGCGCCCATGGCGGTGATGCCGCTCTGATAGAGCATCTGCAGATCGCGCGATGAGGTTGGCTCGGTCGGCGCGGGTTCCGTCGGGGCGGGCTTGCTGCCGCAGGCCGCAAGCAGCACGAGAACGCAGACCAGTGCGAGGAGCAGGAACGTCTTCTTCATAAAAAATGCCTCCCTTTTCTGTATGGATCCGGTCAGCCTGCTGCGCTGACCCCGTGTATCCATCAAGACGGCGCACGGGAAGAATTGTTTTGCGAATTGCAATCCCAAAAAAAGTATGGTATCATAAACTCAACGCAGGTTATCCCTTTATCTAATGGAAAAGGGTCAAAAAACGAAGTGACCGCAGGCCCTCTGTGGTCCAATATAAAAAATATGATACGAAAGGAGAAGCGGACATGGAACGGATCAAAAAGAACTTCGGTTTTGGCTTTATGCGCCTTCCGATGCAGGACGGCGAGGTCGATATCGCGGAAACGAACCGCATGGTAGACGCATTTCTGGACGCAGGCTTCAACTATTTTGACACGGCGCACGGCTATCTGCAGGGCAAGAGCGAAAAGGCGCTCAAGACCTGCCTGACGAGCCGTTATCTGCGCGACCGCTACATCCTGACGGACAAGCTGACGGAGAACTTTTTCAAGACCGAGGCGGACATCCGTCCGTTGTTCGAGAGCCAGCTCGAGGCCTGCGGGGTCGATTATTTTGATTTCTACCTTATGCATTCGCAGTGCTCGGAGAACTATGGCCATTTCAAGGCCTGCCGCGCCTATGAGACGGCGTTTGCTCTGAAGGAAGAGGGCAAGGTCCGCCACGTCGGCATTTCGTTTCATGGCCGCCCCGAGCTGCTCGAGCAGATCCTGACAGAATATCCCGCGATCGAAGTCGTGCAGATCCAGTTCAATTATGTTGACTATGACGATCCCTCCGTCCAGAGCCGCAAGTGCTATGAGGTCTGCCGGAAGTTCAACAAGCCGGTCATCGTCATGGAGCCGGTCAAGGGTGGAAACCTTGTCAAGCTGCCAGACGATGCGCGCGCCGTTCTGGATGCCCTGCACGGCGGCAGCCCGGCCAGCTATGCCATCCGCTTCGCTGCGGGCTTCCCCGGCATGCTGATGGTGCTCTCCGGTATGAGCACGCCAGAGCAGGTGCAGGACAATATCTCGTTCATGAAGGACTTTAAGCCGCTGGGCGAAACGGAGCTTGCTGCCATCGCGAAGGTGCAGGAAATCTTCCGCAGCAAGAACCTCATCCAGTGCACCGGCTGCCGCTACTGCACGGACGGCTGCCCGAAGCAGATCGCCATCCCGGAACTGTTCGCCACGATGAACGCGAAGCAGATCTACCACGACTGGCATACGGATTATTACTACAATGCCGTCTACGCACTGCCCGGTCATAAGGCCTCGGACTGCGTGAAGTGCGGCAAGTGCGAGTCCGTCTGCCCGCAGCATCTGCCCATCCGCCAGCTGCTGGAGAATGTGGCGAACGAGTTCGAAAAGAAGGAAGCGTAAGGGAAACAGAATCCCAATCATGATGCAAAAATTCGCAGCCGCTGCGGTCGATTGGCCGCGGCGGCTGAGCTTGTCAAAAAAGGATTTTTGACAAGCTCTCAAACGAGACCCGTTTCACTGGGCTCTCGTTTGAAAGGGGCTGCGGCTCGCTGCAGCGCACGAAGGGCACGCCCTTCGCACGTTTGCGAGCCGAGCGGTATTTTCTCCGACGTACACGCCGCCGGAGAAAATGATTTCCACTTTCTTTGCGCTTGCGAGCGCAAACTCTGCGAGGCTTTTTTGACAGTCTGAGCCGCTGCGGTCGATTGGCCGCGGCGGCTGCATTTTGTCTCCGCTCCGGGGCGGGGCTTGCTTTTTCCTTCCCGGTGCGCTATACTTTGGCGCATGAAGACGAATACGGGAGGTTTGCATATGAATGCGGTGATCTTTGACATGGATGGCGTGCTCGTGGACAGCGAGCGCGTGGTCTGGGAGAGTTTTCGTTATGCGGGCGAGAAGACCGGCGTTCCCGATGTGGAGCGGATGGCGATCATCGGCCTCGGACTCAACGACGAGGCGTGGATCAAACGGTTCCGGCAGGAATTCGGCGCGGATTCGGACCGAATCCTGGAGCACGAGGAGGCCTATCTGCAGAATTTTTACGCCAATGGCGCCGCACCGGCAAAAAAAGGCGCGCAGCGGCTGCTGGAGCAGCTGTGCGCGTGGAATATCCCGGTTGCAGTCGCGTCGTCGTCTCCGGCGGCCGTCGTGCGCGGCCGGCTGGAGCGGGTCGGACTGCTGCAATATTTTACTGCGGTCATTTCCGGCGACATGGTCGGCCGCTCGAAGCCGGAGCCGGACATTTTCCTCGAGGCGGCGCGGCAGCTGGGCAGACCGGCGGCGGAGTGCACCGTGATCGAGGATTCGCCGAACGGCCTGCGCGCGAGCAGGCGCGCCGGATGCCGGACGCTGTTCGTGCCGGACCTCTGGCAGCCGGAGGAGGAGCACCCGGAGCTCTATGACGCGCGCTTTGCCGATCTGGACGCCGTGCGCGAATTTTTTGCTGCGGAGCATTAAGCTCTGCGGGTTGCGGCGGACGGAATCTGCAGCAGCTGGCGGTATTTTGCCACGGTGCGGCGCGAGATGTCGATGCCCTGCGCTTGCAGCCGCTCGGCAAGCACCTGATCGGACAGGGGAGCGTGCTTATCCTCCTGCTGCACAAGCACGGCGATGGCCTGCTGTGCCATGACGCCGGAGACCTCACCGCCTGCCAGCTTTGCGGAAAACAGGCTGCGCAGCAGGCGGACGCCCTGCGGCGTCTGGATATACTTCCCGCTGAGCGCGCGGCTGACGGTGGAGGTGTGCAGGCCGATGGCCTGCGCGATGTCCTGCATCGTCATCGGAGCGAGCGCCTGCCCGGAGCGAAAATACGGCAGCTGCCGCTTCAGAATTTCCTGACAGCAGCGCAGGAGCGTCTCCTCCCGCTGCCGGATGCAGCTGATGAGCCATTCCGCCTGCGAGACCTTTTTGACGATATACTGCCGCGCCTCCGGATCGTCCGTCTCGCGGACGAGGGAGCGGTAGAAGCTGCTGACGGACAGCTCCGGCGTGTAGGCCCTGTTGACGGCGACGCTGAGCACGCCGTCTTTTTCCTGCAGGAGCACGTCGGGGACGACATAGCCGTCGTCGTGTGCGCGGCTGAATTCCGCGCACGGGTAGGGCGAAAGGCTCTGGATCTGCCGGTAGGCCTCCTGCACGGCGGCAAGGGGAACATGCTCGCTCGCGGCGATGGCCGCAAAAGCGTGATGCCCAGCCTGCTCGAGATAGTGCTCCGCGATCGTGCAGGCCAGCCCGGACTCGCCGAGCGCCTGCAGCTGCAGACAGAGGCATTCCGAAAGCGTCCTTGCGCCGACGCCGGGCGGGTCGAGGCGCTGAACGATCTGAACAGCCGCATCAACAAGCGCGGCCGGGCCGAGCGCGGAGACATCGGTGCGCAGATAGCCGTCGGCATCGAGCGCATGGATGACGGCGAGCACGGCGCGCTGCAGCTCCGGCTCCAGCGACAGGCGCTCCGCCTGAAACTGCAGATGGGTCGTCAGGTCCTCGCCGTAGGCGACGGCGTCCCGGTCGGCAAAATCCGGCTGCATGTGCTCCGCATCCTCGCCCGCGGCGGCATGCCCGCCGGTGGAGAGATCGTCAAGCAGACTCACGCCCGGCGCGGCTCCGCATTCCAGCGTGGGATTTTCCAGCAGAGCGGTATTGATATAGGATTGCAGCTGGCATACGTCCAGCTGTAAAATTTCAACAGCGGCGTACATCTGCGGTCGCTGCTGTTGAACGGGCTTCTGTTCCTGAAAGATCTGCATAAGAAATCCTCTTCCGACGGTAAACGATGCGCTTTTTGTGATATTCCATTATATCGGCTCGCCGGGTGGATGTCAAGGCATCCGCCCGTATCAAAATTTTTCCGGTTGATACTACTCGTAGTGGCATGAAATTTGCTATAATAGAAAGACACAGGGAGGTGCAAACCGATGAAACAAGAAAACTTTGTAGAGAACATCCCGGGCATCCTGCTGCTGTCGCACGGCCCGTTCTGCCAGGCTCTGCTCGAGTCTGCCCAGATGATCGGCGGCGAGGCAGTGAACGTGGTGGCGCTGCCGCTGCTGGAGAACGCGAGCATTGACGAATACGGCGAGAAGGCCATGCAGACGTTCAAGCAGATGCCCGAGGGCTCGATCGTTCTGTTCGACCTGGCAAGCGGCACACCGTTCAATCAGATGATGATGAAGAGCGGCGGCGAGGAATTCCCCGGCCTGTGCGGCATGAACCTGCCGGTCCTGCTGGAGGCGATGACCATGCGCGAGGCCATGAAGGGCAGCGAGCTAGTCGCCCTGCTGGAGGAATCCGCCAAGGCGGCAGTCGTCAATATCAAGAGCTTTTTCGAACCGTAAGCAGGGTACATAATTTCTGCGGAAGGGAGGTCAGTACATGCGCAGAGATCATGTGTTACAATTCGTCCTGGAAGCGGCGCAGACACCGGATTTTCAGGGCGTGACGGCGCAGGCCGTTGCGGATGCCCTGAGCATCTGGCGCAATGATGCCGCAGTCGAGCTCAATAAGCTCGTCGCAGAGGGAAAGCTGCGGCGGGTCGGCAAGAAAAACGTGCGTTTCTTCCCCGCATCGGAGGAGACGGCGGACATCCGGCCGGAGCCGGCCGTGCAGGAGGAGCCGCCGCAGGCAGAGGAGGAGACCGGACAGTACCGGGCGTTCTCCGGCCTTGTCGGCGCGGACGGCAGCCTGAAATATCAGCTGCGGGTCGCCATGGCGGCCGTTGCCTATCCCCCGAACGGCTTGAATATGCTCATCACCGGCTCGACCGGCAGCGGCAAGAGCCATTTTGCCCGAACGATCTGGGAATACGCAAAGGAGACGAAGGCGCTTTGCGGCGCGCATGCTCCGATCCCCTTCGTGGAGTTCAACTGCGCGGAATATGCGGACAATCCGCAGCTGCTGCTGTCCCACCTGTTCGGCTATAAAAAGGGCGCGTTCACGGGCGCGCTCGAGGATAAGCCGGGTCTTGTGGAGCAGGCGAACGGCGGCATTCTGTTCCTCGACGAGATCCACGGCCTGTCGTCGACCGGGCAGGAGATGTTTTTCTCCCTGCTCGACACGGGCGTGTTCCGCCGCGTCGGCGACAATACGCCGCGCACCTCGCGCTTTATGCTCATCGGCGCGACAACAAAGCCGCTGACCGATCTGCTCGAGACGTTCCTGCGCCGTATGCCGGTGCTCATTTCCATGCCGACGCTCTCGGACCGCCCGATGAAGGAGCGGCTGGAGCTGGTGGAGCATTTTTACGCAGAGGAGGCCGCCCACATCGGCCGCACGCTGCGCATCCAGAAGGGCGCGCTCAACAGCATTCTGGACTATTCGCTGCATTCCAATTTGGGCGTTCTGAAGAATCTGGTGCAGCTGTCCTGTGCCAAGGCGTTCCTGCGCGAGAACGTTGCGGGGAACCGGACGGGGGAGATCGCGGTCACGTTTTCTGACCTCTCGTTCCAGACCTACAACGTCTCGGCCGAGACGGAAAAATACGCGCACGGCGACCTGCATTTTGCGGAGGATCTTGTCGTGCCGAACCAGCGCATCCAGAGCAGCGCGGCGGACGTTGCCTCGTTCGTCGATGTCTATGACTTTGTGGAATCGCGCCTGTCCGGCGAGCAGGAGCAGCACCATGACGCCGGAAATCTGCAGCAGATCATCGCTGCGGAGATCGATAATTATTATGTGGACATGGAGCGGGCTCTGCAGGCCCCGGATGTTGACCGCAGCCTGCTCGACAGCGTGCTGTTCCCCGGCAGCATCGGCATCTGCAGCGAGTTTCTCAGCCGGGCCTCTTATGCGCTCAACCATGTCTATCCGTCCATTGCGGCGACGCTGCTTGCCATGCATCTCAGCCAGTATGTCAGCCGCATGCGCTCAGAGCAGCCGGCCTTCCCGCTGAGCGTGCGGGGCGGCCTGCAGGGCTACGGTGCGGAGCTGGACTTCCTGCGGGAGAACCGGCAGTGGCTGGCGCAGGCTATCAAGGTGCACATCTCGACAGACGAGATGAACTGCCTTGCCGTCCTGCTGCGTCAGGCGGGCAAAAAGCGGGAGAAGCCGCCGGTCTGGCTGACGCTGGCCTCCGGCAGCGACGGCGTGGCGGCCGGTATGGCGCGCCATCTCAACGCCGTCTATGACACAAATCACGTCCACTGGGTGGATTCCGCACGGGGCGGCAGCCTGTTCCAGTCCCTGTGCGACCATATCGCAACATTCCACGGCGAGGCGGGCAACCTGATCTTCACGGATATGAAGGTGCTCACCACGCTGGAGCCGGAGCTGACGAAGGCGACGGGCGTGCCGTGCCGGGTCATTCCCATCCTGGAGCAGCGTCTGCTGCTTGAGGCGAGCCGCCTGACGCTGCATCCGGCGCAGCAGGACCTCAATGCGCTGCGCGACCAGATCATAGAGGCCTATTTCCGGCAGATGAGCCATCTGTTCCAGACCTCCGGGCTGGATGTTTCGGCCCTGCGCGAAAAATATGCAGAGCAGACGCCGGAAAAGGTCATTCTGTCGACCTGCATCACCGGCATCGGCAGCGCCCGCACCATTCAGGAGATCCTGCAGAAGCGGCTTGCCTATATCCCGCGCCTGCACGTCGTCGCGGTCAGCGCGCTCGACAGCGTGGAAAAGCTGGCCGAGCAGTACGGAAGCTCCCTGCGGCTCGTGGTCGGCACGGTGGAGCCGAACATTCCGGGCGTGCCGTTCATCACGGCGGACCGCGTGTTCAGCCGGGAGGGCATCATGGCCATCGCCTCCATCGTGGACGATTGGGGCATGGACACCAAGCAGATGCTCTCCGGGCAGGAGGAGACCTCCGGCGGCGAGACGATCAGCCTGCTGGCGCAGAGTCTGCGCTATATCGCGCCCCATGTTGAGCAGCAGCTGGCCATCGACTGCATCGAGACCATGACGCGCCAGCTTGAAACCGGCTATTACCGGCGGGCCCTGCCGCAGGATGTGCGCGTGCGGCTGTTCATGCACGCGGCGTCTATGCTGGAGCGCATCGTCAACGGCAATCCGCTCGCGATGGAGCCGGAGCACGAGGAGCTCATCCGCCAGAACGCGGCATGGTTTGAGCGCCTGCAGGCCCTGATCGCGGCGTCGTTTGCGTCGTTCGGTCAGGAGATCCCGCGGGCCGAGGCATTCTATTTTATGCTGTCGCTGCCGCAGACGCTCGAATGAGCTGCGGCACGTCAAAATACGAAAATTGAAACAGGAGATATGAAACATGGTCAGTCAGAAAGTTACAGTCATGAATGCGTCGGGCCTGCATGCGCGCCCGGCAAACGCCTTTGTGAAGGAAGCGGTCCGTCACGCGGGCTGCAACATCCTCATCAAGAAGGACGGCAAGACCTACATGGGCAAGTCCATCGTTTCCGTGCTCTCCGCCTGCGTGAAGTGCGGTACGGAGATCGAGCTGGTCGCCGATGGCAACGATGAGGCACAGGCGCTGCAGGATATGGTGAGCGCCGTGAACTCCGGCCTGGGCGAATAAGACCGATTTTGTACGAATGAAACAGTGAGGTGGCAGGAACATCATGAAATGGCAAGGCAAGGGCGTGTCGGAGGGACTCGCCATGGCGCAGATCCATCTGTTTACGCCGAAGCTCCCGGAGATTTCGCGCCAGCCTGCGGCTGACGCCGAGGCGGAGGTCGCAAAGCTCGAAGCAACGCTGGCGGCTGCGGAGGAGGAGCTGCGCGGTCTCTATGAGACCGCAAAGGAGAAGATGGGCGAGCAGGAGGCGGAGATCTTCGACGCCCACCTGACGATCCTCGGCGACGAATACTCCGTCCGGGAGCCGATCATCCAGCGCATCCGCGAGCAGAAGCAGAATGCCGCCGCAGCGATCGAAGACCAGTTCGACGAGCTGGCGCAGATGTTCCGCTCCCTCGGCGACGAGCTGATGGCAGAGCGCGCCGCGGACGCCGAGGACCTCAAGCAGCAGCTGCTGCGCATCTGCCTCGGCTGCGGGCGGCAGGACCTGTCCGTGCTGCCGGGCGATGTGATCGTGCTGGCGGAGGAGCTGACGCCGTCCGACACCGTGCGCATGGATACGGCCCACGTCAAGGGCATCGCCACGAGGCTCGGCGGCGCGACGGCGCACAGCGCCATCATTGCGCGCACGCTCGGCATCCCGGCCGCTGCCGGGATCGACGGCTGGCAGACAGAGGCACTGAACGGACATATGGCCATCCTCGACGGCGCGGACGGTACCCTGACCGTCGACCCGACGGATGAGGAGACGGCGTGCTATCAGAGCCGCAAGGCGCAGGCCGACTGCGAAGCACAGGCGCTCGAGGCCTTCCGCACCTGCCCCTCGCAGACGAAGGACGGCGCGGCGCTTGAGATCTGCGCGAACATCGGCACGCCGCAGGAGGCGCAGCAGGCTATGGAATACGGCGCGGACGGCGTCGGCCTGTTCCGCAGCGAGTTCCTGTTTATGGACCGCGACGCTCTTCCTACGGAGGACGAGCAGTTTGAGTCCTATCGCACGGCGGCGCAGACAATGGCGGGCAAGCCGCTCATCATCCGCACGCTGGATGTCGGCGGCGACAAGAAGCTGCCGACGCTCGAGCTGCCGCATGAGGACAATCCCTTCCTCGGCTTCCGCGCCATCCGCATGACGCTCAGCCATCCGGAGATCTTCCGGCCGCAGCTGCGCGCCATTCTCCGCGCGGCTGCCTATGGCGACGTGCGCGTTATGTTCCCGATGATCGGCTCCATGGATCAGCTCCGCGAGGCAAAGGCCCTGCTGCGTGAGCAGGAGCAGACGCTGCAGGCGGAGGGCGTTCCGACTGGCCCTGTGAAGGTCGGCATGATGGTGGAGATCCCGGCAGCCGCCGTTCTGGCAGAGGAGTTCGCAAAGGAAGTTGACTTCTTCTCCATCGGCACGAACGACCTGACGCAGTATACGCTTGCGGTCGAGCGCGGCAACGCCGCTGTGGCACACCTCTATGCGCCGGAGCATCCGGCCGTGCTGCGGCTCATCGCCATGACGGCGCAGGCTGCTGCAGAGCGGCACATTCCCTGCGGTATGTGCGGCGAGGCGGCTGGCGACCCGAAGCTGGCCCCGGCCTTTGTCGGTATGGGCGTGAATGAGCTTTCCATGAGCCCGCGCCGCGTTCCGGCTGTCCGGAAGCTCCTGAGCGGGCTGACGATGGACGAGTGCCGTCAGGCCGCAGAAAAACTTCTGCATCCGTAAGAAAAATGTTTTTCCGGTTTTCTGACGGAAAAATGCTGAAAAATCAGCTGATTTTTGAACATTCCGACAGAAAAATTGAACCGGACCGAAAAAAGCCCACGAATTACTACCTGTAGTGGCACGGAAATTGCATATAAAATAGGGCGTAGGGGAAAGTCAGAATCGGGCGGCACAGGCCGCCTCTGAAAGTCCCAAGACTTCAGTGTGAAAGGGAAGTGCCACAATGAACTATCAGGATCAGGTGGTCGTGCTGACCGGCGCAAGCGGCGGCATCGGCTCTGCGATGGCAAAGAAATTTACAGACCTCGGCGCGAAGGTCGCGCTGCTGGATATTACGGTTGACCGCGTACAGGCTCTGGCCGACAAGCTCGGCCTCGGCAGGGACCGCGCCTTCTGCGCGGCGGTCGATGTTTCCAATGAAGAATCCGTCAAGGCGACGGTCGACGCGATCGTAAAGCACTTCGGCCGGATCGACGTTCTGGTCAATGCCGCCGGGATCCCCGGCCCGAGCGCCCGCGTGGAGGATTACTCCTTCTCCGATGCAAAGAAGGTGCTCAGCGTCAATCTGTTCGGTACCTTCCTGATGATGCATACCGTTCTGCCCGTCATGCAGGCGCAGAAGCACGGAGCGATCCTGAACTTCGGTTCCGTGTCCGGTGTCGTCGGCTATCCGTTTGAAAGCGCCTACGGCGCGAGCAAGGCGGCCATCATCCATCTGACGAAGAACGCCGCCAGCGAGAACGGCGGCAACGGTGTGCGCATCAATGCGATCTCGCCGGGCTGGGTCAAGACGAACATGATGGCGACCATTCTGGACAGCTATAAGAACGTTGGCTTCGACAACGCCGACGAGAATGTTACGCTTGGGCCGATGGGCCGTCCCGGCACGCCGGAGGAGATCGCAAATGTCGCGGCCTTCCTCTGCTCCGAGGAAGCTTCCTATGCCAACGGCTCGAACTTCCTTGTCGACGGCGGCATGACGCTGGGCTGATCGGAGGGAAATCCAATGGCAGCACAGAATGAAAAGCTCCGGGTCGTTGTCGTCGGCGGTGTGGCCGGCGGCGCATCGGCTGCGGCACGCGTCAAGCGCCTGAACGAAAATGCGGACGTCGTGGTGTTTGAAAAGGGCAGCGACGTATCGTTTTCCAACTGCGGCCTTCCGTATTATCTGAGCGGCACGGTGGAGGACAGCGAGGACCTCATCATGATGACCCCGGCGGCCTTCCGGAAGAAGCATGACATCAATGTGCGTGTGCATTCCGAGGTCGTGTCCATCGACCGCGAGAAGAAGACCGTCACCGTGCGCAGCACGGAGACCGGCGAGACGTATGAGCAGCCCTATGACAAGCTCGTCCTGTCGCCGGGCGCAAACCCCATCGTTCCGCCTGCCCTGAAGGGCGCGGACCGTGAGAATGTGTTCACCATCCGCAATGTCCGCGACATCGTCGCGCTCAAGACATTTCTGGATAAGCCCGAGACGAAGCGTGTCTTCGTGGTCGGCGGCGGCTTTATCGGTATCGAGGCTGCGGAAAATCTGCAGCTGGCCGGGAAGGACGTCACGCTGGCGGAGCTGTCCGGTCAGATCCTGCAGCCGTTTGACGAGGATATGGTCCAGATCCTGCACAAGGAGCTGGATGACCACGGCGTTAAGCTCCTGCTGCACACGAACGTGCAGGCGATCACGGAGCAGGGCGTGACGGTCGAGCGGAACGGCGCGCAGGAGACCTATTCTGCCGACGCGGTCGTTCTGGCCATCGGCGTCTTCCCCGAGACGAAGCTCGCGGCTGCGGCCGGGCTCGAGATCGGTAAGACCGGTGCGATCCATGTGAACGAAAATTATCAGACGAACGACCCGGATATCTACGCGGTCGGCGATGCGATCGAGGTCTATGACCCGCAGACCCATGTCTGGCGCAAGCTTGCGCTGGCCGGCCCTGCGCAGTTCGAGGCGCGCGCCGCTGCGGACCACATCTGCGGCATCACGAGTCCGAACCACGGCTTTGCGGGCGCGCTGTGCCTGCGCGTGTTTGGTCAGAACGCCGCGGCCGTCGGCATCAGCGAGGCACTTGCCGCCCGCTCCGGCCTCCACGCGGACAGCGTGCTGATCTTCCCGGGCGATAAGGTCGGCATTATGCCGGATTGGCACTATATGTCCCTGAAGCTCATCTTTGAGCGCCCGACGGGCCTGCTCCTCGGCGCGCAGGCGATCGGGGAGGGCGACGTCGTCGGCCGCATGAACGTCATCGCGGCAATGATCCGCATGCATGCAACGGTCTATGACCTCAAGGACATGACGCTGTGCTATTCTCCGGTCTACAGCACGGCAAAGGACCCCGTCAATCAGGCGGCGCTCGTTGCCATCAATGTGCTCGAGGGCCAGCTCCGTCAGGTCCATGTGTCCGAGGTGCGCTCCCTTGTGGAGTCCGGCGCGTATATCGTCGATGTCCGCGAGGAGGGCGAGTACGCCGAGGGCCACATCGTCGGCTCCCATAACATCCCGCTGACGCAGCTGCGCGCGCGGATGGAGGAAATCCCGAAGGATGTTCCCGTGTACCTGCACTGCCGCTCGAGCCAGCGGAGCTATTACGCGCTCTGTTGCCTGCGCGGCCATGGCTACCACAACCTGACGAACATCAGCGGCTCGTTCCTCGGTATCAGCCTCTATGAGTATTTCCATGATAAGTCCGAGGGCCGCAAGCCCATCGTGACCGCATACAACTTTGACTGAGCGGGAGGAGCTATGGAAAAAACGATGACAGAGGCGCGTGCAGACGCGCTGATGGAGGACGGCTTCCACTGCTCGCAGTGTGTGTTCCCGTATGCGGCATTCCGCCTCGGCATGGACCGCGATGAGGCGCTCCGCCTGAGCGCAGGCCTCGGCGGCGGCTGCTTCCACGGCGACTCGTGCGGTGCAGTGACCGGCGCTGCCATGGCACTCAGCATCGTGTTCGGCTTTGATCGGCCGAATGCGGAGGAAGCGGATAAGCTGCTGATCGAGAAGGTCCACGAATTCCAAAAGCGTTTTCTGGAGGAGAACGGCTCGTTGCTCTGCCGCCAACTGCTCGGCGGTTACGACAAGGCTGATCCCGATGCCATCGCTCCGGATGATGCCTATGATAACTGCGCACGCTATTGTGCGACGGCCTGCCGGATCCTGGATTCCCTGATCGGCGACCGTTACATCCGATAAGAGTTAAGAAACGAGGTTTTTCCAATGGCAAAACTGGATTTATTGGAAAAGAAAAGCATCATCGGCATGATCCACACGCTGGCACTGCCCGGCACGATGGATTACTGCGGGGATATGACGAAGGTCATCGACCGCGCCCTTGCCGATCTGCATGCCATGCAGAATGCAGGCGTTGACGCCGTGATCGTCGAGAACTTCTGCGACCATCCCGCCGGAACGAAGCTCGAGCCGGAGCAGATGGCTGCCCTGACCGCCGTGGCCACGGTCGTGGCGCGCGAGGCGACCATCCCGGTCGGCATTGATGCGGCGTTCTGTGATCCGATGGCGAGTCTGGCCATCGCCGTGGCCGTCGGCGCGACGTTTATCCGCGTGCCGGTGTTCGTCGACACGGTCGTGACGTCCGACGGCATCGTCAAGCCCTGCGCCAGAGAGCTGCAGCGCTACCGCAAGCTGCTCGGCGCGGAGAACATCGCTCTCCTGTGCGATATCCAGACGAAGCACACGTTCATGCTCAGCAGCGCCATCTCCATTGAGGAGAGCGCACTGATGGCGACGGAGTGCGGCGCGGATGCCCTCATCATCACGGGCGCGCACACCGGTTCCGCCTCTCCGCTCGAGACCATCCGCCGCGTGCGCGAAGTCACGAAGCTCCCGCTCATCGCGGGCAGCGGCGTCAATGCGCAGAATGCAGCCGACCAGCTGTCTCTCGTCGAGGCCGCCATCGTCGGCTCGGCCATGAAGCCGCACGGCAAGGCGGAGGAGCCCATTGATGAGGCTCTGGCAGCCAAGCTCATGCAGAGCGTCAAGGCCTGCCGCTGATCCCTTTGCGTCTTTATGGGCAGCTCCGCTGCTCTGAAGCATATCCCAGCATTCATCATGTAAGGAAGGAGGTATAAAGCATGCGCAATGTCGTTTTGACTCGTGTTGACGAGCGCCTGATCCACGGTCAGGTCATGACCTCGTGGCTGAAGCTCTGCAACGCGAATGTCATTCTCATCATCGATGCCGGTTCCGCCTCAAACGCGTTCCTGAAGCGGATCCTGTTTGCGGCTGCACCCAAGGATGTGGAGCTGCAGGTCATGAATGAGGCAGATGCCGCCGCCTATCTGAAGGAAGATTCTCCCGCCGGAGAAAAGGTCCTTGTTCTTTCGAAGACTCCGCAGCCTCTGCTGGCCATGGTCCGAAGCGGCATCGAGATCAAGGAGATCATCCTCGGCAATATGGGCGGCGCGCCCGGCAGAAAGCACTTCAACAAGAGCATTTCCGCCAGCGCGGACGAGATCCAGGCATTCCGTGATCTTGTGGACGCCGGCGTATACGTCTACTGCCAGATGGTCCCGTCCGATGCGAAGGAAGACGTCAAGAAGCTGTTGAAGTAAACGGCAGGTCCCACGCCTGAGCCCCGCTCCCGGAGCTCAGAACCCAAAGGCGGCACCGCTTTTGCGGTGAAGCCCAAAATAGAAATAAGGAGAGAGAACTTGTGAATATCAGTATCCTGCAAATTTGCCTGATCTCGTTGTTCTATTGCTTCTCGAACATCAGCTGGCCGTTTGGTTCCATGGGCCAGTGGGCAACGATCAACCGTCCGCTCGTTGGCGGCCTTGTCGTCGGCCTGATCCTCGGCAACCCGGTTCAGGGCACGATCATCGGCGCGACCATCAACGTCATCTACCTCGGCCTCGTCTCCGCCGGCGGCTCTCTGCCTGCTGACTCCGGCATGGCCGGTATCATGGGTACTACATTCGCTCTGATCGGCGGCCTCGATACGAACACCGCTCTGGCACTGGCCGTTCCTATGGGCCTTGTCGGCGCTGTGATCGAAGTTCTGACCATGACCGGCCAGTGCATGCTCATTCCTCTGGCTGACAAGTGGATCGAGCAGGGCAAGTCCAAGCTCGTTATCTGGGCAAACACCTGGATTCCGTACATTGTCAAGTCCATTATCCGTTTCATCATCGTCTTTGTCATCCTGTACTTCGGCTCCAATGCCCTCGACAGCGTGACGAACGCACTGAGCGGCCGCGTCCTCGATGCACTGAGCGTCATGGGCGGCATGCTTCCGGCAGTCGGCGTCGGCATGATGCTGCTGTCCATCTTTAAGGGCAATGCCCGCTGGTTCCTGTTCCTCGGCTTCCTTGCCACGAGCTTCCTCGGCCTGAACACCATCGCTGTGGCATTCATCTTCCTCATCGTGGCTGTCCTGATGGTCGGCTTCACGGAGAGCGATTTTGCCGGCTTCAAGAGCATCCAGCAGAATAACGATCTTTCCTATCAGTATTTCACCAAGAAGGACCTGCGTCATTCCTGGTTCATGTGGCACTGGTTCTGCGAGTCCTGCTACAACTACGAGAGAATGCAGGGCCTCGGCTTCTGCACCGCTATGATCCCGCTGCTGCGCAAGATCTACAAGGGCGATGATGAGGCCATGATCGCCGCTATGAAGCGTCAGTCCATGTTCTTCAACACCGACCATGACTTCGGCGGCATGATCCTCGGCATCTGCGCCTCCATGGAGGAGCAGAAGCGCTCCGGCGCCGACATCCCCGACGAGGCGTTCGTCGCCCTCAAGTCCGGCCTGATGGGCCCGTGCGCCGGTATCGGCGACACTCTGTCTCAGGTCGTTCTGCTTCCCGTTCTGTCCGTTATTTTCATCAACCTCGCAACGCAGGGCGCTGTCTGGGCTCCGATCGCCTACACCGTTCTGTTCATGGCCATCTTCTATGGTGTCGGCTACTGGATGCTGAACATCGGCTATAAGAGCGGCGGCGAAGCCGTTCTGAAGCTCATGGAGAGCGGCATTTTTGACAAGGTCGTCAAGGTTGCGAATATCCTCGGCTGCGCGGTCTGCGGCGCGCTGATCTGCAGCTACGTTTCCTTCAACTGGAATGTCGTCATGATGCGCGAGGGCGTTGAGGTCTTCAACCTCCAGACCGGCGTGTTTGACGCGATTCTTCCCAACATGATGCCGCTGCTTCTGACGATGGGCGTTTATGGCCTGTCCAAGAAGGGCGTCAAGAGCTCCTACATCACCTTCGGCACGATGCTGCTCGGCTTCGTGCTTGGCCTGCTCGGCGTGATCGCCTAAATCAGGCAAAAACTCTGGCCGCTGTGCCCACACTGCTGTCGGCAGGAAACTGCCGACAGCGTCGGCGGCCCCCGAATTCATCAACCCTGCGGCGTATCGCCGCTAAAAATAAGGAGGATTTCTTATGAGAATCAGCAATGTCGGTCTGTTTGTCAAGGATCTGGAAGGCGCCAGAAAGTTCTTTGAGGACTTCTTCGGTGCGCAGGTCCATGCCACCTACGAAGAGGATGACGGCTACAAGTCTTACATCATGAAGTTCGACGAGAACCCGAAGCTGGAGCTGATGTCCAAGCCGACCGTCGTCGACGAGAAGAAGGACCCGAACCGTACCGGCTTTGTGCATATCTGCATCAAGGTCGACTCCCGCGAGAAGCTCGACGAGATCATCGCGAAGTTCAAGGCTGCCAACTACACCATCCTCTATGAGCCGGCAACGAACGGCGGCAATGAGGTCCGCGCCATCACGTTTGAGGACAACATCCTCGAGGTCTGCTGCTAAATGGCAACACCGCACAATTACATCTTCGGCCTTCGCCGGATATTTTTTGCCGATCCTTCGGTTCGAAAAGATTGAAATACACAAAGTATTCCTGCACTTTTCAAACCTTGCCTCGACAAAAAATCTCTCGCCGAATGCGCTCGCTGAATTGTGCGGTGCTGCCCAAAATCATCGAAGGAGAAATTACAATGATCGAGAAGAGCAAGCTGTTTTTTAATGGCAAAAAGAAAGTTATCGGCATGGTCCACCTGCTGCCGCTTCCCGGCAACGCTGCCTACCAGAACAACAAGGAAGAGATCGTGAAGAACGCCATCGAGGATGCCCACACCCTCATCGACTGCGGCGTTGACGCCATCATGCTCGAAAACTTCAGCGATTGGCCCCAGTACAGCACCGAGATCCCCCTCGAGGCCTATTCCCTGATGGTCAGCATCGCCACCCGCATCCGCGAGTTCTGCAAGATCCCGTTCGGCGTCAACATCGAGATGAACGCCTTCGTGCAGGAGTGGGCCATGGCCTACGCCGTCGACGCCGACTTCATCCGCTTTGAGGCCTATGTCGACAACCGTGCCGGTTCCTTCGGCTACATCGAAGCCTGCTCCACGCCGCTTGCCAAGATCCGTCAGGACTATCCGTCCGACACCATGATCTTTGCTGACGTCCACACCGCCGAGACCTATGGCGTTCCGAATGTCGCCATCAACGAGCTGGCTGGCAATGCCAAGGGCCACGATGCCGATGCTGTCATCGTCACCGAGAACGACCTGAACAAGAAGATCACCCCGGCGGACGTCAAGTCCATGCGCGAAGAGATGGGCGATTTCCCCATCATCGTCGGCGCAGGCGTGAAGCCGAACAACGTTCTGGACTACATGGAGTACTGCGATGCCGTTATCGTCGGCCGCGGCTTCAAGACCGGCGACCGCGTTGACGCGAAGCTCGTCAAGGAGTTCATGGAGATCGTCCACAGCAAGTTCAACTGATTTTTGCCCCCTCATTCACCTTTCAGATCGATAGAAAAGCGCCGCCCCGGGAGACCCACCGGGGCGGCGCGCAGTTTATGGGAAGCTCTCAGGCACTTTTTGACAAGCTGAATTCCAACTGGATTTAGCAGAACGGAATGTACTCTGCGCTGCTGAACGGCTTAGGCGGGCTGTCTTTCCTTGCCGGCATGATCGGCATTTATCGGGCTCTATGTCAATCGTTGGGGTAGAGGCAAAGAACACAATCATCCAGGACCGTGTCGGGGTGCTTAGCCCCGGCGCGGTTTTTTCGGTACACCGCTGCAGAAAAGGATCCGATTTCTGAAGTTCCGGAAGTTCCGCATCCCGAAGCAGACGCGCTTGAGGACCTTCGTTTTTTTGTTGTTGCAGCCCTCGATGAAGCAGGGGACGTCCATGGAGTTCAGGATCTCCTGAAACCAGTTGCGGTACGCCGTGACGCAGGCCTGAAATTCCGGAAGATCCATAACGTTCACGGCCGCAAGCCAGTCGAGCAGCCGCTGCTTCCCGACGGTCGAGGACTCCGAATGCATGACGGCAAGGAACTCGTTCTTCAGCCGGTAGGCGTCGGCGAGCCTCGGGGCGATCTCAACCATCAGCGCCAGACACTCCTGCTCCTCGCTGCTCAGAGCTTCCATCGGCTTCCGGAGAAGGTGCTTTGACCGTTTGAAGTATCTGCGCAGCCCTCTGGAGAGCTTGTTCTGCTCGTTCTTCCGGACCTGCTCCATCGCCCAGAACGCCTGACGGATCACGTGGAACCGGTCCGCAACGATAACGGCATTGGGAAAGCAGATTTTTCCGACCGTGCGAAAATGCGTATCACTTTGACTTTTTTTGCGATACTTTTCGGCCCAATCAGCATAAGGCTTTGACAGAACATACGAAGAAAAAAGTGCGAACACAGATTCTATCTTGGTGAATGGAAAAAACATCCCCCGGGGAGGCTTCCGCCCGGGAATCTCATCTGTTATAGTATGCTCATCGGTTCATACACGCATTCCTGCCAAAACCCAAAGCAAAGGCGCAGCGTTTCTTGGGGAAGAAAGCGCTGCGTCTTTGCGCAGGGCAGGAATGCAAAGCAACACCGGTTCGGAGGAACACTTGGAAACACCTATTTTACAGTATGCCGGCGGCGTGATCGCCGCAAAACTGGACCGCACGGAAAAAGAACTGGTCCACGGGGTTTCTTTCCATATTTCTCGCGGGGAGAGCCTGGCTCTCATTGGCGAGACTGGGTCCGGCAAGACGCTGATTGCCCAATCCGTGATGGGGGTGCTGCCCGGCAATGTGCGGCTGGTTTCCGGTGAAGTATTATTTTGCGGGAAGGCTTTGCCGAAGGGCAAAAAGCTGCGGTCCATGCTGGGGCGGGAAATCGTATATATCCCGCAGAACGGTCACGAATTTCTTGATCCGTCCAGAAGCATCCGCCGCCAGATGTTTGACAGCATTGCAAAGCTGGGCATTGCGGCACCTCTGAGAGAAGCGTTTGCCCGTGAAAAGCTGACGCAGGTGGGGTTTACCCAGCAGGAGGCTATTCTGGACCGGTATGCCTTCCAGCTGTCCGGCGGCATGGCCCAGCGGGTAACCATTGCACTGGCCCTTTGCTCTCAGGCGAAGCTGTTGATCGCCGACGAACCTACCAACGGCCTGGATCAGGACAGCAAGCAGCAGACGCTGTCCCTTTTGAATGACCTGTTCCCGGATGCGGCAAAGCTCGTTATCACGCATGACATTTCCGTGGCAGCGACCTGCGGCCGAATCCTTGTCCTGTGCGGCGGGAAAATGCTGGAGACTGGCAGCTCCGCACTGGTGCTGGCTGCCCCGCGCCATCCCTACACCCAAGCCCTGCTGGGTGCCTTGGTGGAAAACGGGATGCAGGAAACGCCGGCTTTGCGGCCGGAGACGGGCACTTGTCCCTTCTATCGCCGCTGTCCCGCAGCCTTCGGACGATGCCGTGCCGAAATACCCCGGAGGACGCAGGGAGACAGAGAATGGTGGTGCTGCAAGGAATGATCTCCATGGAACAGATCGATAAGGCTTTTGACGGAAAACAGGTTTTGCAAAATGTCACGCTGGATATTCCCGACGGTCAGATCTGCGGCATATTCGGAAAAAGCGGGATCGGAAAATCTACGCTGGCCAAAGTCCTCTGCGGCATCTGCCCGCCGGACGGAGGGCAGATTCTGCTGGACGGCCAATGTCTTGTTTCGCAGAATACGCCCTATGACAGGAAACTGGGTCTTTCCATTCAGATGGTTTATCAGCAGCCCTATGCGACGCTGGATCCACGCCAGAAAATCGGCAGCGGCTTCAAAGAACTGATCCGCTATCACGGCTTTGCTCCCAAGGGGAAGGAGCGTGCGCTGACGGAAGACGTGCTTGTGAAAGTCGGATTGGAGCCGCAGATCCTGGCCCATCTGCCGCATCAGATCTCTGGTGGGGAAGCCCAGCGGGTGGCCATCGCCCGGTGTCTTCTGTTCCGGCCAAAGCTGCTGATTCTGGACGAGGCAACCTCCATGCTGGATGTTTCTACCCAGGCCAATGTGCTGGGAATGGTACGCCGTCAGATGCAGGAACACCACGGAAGCATCCTGCTCATCAGCCACGATGAAGCACTGGTGAATTTACTTTGTGATCAAATCTATGTATTTGAGAAGAAACACACAAATCAGAAGGAGAAAAACACGAAATGAAAAAAGTAGGATCTCTTTTGCTGGCGGTGTTGATGGTGCTGTCTCTGGCAGCCTGCGGCAAGACCCCGGCAGAACCCACCCAGACACCCTCCACCCAACCAAGCACCGAGACTCCGACCACGGAGGCCACGGAACCGGCATCCACCTATGCCATTGATACGCTGACCGTTGGCACAACGGCTGCCATTGAAACTGCTGTGTTCGGCGAGTATAACTTCGATATGCTTGCCAGCGGTGTATCCGAATTGCCTCTGGTTTATCAGGACACCAAGGGCGAATATCATCCACTTCTGGCAACTTATGCTACCGAGGATGCCGCTACCTGGACCTACACCATCCAGGACGGCATGACCTGGTCCGACGGAGCGCCTGTAACGGCGGAAGACATTCTTTTCACACTCCAATACGATCAGGCCAACGGAAGCGCCAATTTTGAGGCCCAGACCGGGGAAGACGGAAAGGTCACGGAGGCCAAGTACACCGGCTACAGCCTTTCCGATGACAAAATGAGCATTTCCCTGACGCTGGCCTCTCCCAATGTCCGGGAACTGAGCAATATGACCTCCTTCCGGGTCATGCCCAAGCACATTTATGAGGGCAAGGATACTGTTTCGGAGGCCGAAGGCCGCATCACCTGCGGCCCCTATGTGCTGGAATCCTTCAACAAGGAAGCCGGGACCATTACCTTTGCAGTCAATGAATACTATCCCCAGAAGCCCAATGTGGAGAAAATCGTCTATCAGCTTTTCGGCAACGAGGATACCATGTACCTGGCGCTCCAGCAGGGCGACATCGACATGGTCTGGGCCTACTCCACCGGTGTAGCAGGAACCCATCAGGATGTACTCTCCACCGATACCAATGTCTCGCTTGTCAATGTGGCTGCGGCCAATGCGCCTGCGGTCCTGGCCTTTAACAACGCAAAGGGCCTGTTCTCTGACGAAAACCTGCGTCAGGCAGTTTCCTATGCACTGAACTACGAGGAATTCAAGACCTATTTCGGCAGCGCCTATGCTGAGATCCCCAACCGGGGCTTTGTACCCTCCACCACGGTGGGCTATACGGACACGGAGAAACTGACCACCGATACTGCAAAAGCGGACGAGTATATGAAGGCTGCGGGTTACACCGAAAAGAATGCCGACGGCTTCTACGTGAACGCCGACGGTGCGGCTGCTGCCTTTACGCTGACGGTCAACGCCGCAAAGGAGACCCATGTGGGCTACGCCGAAATGATCAAGACCCAGCTGGAGGCCTTTGGAATTCAGGTGAATCTGGACGCCGTAGACAAGGATGCCTACAATGCCAAAACCAGCAACAAGTTCTCCGAGAACAATATCACCATGGAAGCGGCGATCTATGGCTATACCGCCGCCGGCATGGGCATGGGCAACGGCCTTGGCTCCATCTATGTGGACGGCAATCACGCCGTGCAGGGCGGCTGCCAGGTGTTCGACGAAGCCTTTTCCTCCATTCTGGACGAACTGAAGGCCGCCAAGACCATTGAGGAATATTACACCGGCGCAGCAAAGCTCCAGGACTACTACGCGGCCCATATGCCGCTGATTGCCCTGTATTGGGACAATATGATGCTGGCCTATTCTTCCAAGCTGGACAATGTGACCGTGGATGCTGTATTCGGTCTGAACAACGTCAACAACTGGTTCAGCATCACCAAGAAATAATTTTTGCACGCAGGAGGCACACCGGTGAAAAAGTATCGTAAAAACCTGATTCTGGCACTGGTGTGCTTCCTGATCGTGATCGTTCTGAACTTCTTTCTGCCCCGGCTTCTGCCGGGGAACCCCATTGCTTATCTGACCGGCTTTTCCGAGGAGGATATGACCCCTGCTCAGGTAGCTTATTACCGGCAGGCCCTCCATCTGGATAAGCCGGTATTCGTGCAGTTCGGGTACTATCTGCGCTCCCTTGCAGACGGTACACTGGGCTATTCCTTCAAAAAGGAAGCCACGGTTTCAGCCCTGATTGGGCAGCGGCTGGGCTACACCTTACAGATCACCCTGCCTGCCGTGCTGCTCAGCACGGTCATCGGTCTTTTGTGGGGGCTCCGCTGCGGCTACAAAAAAAGCAGCAGCTTTGAGAGGATTTCGACAACATTCCAGATCATCGTCAATACGATGCCCACATTTCTGATTGCCCTGGTACTGATGATCCTGTTCTGTTTCCGTCAGCGGTGGTTTCCCTATACAGGACTCAACAGTGCCGGGGGCGTTCCGGGAACGGCCGGGTACTTCTGGGACCGAATCCATCATCTGATTCTCCCGGTGCTGACGCTGACCATTGCCGCTGCACCCTCCCGGTACCTATTGATGCGGAATACTGTCCGACAGGTGACGGAGGAAAAATATGTGCTCTATGCCAAGGAACGAGGTCTGTCCGACAGTAAGATTCAATTTGGTTATATTCTGAAGAATATTGCCCAGCCCTTTATCACCATGGTAGGCATGAGCGTCAGCACCTGTATCGGCGGTTCTCTGGTTGTGGAGAAGCTGTTTTCCATCGGCGGTATGGGGAGCTTGCTCTCGGATGCCGTCTATACGTTGGATTACCCACTGATGCAGGGCATCCTGTTTGTCACAACGGCGATCATGACGATCTCCATTGTCGTGACGGACCTGGTCTGTATTCTTATCGACCCCAAGGTACGCTTCGGAGGTGATCCGGTTTGAGAAAACAGCATATTCCACTTCTCCTGGGCATCGTGATTTTGAGCCTTTTTCTGACCGCTGCATTGTTTCCAACTGCGTTTACAGCTTACGGGCAGAAAGAAATGTTTGGCCCATGGCTCATACCGTCTGCGGAACACCTACTTGGCACCAATGCGTTGGGCTATGACATCTTTACGGAGTTGGTCTACGGGACCCGGCAGACGCTGCTGGTGGGTGTATCCAGCAGTATTCTGACATTGCTTCTGGGAAGCGTGATCGGTACGTTGGCTGCCGGGAAGGGCTTTTTGGGCGGCCTATCCAATGGCGTTATCAATATTTTTGTGCTGCTTCCGAAGCTGGTGACCATGATCGTGCTGGCGACTTTTCTGGGAAGCTCCAGCCGAAATCTGATCCTTCTGATTGCTGCATTCAGCTGGGTGGGGACGGCCCGGAATGTCCGGGCAAAGGTCATTCACCTGAATGCCCAGCCTTTTATTGAAAATTGCATGATCCAGGGATACAGTCGGAAGCATATCATTCTCCGCCATATTCTTCCGAACCTGTATGATGTATTGCTCTCCCGGTTTCTTCTGGGGGTCAACAGCTGCATTATGATGGAGTCCACCCTGAGCTTTTTGGGCTTTGGGGATCTTTATCATCCCACTTGGGGCACCATGATCAACTTTGCCTATAAGCGGGGTGCCTTTCTTCGCCAGGCCTATGGGTATCTCCTCTCGCCGGGCGTGTGCATTATGATGCTATCACTGTCATTCTATCTCATCAGCCTGTATTTTGAGCACCGACAGGCTGCCATTCAGGAAAAATAGGAGGTCATACGATGCAAAAGGAACTGGAATCTCTGTGGCAAAAATGCGTGGCGTTTCATGGCCACGGCTGCGGAGGCCTTGCAGTCGGCTTTCGGGCGGTGCTGTATGCGTGGGAGCTGTTCGGATGTGATAGCCCATCCGAGGACGAGAAGATCGTGTGCATTGCCGAGACCGACGCCTGCGGCGTGGATGCCATTCAGGCGCTGCTGTCCTGTACCGTGGGAAAAGGGAACTTGATTTTCAATCTACAGGGGAAAAACGCCTTCTCCTTTTACCGCCGTTCGGACGGAAAGTCCTTCCGCCTTGTCCTGCGCCCGACACCGGAGAAAACCAAGGACGAACGGCTGGCGTGGCTTATGGATGGGGATTATCACGAAATGTTTGATGTGAAGGAAGCCCCAGAGCCGGTGCCGGAGGAGGCCCGAATCTTCAAGACCGTTACCTGCTCTGTGTGCGGAGAACGATTTGCCGAGAGCTTTGCCCACCTTCAAAACGGTGAAATCGTCTGCTCCGCCTGTTACCGTCCGTATACAAGGGGGCTGTGATGGAATACCCGTTTGATGCTCTGCACGCCGGGATAGAAAGCCAGATTCTCAATCTTCCCGCCGGAATTCCCGACTCTCAGGCAATCAGGCAGGCAAAGTCCTTGCCAGACTCCGTTGAAAAATTCCGTGCATTGGGGAAGGCCCTTTCCAGGCAGCTTCGTTACCGGGAGGCCATTGATGCCTATACGGAGGGGCTGAAGCTGGAACCGGAAAATCTGTCCCTGCTCCGTCTTCGGGCGGGACGGTACCTGACGACGCTGCAAAGCAATCTTGCCATTACTGATTTTGAAAAATGCCTGACTTTGGGTGCGGAAAAGCTGGACTGCCTCTATCGGATCGGCCTTGCCCAGTATTACGCCGGGCGGTACGAGCAGGCAATGGAAGTTTTTGAGGGCTGTATGCCTTTATGCGATGATGAAATGGGGATTGCGGTTCTTTACTGGCACACGCTGAGCGCTGCCCGGACAGAGAAAGCGCCGATGCTTCTGAAGTACTATCGCCCGGATATGGCGGTGGGGCATCATACTGCTTACGAAAAGGCCATGCGGGTCTGGAGCGGTACAATGCCGCTTTCAGCGGCGCTGGAAATGCTGGAGAGGGAAGAAGACGATCTGGAATATGGCATTACCTTGTACGGCCTGCTTTGGCATCCCGACTGCGCCGAAAGAGAGCGCCTTTCCCAAGTGCTTCTTCGCCGGGACGGTTTCTGGCCCAGCTTTGCGTACCTCGCTGCATGGAAGGATTGGGCAGGAGCCCAGTAAGCGTCTATCTTGATATTGGGATCAACCGAAATGAATAAAAAACGGGGCTGTCTCAAAATGAAGCATTTCCAGAGGTTAGAGAAATAATCTTTATAAAAATTGCTCAAGCTGCCGAGAGGGGTTACTGTCTGTGAATTGCAGGCGACAAGCCGAAAGGCATCGCAACGGCGAAATCAACCGGGAGGACTACGACAAATGGCGTTATAACTACCCGAAATACGATGAAACCTCTGGCTATGTGAAAGTCCCATCCCAGCAACTCAGCGATGCGCTGGTGGAGGCGTTCAAGGACCGGCTGAAGAATGACTGAATCTGAGTAAAACAAAAAGAGCTATCTGACTTCTCTAACAGAAATCAGATAGCTCTTTATTCTTGGATAATCTAAAATGTTGTCATTTTGTTGTCACAGGGCAATTCCGTAACCCAAAAGTCCGGCATTTTCAAGGCTTTTCAGCCTTTCGGGTATTATTCCCACTCAATCGTCGCTGGGGGTTTACTGGTGATATCGTAGACGATGCGGTTAATATGGGGGACCTCATTGACGATGCGGGCGGAGGTGCGGTCGAGGACGTCGTAGGGGATACGAGCCCAATCGGCGGTCATGAAGTCGGTGGTGGTGACGCCGCGGAGGGCGAGGGTATAGTCGTAGGTGCGGCTGTCGCCCATGACGCCGACGGAGCGCATATTCGTCAGCACGGCGAAATACTGGCTGACGCTGTAGGCGAGGCCCGCGTTTGCCAGCTCCTCGCGGAAGATGGCGTCGGCATCGCGCAGGGTATCGAGCTTCTCGCGCGTGATCTCGCCGAGGACGCGGATGGCAAGGCCGGGGCCGGGGAAGGGCTGGCGCATGACCAGATATTCCGGCAGGCCGAGCTCGCGGCCGAGCTGGCGGACCTCGTCCTTGAACAGCAGGCGCAGCGGCTCGATGATCTCCTTGAAGTCGACGAAGTCAGGAAGGCCGCCAACGTTGTGGTGGCTCTTGATGACGGCAGCATCGCCCGCGCCGGACTCGATGACGTCGGGGTAGATCGTGCCCTGGGCGAGATAGTCGACGCGCCCGATCTTTTTTGCCTCGTCCTCAAAGACGCGGATGAACTCCTCGCCGATGATCTTGCGCTTGCGCTCCGGCTCCGTGACCCCGGCAAGCTTGCCGAGGAAGCGGGCCTCGGCATCGACGCGGACGAAGTGCAGGTCCCACTTCCGGAACGCGGCCTCGACCTCGTCGCCCTCGTTCTTGCGCATCAGGCCGTGGTCGACGAAGACGCAGGTGAGCTGGTCGCCGACGGCCTCTGCGATGAGCGCGGCGGCAACGGAGCTGTCCACGCCGCCGGACAGGGCCAGCAGGACCTTGCCGCTGCCGACCTTCTCGCGGATGGAGGCGATGGAGGAGCGCATATAGTCGCCCATGTTCCAGGTGCCGGTACAGCCGCAGACGCGGTAGAGGAAGTTGCGGATCATATCCTGACCATGCTCGGTGTGGTTGACCTCCGGGTGGAACTGCACGCCGTAGAAACCGCGGGCCTCGTCAGCGATGGCGCCGGTGGGGCAATGCTCCGTGACGGCACAGGCGCGGAAGCCCTCGGGCAGGCGGGCGATGAAGTCGCCGTGGCTCATCCAGGTGACGCTCTGCTCGGGCAGGCCCTCGAACAGGCGGCAGGGGGAGAAGTGCGTCTCCGTGCGGCCGTATTCGCGGGCCGTGCTGTCCTGCGCGGCCGTGACCTCACCGCCGAGCGTCTGGGCCATGAGCTGGCAGCCGTAGCAGATGCCGAGGACCGGCACGCCCAACGTGAAGATGGCGGGATCGACCTTCGGGGAGGCGGCGTCATAGACGCTGTTCGGGCCGCCGGTGAAGATAAAGCCCTTGGGCTGCATGGCCTTGAGCTCCTCCAGCGGGGTCGTGTAGGGCTTGACCTCGCAGTATACATTGCACTCACGGACACGGCGGGCGATGAGCTGGTTATACTGCCCGCCAAAGTCCAGAACGAGAATCGTTTCCATGCTCATTCCTCCCGGAAGACAAAGCCGTTTTCGTCCGCGCTTTCGATGATGGCGAGCGAATGCAGCGGGATACCGGCCTCGCGCAGGCGGTCGCCGCCGTGCTGGAAGCCCTTTTCCACCGCGACGCCGATGCCGACGAGCTCGGCCCCGGCCTCCCTCACGATGTCGCACAGGCCGCGCATGGCCTCACCGCGCGCCATGAAGTCATCGATGATGAGGACCTTGTCCGAGGCACTGAGCCACTCCTTGGAGACAAGCAGCGTGACCTTCTTCTTATAGGTATAGGAAAGAATATCGCTCTGATAGAGGCCGCCCTCGATGTTGTCGCTCTTGGCCTTCTTGGCGAACACCATCGGCACGCCGAAGGCCTGCGCGCAGATCGTGGCCAGGGCGATGCCGCTGGCTTCGGCCGTTAGCACAAGGGTGATGTCCTTGCCGGCAAACACGCGCCTGAATTCCTGCGCGATCTGCTCCATCAGTGGTACGTCGATGCGATGATTCAGGAAACCATCCACCTTCACAATGTTTCCGGGCAGGATCTTGCCTTCCTTCCGGATCCGTTCCTTCAGAAGCTCCATGGGAACCTTCCGCCTTTCTCAATAGTAGATGCCTATATTATGCCGGAAAAACGCGGAAAAAGCAACAGGAAAAACAGGCTGCGGGAAAAGAATCGGAATGGCCCGGCTGCGTGCCTGCATGATGTACAGAGTATCGGTCAGGATGGATAGGCCGGTTGCGTCCGCAGCGGCGATCCCTGCACAACCCGCCGGACGAGAGGAAAATGTAGCGGCGTTCAGTGACCGCCCAGTAGGGGGAGCATTCAACGGCAGAAAGGCACTGGTGCACCGCTGCACTCGCTTGACGTGTCATTCCGAGGAGCGAAGCGACGTGGGAATCTCGCAGTACTTGGCCGGATAATTGGGTACTTCCGGCGAAAACGTAACTGCCTTCCCGAGATTGCCACGGGCGCAAAGCGCCCTCGCAATGACAAATCGGAGGCTATCGCCGTTTTAACGGTAGTCTGTACGAATCGGCGGCACATAGCTGGCAGTCACGCAAAAAGCGTGCCCCGGGGCCGGGGCGCGCAGGTTTTTTCCGTTTCAGCGCTTGATGTGGGCGAAGTTGCCCATGGTCTCCTTTACGGAGCTGAGGTAGGCAAATGAGCCGGGGAACTGCTGGATGATGCGCTGGAACGCCACGATCTGATGGCGATTCACAACGCAGATGAGAAGCGTCTTGTCCGAATGCGTGAAGCCGCCGACGGCCGGGATCTCCGTAACACCGTGCTTCATATGCTTGAGCAGCTCGGCGGAAAGCTCCTCCGGCTTATCCGTGACGATCTCGAATTTCACGGCCTCCTTGAAGCCCTTGATCATCGTATCGCCGACGTGGCTGGACAGGAAGCAGTAGATCAGGCAGAGAATGACCGGCTCGATCTTGAAATCATAGACGAAGTAGGACAGGGCCGCGACGATGGCGTTGATGGCAAACACGATCCAGATGATATGCATCTCCGGGCGGACATGGTGGACGAGCGCCGCCAGCAGGTCCGTGCCGCCGGTGCTGGAGTCGCGGCGCATGACCATGCCATAGCAGAAGCCGCTGATGACGCCGCCCGCAATGGGCGCAAGGATCGTGCTCGTGCCGGTAGTCGTATGGTACTCAAACGGCGCGAGGTTGACATAATCCAGTGCCAGCAGCACGACGGAAAACACGACTGCAAACGTCGCGGACAACACGGCATAGCGGTGGTCTACGATAACATACGTCAGCAGGACGAGCGGGACGTTGATGAGGATCGTCATATAGCCGACCTTAAAATGGAACACATGCTGGATGATGGTCGCGATGCCCGGCAGGCCGGACGGCGCGAACTCGTTGGGGAACACGAAGATGTGGTAGCTCAGGGCAAGCAGAAAGGCGCAGAACACGATGACCAGATAATCCTGCACAGTATGCCATTTTTTCATAGGAAAAGCCTCCCGGGGGTAATTTCACAAGCAAGGGCACCTATATCTTACTAAATTTTATCAAAAAGTCAACCTCGGTTTTCCGATCAGCAGCACAGAAAGGTCGTTGACGTTCGTGCCCGTCGGGCCGGTACGCAGCAGGCCGCCGGTCTGCGCCAGCGCATGCCAGGCGTCGTTATCATCCAGCCACGCCTCCGCCGTGCGGCCGAGAGCGCGCAGAATGGCCGCCGTCCGGCCGTCGGCATAGCCGCCCGCGGCATCCGTCGGCCCGTCCGTGCCGTCGCTGCCGAAGCTGAACACGGCGGCGTCCGGCTGCTTCTAGCGCCATTTCACCCGGTTTTGAAACATCTTGGTATGTCTGTCTACAGCGGCTATGCCCTGCTTGCCGGGATGCTCTGCGGTTACCCGATGGGAATGAAAACTGCCGCCGATTTTAACCGGAAATCGCTGCTTTCGGCACATGAAAAACGGCTTCTGACCGCCATCAGCGCTTCGCCAAGCCCCATGTTTATCGCCGGATATGCTGCACCTAGGCTGAACCCGGCAGTTCCGTCAAACTATCTGGTTCTGGCACTATATACGCCGCTTTTATTGGTTGGAAGTCTCCTATGCATTTATAATAAAGTAAC
>ERZ773192.614-NODE-614-length-42881-cov-18.949610_pt1 | contig 42881 bp, 30 predicted proteins | sample MGYA00581010_ERZ773192 | MGnify/ENA primary metagenome ERZ773192 (study PRJEB29015, sample SAMEA2737741) | human gut metagenome | biome: human gut; feature: human-associated habitat; material: faeces | place: China | collected 2012 ...
AGGCCAAGGGAATCAAGAACCAGATAATGACGGGTAGCTATCTCCGTCCATTCACTGTAGAGTTTACAGCTTCTTTGAAGTTCTAAGCGATATAAATATCAATAAACATCATCGACAGCTCCTATATATAATGTATAGGGCTGTCGGTAATAAGACAAACAATAATACGTTATAGATATAAACAATAACAATTAACAATAATTTTACAATGGAAACAAACAAAATGCTGAAGGCTGCCTGCCTCATGTTGATGGCATCAGCTACCACTTCTGCTTTTGCACAGAAGATGAACATCGAACACAAGGGTGATACTACTATCATCAAGGTGGAGAATCCTACCAAGTATCTTCTTCTCCCTATCCAGGAAGAGAAGGATGAGGCTCAGGTTTTGCTCGATACAGGTTCTAAGGATGATACCTGGATGGACGTTCGCCTGGCTCAGAATGGTTCTGATTACTATGTGCCTTTTGCTTTGGGCAAGGGTAAGACTGCTACAGTCAAGATTCTTGGTCTGAAGAAGGATGCTTTGGCACTCAACTTGCTCAAGCTCAGCGATACATTCGACACCACCAATACCGATTACTATCGCCCATCTTATCACTTCACTCCGCTCTATGGTTGGATGAACGACCCTAACGGAATGGTGTATAAGGATGGTGAGTATCATCTCTATTTCCAGTATAACCCATACGGAAGTAAGTGGGGCAATATGCACTGGGGCCATGCTGTAAGCAAGGACCTGGTTCATTGGGAGCATCTCGACCCAGCCATCGCTCGCGACCCTGTAGGTCATATCTTCTCTGGTAGTTCGGTTGTGGATAAGAAGAATACCGCCGGCTTTGGTAAGGATGCCATCATCGCTATCTATACCAACAACAGTGTGAACCACGATGAAATACAGTGCATCGCCTACAGTAACGATAATGGTCGTACCTTTACCAAGTACGAGGGCAACCCTGTGTTGACTCCATTCGATGGCTTGAAGGACTTCCGCGACCCTAAGGTGTTCTGGTATGAGAAGGGAAAATGCTGGTATATGATTGTTTCTGCTGATAAGGAGACCCGCTTCTACAAGTCAAAGAATCTCAAGAAATGGACTTACGTGAGTGCCTTCGGTAAGGGCATGGGACAGCAGCCATGCCAGTATGAGTGCCCAGACTTCTTCCAGTTGCCTGTAAACGGTGATAAGAAGAAGATGAAGTGGGTGATGACCATGAATATCAACCCTGGCTGCTGGTTTGGTGGCAGCGCTACCGAGTATTTCGTAGGCGATTTCGATGGCAAGAAGTTTACTTGTCCTGATGCCAACGAAGTAAAGTGGCTCGATTGGGGTAAGGATCACTATGCTACCGTTACCTTCTCAAACACAGGCGACCGAGTATTGGGTATCACCTGGATGAGCAACTGGCAGTATGCCAACCTTACTCCGTTCAAGCAGAACCGTGGTGCCAATGGTTTGCCTCGAGAGTTGAAGCTTTACGAGAAGAATGGCAAGTATTATATTTCAGAAGATGTAGCTCCTGAGGTTTATGCATTGCGTAAGGACACCAAGAATGTAGCAGATGCTTCTGTCGTCGGCGAAAAGATGCTTGCTGGTGTTGCTGCCAATATGGAGGGAGCTTTCGAGATTGAGGCTGATGTAACTCCTGATGCCAACGGCATTGCCGGTATTGAGATTTCTAACAACAAGCGTGAGCGTACCATGATCTACTTCGATATGAAGCAGGGCAAGGTGGTAATGGATAGAACTGAGAGTGGTTTGACCGATTTCGGCAAGCAGGCAGTTCCTCACGATATCGAGTTGGCTTGGGATAAGCAGCGTGCAGCTGAAGGCAAGGAGCCTGCCCGCATTGCCAACTCTATCAACTACAAAAACGATTTCGCTCTGGCTACCTGGGCTCCATTGAGTCTTTGCGAGGATGGCAAGAAGACCTATCATGTTGATATTTTCGTAGATAAGTCATCTGTAGAGCTCTTCGTAGATGGCGGTCGCATCGCCATGACCAACCTCGTGTTCCCTGTAGCTCCATACGAAAATGTGAAGCTCTACACCCAGGATGGCAAGACTGAGTTCAAGAACCTGAAGGTTCATAAGCTTGGTTTGTAAGTTACAGGTTTATATGATGTAAAAAGAAGCCTTAGTTTATGTACTTAAGGCTTCTTTTATTTCTTATTTACCGGTTTGCAGCTTCATTCCCTCAAAAAACTTTTGCTGCAATTGTTTCGCCAGTTGATTATCTGGGTTGAGTTTGAGAGCTTTCTCGTAATCCTGCATCACTTCCAGATAATAGCGTTGACCGTTTTGCTCTGGATTCTGTACGATGCGTACCATATAGAGAAAACCGCGAAGGGTACAGATGTCAGACGGGTCAGCATGTTTTATATTCTCCATCTTAGCAATAGTTCCTTCTGTCTCTTTTAGAAGATTCTCCGTTTGTGGAGCATGCGGATTCATCACGGAATAATTGAGACTTTGCAAAGCTATCTGAAACTTGGGCTGGATGCTATCAGGAAACATATCATCAATACGCTTCATCTCTGCAATACAATTAAGTATGCTCTCTGATGTCGGTTGCTGAAGTTTAGCAAGCGACTGTCCGATTAGTCCCTGCATTGTGGATTGCTGGGCATAGATAACTACAGATGTTGTCATGAAGAAGACAGACATCAATACGAATCGTTTAAAAGTTTGAAATGTCATATGCTTTATTATTTTTAAGTGAAACAAATATGCCTATATATAAAAATCTGTCTCTAGAAGGAACTATCGAACGTCCGTTAGTATCATATCCGAAAATATTTGTACGACCGAGGATGTTGTTCAGAGAAGAATAGATAATGACCTTGGGACTTAGCAGATAAGTAAGGTTTATATCTACGCTATTATAATGTGGTGTCTTGCCAATAAGAAAATGACGTCCGCTTGCATGCGATTCAGTCAGCCCGATGATTGCTTTGCCGAATGAATATTTTGCTGTCAATCTCAGATTATGCCTTGAGACGTAGTCAGGTATTCGCTCTTCTGTGTATTCGTGATAGAATCGCTTGGAATCGTTGTAGGAATATGAAAATGCTGTGGTCAGATGTTTGAAAAGCGAATGCTCTTCTACAAAAATGTCTATACCTTTACTCTTTCCATATCCTTTCGGTTGGTAAATACCCTTTTCCCATAAAGGCAATCGCTGATATTTTTTCCAGTAGGGTTCTATTCGTATGAGTGTACCAGGCGATTTATATTGTATGGATAGGATTGCATGATCTGCCGTACTTTGTCCAAGAGATTTCTTGTTTGTTGCAAGATAGTCATCTCCAGGAGTCTGGCTATATCGGCCGGTAGCGAATGAAAGCTGAAAATTCTTGTTGGGAATATAGCATAGTGTAGCCCTTGGCATAAACAGCCAGTTGGCATGAGTCATATATTCTGTCCTTGTCGAAATATTCAGGAACATATGGGGCATCATCCTCCATTGGACATCAATATGAGCAGCAAGAATATTATAATCCAACTTGTAGCAATCGTTTTCGTACTCCATGAGGCTGTTTCGCTGATAGTCCTCCATTCCTACCGATATTTTTAGTGCATCCGAGCAAATCTTGCGTATTTCTGTTTTCAGATGTATCTCATTTCTGAAGTTGTAATATCGGTCACCAGCAAACTTCGCATCTTCTATATCGTTGAATACCGATGAGTTTGCCATACCGCAAAAGAGCGTGTAGCCAGCACCCCACTGTGCTTTGTAGGTTGTGTTGGCATAGATATTATTCTCTTTGAGTGAAAGGTTTTGGTTGTCTATATGCTGTCCTACAGATGTAAAATCATAGCCAACGTATGTTTTCAATATTCCGGCATTTCGGAATTCATTCTTGTATTGTGATTCGCCAGATAGTTTTAGATAAGGCTTGTTGAAATCAAGCCTTTCTGAAAATAACTGATTGTAGATTCCCAAACTTGTCAGTGCGGCATTAAAGGATAAGCTGCTGTGGGAATATGCCTTGGTGCCACCGATGTTCCAGTCAACCAATGATGCGCTGACTCCATATTTGTCACTTGTCGCAGCATCTGATGTTTCCATAGGGAGAACGGAGGAAAGTGCTTGTCCATATTCGCCGCTATATCCACCAAGAGAAAAGTTGATACCTTTAAATATAAAAGGAGAGAATCGTCCACGTACAGCAGTATTTTCTGTGTTTGTACTATATGGAACAAGGACGTGCATTCCGTTAACAAAAGTCTGGCATTCTTCGCTTTCTCCACCACGGACATAGAGTTTTCCATTTTCTCCCACTTTTTGAGTTCCAGGTAAAGTTTGCAGGGCTGCAACAATGTCTCCGCATGAATTACCTGCCATCACTACATCTAGGGCATCCATAGTCTTGAAGTTGTCACTTTTCCCGAAACTGTAAGTGCTGGCAGATATTACAACTTCTTGGATTGCCGTAGCTTTTTCTTTCATTTGGATAGAAAGATTATGTAACTTGCAGGCATCTGCAGTCTGCATATATTCTTCAAAACCAATCATGGTAATCTTGATAGACGCTTCTCCGGTTTTTGATGTGGAAAAGGAAAACCTGCCCAGAGAATCTGTCAGGCATCCATCAATTGTGCCCATGATGAAAACATTGGCACCAGCAAGCGGTTCCTGACCGCTTTTTACCATACCTGATATGATGGTCTGTGCAGCCAGGTTGCAGACTGTAGTCAGCAGCAATGCGATATGTATTATTCGATGTTTCATGCCGCAAAGATACTGCATGAAACAGGATTTACCAAATTCTTAGGATATACAACTAAAACTTATGATAGAAAGCTAGTTAAGATGCCGAATAACTAAGTTGAAGGACAGATAACTAGGTAAGATAAGTCTTTAACTTGGGCACAAATCTTCGGGAAACGGGTATGATGTTTGTGCAATTTCCGAGAGTCAGTTGATAACCATTTGAGTTTCCTCGTGCCGAAGTGATATTATTCACATTGACAGCAAAAGAACGGTGACATTGGAAAATGTTCTCAAACTCTTTCAACTCTTCAAGAGCATGGGTTAGTGTTGTATGGATATCAACAGCAACAACATTACCTTCTTTTAGAAAACAGACGGATACATTGTTTTTCTGTGCTTCCATATAAAGTAGATCGTTGATGGCAATCGACAGATCGTTTCCTCTTACGTTAGTATCATGGATGGTAATAGATACTTCTTCCTGTTCCTTTGTTGTATTGCGCAACAACTCTTCCATTCTCTCTCGTAATGTTCTGTTGTATTGTATTCCGATAGATAATGTCGTAAGAAATATGCCTATGATAATAGTCCAATTAAGAAACAGGAGAAACAGACTGAATGTAATCGTATAATGAAACAAGTATGAAAATAGGAGGAAATTACCGAAGGCAATGATGAAAATCAGTCCGAGTATAGCTACTCCTTCATGCCAGATACGCCAGGGCTTGATAGTTTGATGCAAATACTTCAATATCGTTGCTGCGTATGTTATGTGGCATCCAAAAGTTACCAGTCCGAATAATGTAGCAACAAAGCATTTGTTACCTTGATATAAGCAGAGTCCAAATGGCTGCAGAAAATATAAAATTACCCAAATGATGAAGCCAAAGATGCTACTGTCTTTTAGCAAGTGTTTACTCTGTTTAAAAGGATATGTTCGAGTTAGAAACGACATGTTGAATCTGATTTATTTAATTAACGCAGCACTATCATTTATCTTCTTTATCAGGGTGTACCTAAGCTACTCTGTTGGTGCACCGGGATGCTTGCCATATCCAGACATTTTGTTTATTATCGTGCTGTAAAAATAAAACAAAGTTCTGAATGACACTGCAAAAGTACAAATAAAATTTGAGAAACGCACTTTTGGAGACGTTTATTTTGGTAATGAAGCATTTTCTTATGATGTCTCAGGACTTTTTATCACATTATTATTATATATATGCATCATCTTTCATGATAGCAAGAAACATCAATCCTACTCAGTTCGACCTCTCGGGAAGAAAAGTCCTTGTGCCACAAAAAGGACACATTTATATTATGGGCAACAAGAAAGTCGTATGGTAGGAACGTGTGTTTCGGATAAAATATAATAAAAGTCGCAGTTTGTAAACGCAAACTGTGGCTTTTTCGTTTTTTTATGCTATCTTTGCACACAGATAAGTTTTTAAAGATAGATTATGATGGAACTGCAAGTTAAACAAGTACCTTATGGGGTGACAGATTTTGCTATGGTAATAGAGCAGAATCTATATTATGTGGATAAGACGATGTTTATCCCGGAGTTGGAGAAGCAGCCTCGCAATCTCTTCTTCATCCGCCCTCGTCGTTTTGGTAAGAGCATATTCTTGAGTATGCTCTATTCTTACTATGACTGTACGCAGAGCCATAAGTTCCAGAGTCTTTTTGGAAATCTGTGGATAGGCCAGCATCCTACTTCTTTGCAGGGAAAGTATCAGGTGCTGTTCCTCGATTTCTCCCAGATTACGGGTAATATCGATAAGCTAGAGACGAAGTTTAATTCTTATCTCAGCATCAATCTCGATGCTTTTGTCCGTCAATACTCAGAATATTATCAGGCAGAGATGGAAGAAATCCTGGCGCAGGAAGATTTCGAGGAAAAGATGGAACTGATATTCAAGGCTGCCAAGGCGCACCAGTATCATCTGTATCTCATCATCGATGAGTATGACAATTTCACGAATGTCATTCTCAACGAACGTGGTGAGAAAGTATATCATGCAATAACCCATGCCGATGGATTTTATCGTGATGTCTTCAAGAAGTTCAAGGGTAATTTTGAGCGTATCTTCATGATGGGTGTGAGCCCTGTAACCCTGGATGATGTGACGAGTGGATTCAATATAGGTTGGAACATTTCTATCAAGCCGGAGTTTGATGAGATGCTGGGCTTCTCTACCACTGATGTGGTGGAGATGTTTACCTATTATAAGGAGCATGGTAGTATTCCTGCTGATAGTGATATTGATGCCATCGTCAATGATATGAAGCCATGGTATGACAATTATTGCTTTGCAGAAGACGCATTGAAGAAGAAAACTCGTATGTTTAATTGTGATATGGTTCTTTATTACCTTCGTAATTACATGGATAACGGATGTTCTCCTCGTCAGATGATAGACCCGAATACCCGTACCGATTACGGCAAGATGAAGAAACTGTTGCAGTTTGACAAGCTGGATGGAGAGCGTAAGGGCATCATCCGCAAGATAGCAGAAGAGGAACAGATTGTTACCCAGCTTTATGAGTCGTTTTCTGCGTATCAGATTCCAAAGGCAGAGATATTCCCAAGTCTTCTGTTCTATTATGGCATGTTGACCATCAAGGGAACTCGTGGCTCCAAGCTCATTCTGGGCATTCCAAACAATAATGTCCGCAAGCAGTATTATGGTTATCTGGAAGAGGAGTATCAGGCAAAGGCTTATGTGGATGTCAACCAGCTTACCGATTACTATTATGATATGGCATACGATGGTAAGTGGGAAGAAGGATTGCGCTTCATGGCAGATGCCTATGCCAAGGTTTCATCGGTGCGTGATGGCATTGAGGCTGAGCGAAACCTGCAGGGATTTAAACGGATGGAAGAAGTATAAAATCAATGAAAAGAATCAATATTATCTTAATAGTACTACTTAGTAGTATTCTTCTTCTAGGTTCTTGCACCCAGAAGAAGATGGTGATTGGTGTGTCGCAATGCTGCAGCGGAGTTTGGCGCGAGAAGGTGAATAATGAGATTCGACTGGCGCAGTATCAATATAAGAATGTGGATTTGTTGTTTACTACTGCAGAGAATGACGGGCAACGCCAGGCTCGCCAGATAGACAGCATGATAGCCAGGAAGGTAGATCTGATCGTTGTAGCTCCTGATAACGTGAATGATGTAACACCTGCCATCGAGCGAGCTTATCGTGCGCATATCCCGGTTATCCTCTTCGACAGAAAGGTAAAGACACCCCATTATACAGCTTCCATCGGTGGCGATAATGTAGAAGCGGGTAGGGAAGTAGCCCGCTTTCTTGCCAGTAAACTGGATGGAAAAGGTACCGTTGTTGAGATTACGGGCTTGAAGGATGCTTCCCCTGTCATTGAGCGCCATCGTGGTTTCCACGAGGTGATGAAGAATTATCCGGGAATCAAGGTGGTTACCCTAGAAAGCAACTGGAAGATGGAGCGTGCCCAGGAGTTGATGAAGCAATATCTGGATAAGGGCGGACATGCGGATGGCGTGTTCGGACATAGCGACTTGGGTGCCATAGGAGCCTTTCTGGAAGCAGAGAGACGAGGCATTGATAAGCAGATACTGATAGTAGGCATTGATGGATTGCCTGGAGAATGGGAAGGAGTGGATAGAGTGAAGAGAGGACAGTTTGCAGCTTCTTATGTCTATCCTACCCAGGGCGAAAAGATTATGGAATTGGCGATGAATATCCTTCAGGGTAAACCCTATAAGAAGGATAATGTGATGAAATCATTCCTTGCTACCCCTGAAAACTGCGATGCCATCGCTCTGCAATATCAGGATTTGGAAGCCAAGATGAAGAATCTGGATCAGATTTCTGACAGTCTTGATTCTTATTCAGAGGTTTCCCGTATCCAGCAATGGATGATTATTGTTGCCATCGTTATCGTCCTAGTTCTGCTCATTGTCATCTTCTATATATATAAGGTATATAGAAAGAAGCTGCAGAAACAGAAAGCCGTGGCTCGTGGCTTCATTGAGAACAAGGAGGGCTGGGCTGCTGAACTGAATCATCTGGATGAGAGTGATCGTTACTTCATGGACCGTTTCAAGAAGAAGATTCTTGAGAATATGGGCAATGCTGATATGAAGATGGATGATTTGGGAGCCCAGATGCTGTTGAGCAAGGTGCAGCTCTATCGCAAGGTGAAGGCTATGACAGGAAAAACGCCTGCCGAGCTCCTGAAAGAGATGCGCCTGCAGAGAGCCTATACCCTCTTGCAGCAAACAGACAAGACAATCTCTGAAGTTTCGGCAGAAGTAGGCTTTGCGTTACCTGGCTATTTCTCTTCCTGTTTCAAGAAGCAGTTTGGAGTTCTTCCTACCGATTTTAGAAATGAACAGGCATCTAAAAAGAAATAGTTTTCTAACTCCTTTAAAATAAGTATTTTAAAATCGTGGCGTAAGATTCGAAAATCGTTTCATGTAACATAATTACTGTTGCAGGAACGATTTTTTTTATTTATGTTACCATTCTTTGCCTAATTTTGCAGCAGAAATTAAAACAAAACAATTTTGAAACTTAAAACGTTAGAAATAGTATGAACAATCTTTCAAAATTACTAATGAGCTCTGCGCTCTGTACTGTTTGCACCATGGTTAGTGCACAACAGGTTAATGTAAGTGGTGTCATTAAGGATGCTACAGGAGAGACGGTCATCGGCGCGTCTGTCATGGTGAAAGGCACCAAGACAGGTACGGTAACAGACTTTGATGGTAAATTCCATGTGGAGTGTACGCCTGGGGCTACCCTTGTCATCTCTTATATTGGTTACCAAACTCAAGAGGTTAAAGCTGCTGATGGTATGAATGTTGTACTCCAAGAAGCAGCCAACGATTTGAATGAGGTCGTTGTCACAGGTTATACTACTCAGCGTAAGGCAGACTTGACTGGTGCTATATCTTTGGTAAGCGTGGATGACATCGCAAAACAGAATGAAAACAACCCTATCAAAGCTCTCCAAGGACGTGTTCCTGGTATGAACATCTCTGCTGATGGCTCACCATCTGGTACTGCTACCGTTCGCATTCGTGGTATTGGAACATTAAATAACAACGACCCTCTTTACATCGTCGATGGTGTTCCAACAAAAGCTGGTATGCACGAACTGAATGGTAACGACATCGAGAGCATCCAGGTATTGAAGGATGCTGCCTCTGCCTCTATCTATGGTAGCCGTGCCGCCAATGGTGTTATCATCATCACTACCAAGAAAGGTAAGGAGGGAAAGATTAAGGTTGACTTCGATGGTTCTATCGCAGTTTCCACCTATGCACATAAGATGAAGGTCTTGAATGCAAAGGAATATGGACAGGTGATGTGGCAGGCATACGTCAATGACGGTATGGATCCTAACACCAACGGTCTTGGCTATCGTTATGACTGGGGATACAACGCCTTGGGTACTCCTGTGCTCAATGGTATCTCCATGAAGAAATACTTGGATGACGCAGGCACCACTCCTGCTGCCGATACAGACTGGTTTGATGAAACCACTCGCACAGGTGTCATCCAGCAATATAATGTTTCTGTAAGCAATGGTTCTGACAAGGGAAGCAGTTACTTCTCTTTAGGCTATTACAAGAACCTCGGTATCATCAAGACTTCTGACTTCAATCGCTTCTCTGCTCGTATGAACACAGAGTATAAACTCTTGAAGAACAAAATGCTGACCGTAGGCGAGCACTTTACCTTGAATCGCACTTCCGAGGTGCAAGCTCCAGGTGGCTTTCTACAGAATGTATTGCAGTTCAATCCTTCTCTTCCTATCTATACAGAGGATGGTAACTATGCTGGTCCTGTAGGCGGCTATCCTGACCGTTACAATCCTGTGGCTGTATTGGAGCGTAACAAGGACAACCGCTATACTTATTGGCGTATGTTTGGTGATGCTTACTTGAACCTCAATCCTTTCAAGGACTTCAACATCCGTACCACCTTTGGTCTTGACTATTCACAGAAGCAACAGCGCATCTTCACCTATCCTGTGACAGAAGGCAACGTTGCCAATAATAAAAATGGAGTTGAGGCAAAGCAGGAACATTGGACCAAGTGGATGTGGAATGCCGTTGCTACATATAATATGGTATTGGGCAAGAGCCGTATCGACTTGATGGCTGGTATGGAGTTGAACCGACAAGACGACATCTACTTCTCTGGATACAAGGAAGGCTTCTCTATCTTGAACCCTGACTATATGTGGCCAGATGCAGGTACTACCAATCCACAGGCATATGGTGGTGGCTCTGGTTACTCCCTCGTATCTTTCTTTGGCAAGGCTAACTACAATTATGCAGACAAGTACATGGCATCTTTCACTATCCGTCGTGATGGTAGCTCTCGTTTCAGTAAGAACAACCGCTACGCTACATTCCCATCCGTATCTGCAGGTTGGCGTATCAACCAGGAGAACTTCTTAAAGAAGGCTTCTTGGATTGACGACTTGAAGATTCGTGCTTCTTGGGGACAGACTGGTAACCAGGAAATCGACAACCTCGCTCGTTACACTCTCTATGTGAGCAACTATGGTGTTAACGAGAATGGTGGGCAGAGCTACGGTACTTCTTACGACATCGCAGGTACCAATGGTGGTAGCACCTTGGCTTCTGGTTTCAAGCGTAATCAAATAGGTAACGACAAAATCAAGTGGGAGACGACCACACAGACCGACCTTGGTTTCGACTTCGCTTTCTTCCGCAATACTTTGTATGGTAACTTTGACTGGTACTTCAAGAAGACAAAGGATATCCTCGTCAATATGCCTGGTATTGCCGTAATGGGTGAAGGTAGTTCTCAGTGGATTAATGCAGGTGAGATGGAAAACCGTGGTTTCGAGTTCAACATCGGTTACCGCAACCAGACACACTTTGGCTTGAAATATGATGTCACAGCCAACATCTCTTCTTATCGCAACAAGATTACTGCATTGCCAACTACTGTTGCAGCCAATGGTACATTCGGTGGTAATGGTGTAAAGAGCGTCATCGGACATCCTATGGGTGCCCAGGTTGGATATGTAGCAGACGGTATCTTTAAGAGCCAGGAAGAAATTGACAACCACGCCACACAGGAAGGCGCTGGTCTCGGTCGTATCCGTTGGAAGGACTTAACTGGCGACGGCAAAATCACAGAGGCTGACCAAACTTGGATCTATAACCCTGTTCCAGACTTCACATACGGTTTCAACATCTACTTGGAGTACAAAAGCTTCGACTTCACTGCGTTCTTCCAGGGCGTACAGGGGGTTGACATCATCTCTGACTTGAAGAAGGAGACTGATATTTGGGCAGGTCTTAATATCGGCTTCTTGAACAAGGGTAAGCGTTTGCTCGATGCTTGGAGTACAAGCAATCCTGACAGCAACGTCCCAGCCCTGTCTCTCTCTGACAACAACAATGAGAAGCGTGTGTCATCTTATTGGGTTGAGAACGGAAGCTATTTGAAGCTGCGCACCATCCAGTTTGGCTACAACTTCCCAGGGACTATCGCATCCAAACTCGCCATGCAACGCTTGCGCATGTATGTCAGTGCACAGAACTTGTTCACTGTCAAGAGCAGTAGCTTCACAGGTGTAGATCCAGAGAATCCAAACTATGGGTACCCTATTCCTCTCAATATCACATTCGGTCTTAACGTAACATTCTAAAAGAATCATCAAAATGAAAAATATATTATATTCAGCCCTCATGGTTCTAGCCCTCGCTGGTACGACAAGTTGCTCCGACTTTTTGGAGGAGCAGAAGCCTCAAGGCATCTTGGACAACGATCAGGTGAAGGACCCAAGCAATGTGGATAACCTCGTTATCTCGGCTTATGCTATTTTTACCACTGCCGAAGACATTAACTCTTCATTCTCCATGTGGAATTTTGACGTGCGCAGCGACGATGCCTACAAAGGTGGCAACGGTACCAGCGATGGTGACGTGTTCCATCAGTTGGAGATTGAGCAGGGTGTGTTGACCACCAACTGGAATATCAACGATATGTGGGTGCGCCTCTACAACAGTATCTCTCGTGTCAACTCAGCCATCGCCCTGCTTGAGCAGACTGACGACAGCTACCAGTTGAAGGCACAACGCCTTGGCGAGATGAAGTTCCTCCGTGGTTATGCTCACTTTCTCTTGAAACGTCTGTACAAGAATATTCCTTTCATCATGAATGCCAACCTCAGTCAGGAGGAGTACAACAATCTCTCCAACACGGAGTTCTCAAATGATGAAGGATGGCAGCAGATTATCAACGATGTGAAGGCTGCCTATGATGTACTCCCTGTTACACAGAGCGACAAGGGGCGTCCTACCAAGGCTGCCGCAGCTGCCTTCTTGACCAAGTTGTATCTCTACAAGGCTTATCGTCAGGATGATCCAACAAAGAATGAGGTGACAAGCATCAACCAAGACGACCTCAATAAGGTCATCGAATATAGCGATCCTTCTATCTACACCGCTGGTGGTTTCGGCTTGGAAAGTGACTTCCACAACAACTTCCGTCCTGAGCCACAGTATGAGAATGGCAAGGAGAGCATCTGGGCAATGCAGTACTCTATGAACGACGGTACCAAGTATGGTAACTTGAACTGGAGCTATGGTCTGATTGTTCCAAACATCCCTGGGGTTACCGATGGTGGTTGTGACTTCTACAAGCCAAGTCAGAATTTGGTCAACGCCTTCCGTACAGATGCAGATGGCCATCCACTCTTCGACACCTTTAATAATAAGGACTACGACAAGAGTGAAGACTATGCTGACCCTCGTCTCTTCTTGACAGTGGGAATCCCTGGTTTACCATACGAGTTTAATAAAAACTTCATCATGGACGAGAGCTCTACATGGAGCCGTTCCAATGGTCTCTATGGTTATTATGTAACCTTGAAGCAAAATGTGGACCCAGAGAGTGGATACCTTATCAAGGGTTCTTGGTGGGGAAGTTCCATGAACCGCATCGTCTTCCGCTATGCCGACGTAATGTTGGAGCGTGCTGAGGCTTATGCTCAATTGGGAGAGTCAAGCAAGGCTATCACCTTGGTCAACGACATCCGCAAACGTGCTAAGCAGAGTACTGGCATGATAGCCAACTATCCAAGCGACTACGGCGTGAAGTTCAACATTTCTACCTACGATGGTAACTACAGCGCAGACGAGGCTCTGAAGATTGTCAAGATGGAGCGTCGATTGGAGATGGGTATGGAGAGCGAACGTTTCTTCGACCTCGTAAGATGGGGAGATGCCGACACCGTACTCAACAAGTACTTCGCAGGCGAGAGTGACAACTGCTCCATCTATGGCGCAGCCCACTTCACCAAAAACAAGAATGAATATTTGCCAATACCTTACTCACAGGTGGCAGCATCAAACGGACATTACACCCAGAACATAGGAGAATGGTAATATGAAAAAGATTTTATTTATGCTCATGGCCATCTTGGCCCTCACTGCTTGCAGTGATGATAATGTTTCAGATTTGAATCTGAGCGGAAGCTGCTCCATTACGGAATTGGCTCTCGACAATTACGATGGTGCCATCGACAAGACTACTCGCACGATAACCGTGCGAGTGCCAGAGACCTACAACATCTCTCAAATGAGTGTCACCAAGTTGAGCCTCAGCGATGGTGCAAAGAGTAACGTCAATGTAAACGACCAGCTCAACATGTCTGCCCCACAAGCCGTACATGTCACCAATGGTGATGTATATCTCTACTGGACCATCAAGGTTCAGAGAGACGAGGCGAAGATTACCTCTTTCAAGATCAATGACACCTACGTAGGTACCATCAATGAGGACACCAAGACCATCATGGTCTATGTTCCTGCCTCTTTGGACATCAAGAACTTGACTCCAACCATCGCCTACAGCGAGAATGCAACCATCTCTCCTGCTTCGGGCATCGCTGCAGACTTCACCAATCCTGTGACTTACACGGTAAACAACAACACGGCAAGCAACACTTACACCGTGACCGTCAAGCAAATCGACAAGCCACAGGCTCTCTATGTAGGTCTTGCACAGAGCATGGATGAGTTGAATATCGAGGAAAAGACTGCTTGCAACTGGATGTTGCAGAACGTCCCAAACTCACTCTACGCTTCCTTCACCGACATAAAGAACGGCAGTATCGACTTGAGCGACTGCAAGGTCATCTGGTGGCACTTCCACAAGGATGGTGGTGTAGATGGCAAGAGCAACTTTAAGAAGGCTGCACCTGAGGCTTTGGAGGCTATTCCACAGTTGAAGGATTTCTACAAGAATGGTGGTTCATTCCTCTTCACACGCTATGCAACCAATATGCCTGGTGAGCTTGGTATAGCTAAGAATGGCGGTGTTCCTAACAACTGCTGGGGCCAGGTGGAAGCTGACGCAGAAACCTGTAATGGCCCTTGGGACTTCAAGATGAATGGTCATACTGATCATGCTCTCTACCAGAACTTAGTAAAGGGTGACGATGCCAACTGCGTCTATACTACAGACACTGATTACCATATCACCAACTCTACAGCACAATGGCATATTGGCTCAGATTGGGGTGGTTATGCAGACTACGCTGCTTGGAGAGAAGCTACAGGTGGTATCGACCTTGGTTATGGCGGTGATGGTGCAATCGTTGTTTGGGAGTTCCCAGCCGAAGGTACTTCTGGTAAGACACTTTGTATCGGTTCTGGTTGCTACGACTGGTATAGTGTAAACGAGAACTATACAGAGAAGTTCCACAAGAACATAGCCATCATGACGGCGAATGCTTTCAATTATCTTACGAACAAATAAAATTGAATCAAAATGAAAACAATGATAAGTTCTATCATATTGGCTTCATGCCTCGTTTTGCCTCTCGCTTCATGTAGCGACGACGATGCTGTATTAGAGCAGAAAGATTGGTCTACGACCTCTTACTTCAGTTCTACCGATGAGACAGCACAAGACACTTATTACAAGCCAGCTGTTGGTTATGTGGGTGACCCAATGCCTTTCTACGACCCTGTGGCTGGTGACTTCAAGATAATGTACTTGCAGGACTACCGTCCTAATCCAGCAGGCACTTACCACCCAATTTGGGCGGTAAGCACCAAGGATGCTGCCAACTATGAGTCGCTTGGCGAGTTGGTATCTTGTGGCAACATCAATGAACAGGATGCGGCAATCGGAACGGGTTCTACCATATACGATGAAAGCAGCAAGCTCTACTATACTTTCTACACAGGAAACAAGTATAATCCAACTGCTTCTGAGAATGGCCAAGCCATCATGTACGCCACTTCTTCCGATTTCAAAACTTGGACAAAGTGTAAGTCTTTCATCTTGAAAGGTGATGACTACGGCTATAGCAAGAATGACTTCCGTGATCCATTCCTCTTCAAAGGTGACGATAGCAAGTATCACATGTTGGTTGCTACTATCAAGAATGGTAAGGGTACTATTGCCGACTTCATCTCTGCCGATTTGAAGTCTTGGGAAGACAATGGTACATTCCAGAACATGATGTGGGATCGCTTCTATGAGTGCCCTGATGTCTTCAAAATGGGCGACTGGTGGTATATGGTCTATAGCGACAAGAGTTCTTTTATGCGCAAGGTTCAGTACTTCAAGGGCAGAACTCTCGACGAGTTGAAGGCTTGCACAGCCAACGATGCTGGTATTTGGCCTGATGACCATGAAGGCTTCTTGGATAGTCGTGGTTTCTATGCAGGCAAGACAGCAAGCGATGGTACCAACCGCTATATCTGGGGATGGTGTCCTACTCGAAAGGGTAAGGACAACACCGAAGTAGGTGCATCTCCTGCTGAACCAGAATGGGCTGGTAATCTTGTGGCTCATAAGTTGATTCAGCATGAGGATGGTACGCTGACCCTCGGTGAGGTGGAAGCTATCAGTAATAAATATAACAAGGAGTGTGAGGTTGAGGTCAAGGAACAAAATGGCATGACTGCTTCTGGCGGCACTTATACCTTGTCGGGCGATAATGCCTACATGCTCATGAGTCGCCTCGGCTATCACAACAAGATTAGCTTCACAGTCACAACTTCCAACGAATGGGATAAGTTTGGTATTTCTTTGGCTCGTGGAACAAAGAGCAATGCAGATGATGCTACGACATTCGAAAAATACTATACGATGGTTGTCAACCCTGAGAGCGATACTCGTCGCAAGGTTAACTTTGAGGAAGATGGCGATGGTGGCAAGGGATTCATTGAAGGCATTGATGGATACAACTTTGCTCGTCCAAGTGACAACGTGTATAATATCACCATCTACACAGACAATAGCATCTGTGTGATGTATATCAATGATACAGTTTGTTATACCAACCGCATCTATGGCATCCAGAAGAACTGCTGGAGTATCAACAACTATGGTGGAAACATCACAGTTAGCAACTTGAAGATTAGCCAGTACTAATCTCCTGCATATCACAGAGCCTATGTTTTGTTTATAGGCATAGGCTCTGTTTAGTCCAATAATACATATTATATATAAAATTAAACCCTGAATAAAATGAAGAAGATTATTACTTTTAGTTTTGCTTTGATGGCATCAGCCACCATGTTTGGACAGACTGTTCTTTGGAATGGTGAGAACTGCGATATCAACTCAGGAGGTGACTTTTGGGAGCGCTGTAGCCGAGAAGTTGTAGAAAACCCATCCAAGAATGGAATCAACACTTCAGATAAATGTCTCAAGTTTACCATTACAGGCAATGAATGGGATAATGGTTCCGCTGCCAAAAGTCTCACATGCGATGCTTTTGACAGCAAGCGTCTCTCTTTAATGATTAAAAAGGATGTAAACAGCAATGTCCGAGTGGAAATCAAGTGTAATGATGTCATGAAGAAGGTCGTTGCTTGGTATGATGGAGCTGGTGAATGGCGCAAACTCTACTTCGATTTTTCTACCAACAATGTAGAAGGAACTCCTACAGAGATTACCATATACCCAACAACAGATAACGTTGATGGTGAGCAAGTAGTTTATATCGACAACATCCAGATAGAGGATGCTCCAAAGGTAGGTGAAGATTTACTGGGAAGTATTAATGATGGTAGTCTTGGTGGTAACATCAAACTCAAAGGTGCATGGTTGAAAGGCGAATGCCTGAATGCTGATGGTGCTTGGCAGAAAGTAGAATACAACGACTTTGAAACATTGGCTGGCAAGCTCAATGCCGACATTACTTCCATTGATATGCGAGGCACTACAACCAAGGATGTGGATGTCAACGCTATGCGTGGTGAACACTCAAATGTTCTTGTCTTTGCAGACGAAGCATATTCTGCCAACAATGTAGTTAATAATGGCAAATGTGCCAACTTAGTGCTTGACGAAACTAAAGCTTTTGCATCTCCTGAGGACTTCAAAGCCGAAAACGTTTCTATCACTCGCCAAGTATATGCTGGCAAGAACACTCTTTGCTTGCCTTTCTATGTTTCAAAGGAAGATTTAGGTGCGCAAGCCATAGCCACATATACAGAAACTGAAGAAAAGGATGGCAAAACCATCATCAATTTCGATAAGCACCCTTATGTTGATGCCAATATACCTTTCATTGCTCAGTTTGATGAAGCAAAAGAAACTCTTACTTTCAAAGATAAGGGCGTAGTCAATACTCCTGCAGTGATGGGCAATCCTTTCACTGGCACTTATACTCCAGGTTCTGCAGCAGGCAAATATGGTTTGAATGCTAAGGGTTTATTCCAAAAGGGCGGTGAAACTGCGAAGATTAATGCCTTCTCTGCTTACTTAACTTTGTCCGAAGCACAAGAGGCAAGACCTATTCTCCTTGCTATTGGCGGTGAGTCCACTGGCATCAATGCTGCTACTATCGCAAATGGTAATGAGACTGTAAAGGTCTATAACCTTCAGGGGTGCTTGATTGCTACAACCAAGTCTTTGAACGACTTACACCTCGCAAGCGGTGTTTACATCGTTAATAACAAGAAAGTGATTGTTAAATAATTCGTTCAACTTAAAAAGTAGTTACAATATGAAAAAGGCAATTTATGTAACACCTATCATAGAGATTCATCGCATAGAACCACCTGTTATTATGGCTGGGTCAGGCGGACAAAACAGTATACCCATTGATGTAGATGATTCTGATGGTCTTTTCGACGGTACATTCCGTTCTAAACAAAACAAGAAGGGTTTGTGGGATGAAGATGAATAAATGAGTCTATAAAAGGGAGGTTTGCCACTTCAAACGTGGCAAACCTTTCCTTGTAAACTCAACGCTCTGTGCGGTTTGCTTGATGTCAAAACGCACAATAGGTAAATATAATTGGTGTCGTTACTGACGAGGTGAATGAGATTGTTTCAGGATAACTATATATAATTAAGGTGTAAAACAAGATTAAAAAATCTCATTTATGAAAAAGAAATTAGTTACAGCTCTCATTGCTCTCGGTTGCACCATGACCGTTCAGGCGCAAGAGGTGCAGTTCTTGAGCAATAATCATAGTCTCTATCGTATCAACAGCGACAATCAAAGCAAGAAGTATCTCTTGCTTCCTGTCCAGGAGAGTGCGGAGGTGAGCAATATTAAAGTTATAGGTAGCAGCAGGCAGTTGAAGACCCTCAACGTACGCTTGGCAAACAATCACATTGACTATTATGTGCCACTCTGCTTGCAGGTGTTTGCTGGCTTGAAAGGCCTGGCTCTCGATATTCATGTAAACGGCGATTATAGCAAGGAGGGTTTGAACGCCCTCACTTGCTGGGAGAACATGAAGTTCTCTGATTCTTTCGATATGAAGAATCGTGAACAGTATCGTCCCGTTTTCCATCACACTCCTGTATATGGATGGATGAACGACCCTAACGGTATGTTCTATAAGGATGGCGTATGGAATCTCTATTTCCAGTATAATCCTTACGGATCACAGTGGGAGAATATGACCTGGGGACATTCTACATCTACCGACTTGGTACATTGGAAGTTCCAGGGTGCCCCTATCCAGCCAGATGCAATTGGTACCATTTTCAGCGGTTCTGCCGTTGTGGATAAGAATAATACCGCTGGTTTGGGCAAGGGTGCTGTTGTGGCTCTCTACACTTCGGCTGGTGAGAACCAGACACAGAGCATGGCTTACAGCACAGATAATGGCAAGACCTTTACAAAATATGAAGGAAATCCTATTATCACCAGTACTGTGCCCGACTTCCGCGATCCTCACGTGTTTTGGAATGAGGATATCAAGAAGTGGAATATGATTCTGGCTGCCGGTCAGCACATGGAAATCTATTCTTCAGATAACTTGAAAGATTGGAAATACGAAAGCTCTTTCGGTGAGAAGTATGGCAACCATGGCGGTGTTTGGGAATGCCCAGACCTGATGAAGATGAAGGTTCGTGGCACTGATAAGGAGAAGTGGATGCTCATCTGCAACATCAACCCTGGCGGTCCATCCGGTGGTTCAGCAACCCAGTATTTCGTAGGTGATTTCGACGGACATAAGTTTACTTGCGAGAGCAAGCCGGAGGTAACCAAGTGGATGGATTACGGAAAGGATCATTATGCTACAGTTACTTTTGATAACGCCCCAGAAGGTCGCCGTGTGGCTATCGCCTGGATGAGCAACTGGCAGTATGCTAATCAGGTTCCTACCCAGCAGTACCGTTCAGGCAACTCTATTCCTCGCGACTTAGGCCTCTTCGAGTATAAGGGTGAAACTTATTGCAGCGTGGTTCCATCTCCAGAGATGACAGCGGCAAGAAGCAAGAAGGCAGGCAAGAAACTCACAGAATCTTGCGAGATGGTTGTGAATCTGAAGGGAAATGCTACTATCACTTTGAGCAACGACAAGGGCGAGAAGGTAGTGATGAACTACGATGCCAAGGCAGAAACCTTCTCAATGTATAGAATCAAGAGTGGTAAGGTGGATTTCAGCAAGGACTTCGCTGCAGTCACCAAAGCTCCAACCTACGGCAAGATCAGCCAGCTGCGTATCTTCATCGACAAGAGCAGCATCGAGGCTCTGGATGCTGACGGCAAGATGTCCATGACCAATCTCGTGTTCCCAAGCAAGCCTTACAACAAGGTTACTGTAAAGGGAAAGGGTAAGTATCAGGTTTACGATATCAAGTAACTCATCTGTTAAGAACTGAATCTATAAGATAATTGTTTCTAAGAGTGTTACAGATGTAACAATGCAACAAAAATGGTAGTCGATGAACGATATTTTATAATATATTGTATCGTTTATCGCTACCTTTGCACCAGCAAAATAGAAACAATAACGCTAACAATTATGAATAAATCATCAAAGTTATCAATCATCCCGGTGATGCTCTGTTTCTTCGCCATGGGATTTGTAGATTTGGTAGGCATCGCCTCCAACTACGTAAAGGAAGATCTCAACCTCAATGATGCAACAGCCAATCTGTTCCCATCGCTGGTATTCTTCTGGTTTCTCATCTTCTCGGTTCCAACAGGAATCCTGATGAATAAGATAGGTAGAAAGAAGACAGTACTCCTGTCTTTGCTCGTTACCGTTATCTCACTCCTTTTGCCCATCTTTGGCGAAAACTTTGAGCTGATGCTCGTGTCGTTCTCATTGCTCGGCATCGGAAATGCCTTGATGCAGACCTCCCTGAACCCGCTGGTTTCGGTGGTGACATCAGGCAGGAACCTTGCTTCTACTTTGACTTTTGGTCAGTTCGTGAAGGCGATAGCTTCCTTCCTGGCTCCATACATCGCTATGTGGGGCGCCATGGCAAGTATTCCAACCTTCGGTTTGGGCTGGAGAATCCTCTTCCCAATCTATATGGTTATCGGAATCGCAGCTACCTTCTTCCTGGCTGGTACACCTATCGAGGAGGAGAAAAACGAGGGTAAGGCGTCTGGCTTTGGCGAGTGCTTCAAGTTGCTCGGCAAACCTATCGTGCTGCTTTCCTTCATCGGTATCATGTGTCATGTAGGCATCGATGTGGGTACCAATACCACAGCTCCTAAAATTCTGATGGAGCGTCTGGGATGGACGCTGAACGAGGCTGCCTTCGCTACATCGCTCTACTTCATCTTCCGTACCATCGGATGTTTCACCGGTACCGTTTTCCTCCGCATGATGAAGACCCGCACTTTCTTCGTTATCAGCGTAGTGATGATGGCTTTGAGTATGATAGGCATGTGGGTAGGCGAGAGCAAGATGATGCTTTATATCGCCATCGCCCTGGTGGGATATGGCAACTCTAACGTGTTCTCTATGATTTTCTCTCAGGCACTTCTTGCCATGCCTGATAAGAAGAACGAGGTGAGTGGACTGATGATCATGGGACTCTTCGGTGGTACCGTCTTCCCTTTGATTATGGGCTTTGCCAGCGATACTTGGGGGCAGGCTGGTGCTGTGGCTGTCATGGCTGTGGGAGTCGCTTATCTCTTCACTTATATCCGCAAGTTATAATATAAATCATCTGCAATCGTTTATATCGTATATAATAAGGTGTAATTATGGAAACAAAGAATTTGAATACAAAATATTGTGTAGGTTTGGGCGAAATCCTCTTTGATGTTCTCCCTAGTGGTTCCCAACTCGGTGGTGCTCCTGCCAATTTCGCTTACCATGCTGGTCAGCATGGTTTGCATTCTGTAGCCGTGAGTGCTGTGGGCAAGGATGCTCTGGGCGATACAGCTCTCCGCCTGCTCGATGAGAAGAAGTTGAAGTATGTAATGCCTGAGGTAGATTATCCTACCGGTACTGTTCAGGTGCAGCTCGACAAGGAGGGCGTTCCTACTTACGATATCAAGCAGGGTGTGGCTTGGGATAATATCCCATTCACCGATGATATCAAGGAAATTGCTGCCAATGCTGGAGCCGTATGCTGGGGCTCTCTGGCTCAGCGCAGTGAGGTTAGCCGCAAGACCATCTATCAGTTCCTTGATCATACTCCAGAGGATTGTCTGAAGATTTTCGACATCAATCTCCGTCAGAACTTCTATACTCCAGAGGTGATTACCGAGAGCTTGAAGCGCTGCAATGTGTTGAAGATTAACGATGAGGAGTTGATTACCATCGGCCGTCTCTTCGGTTATCCAGGTTTGGATATCGAGAACAAGTGCTGGCTGATTCTCGGCAAGTATAATCTCGATATGCTCGTGCTGACCTGCGGTGTAAACGGCAGCTATGTCTTTGCTCCGGGTGTGAAGTCATTCCAGGAGACTCCAAAGGTTGAGGTGGCTGATACTGTCGGTGCAGGCGACAGCTTTACCGGTACATTCTGTGCCAGCATCCTGAAGGGCAAGAGCATTCAGGAGGCTCACGAACTTGCCGTAAAGGTAAGTGCCTACGTTTGTACCCAGAATGGAGCGATGCCTCAGATTCCTGATGAATACACCCGTTAACCCCGCTTCCTCTATTGTTTATATAGCAATATAAGATGATAGGTTTAAAGAATAGTTGATATAAAGTTAATGTTAGTTAGTAAGCTGCATCCTGTTTGCGAAGAATGGGTGCAGCTTTTTCTTTTTCAGAAATACAATCTCTCAATTACAATAAAAGAACCCCCTAAAATGGTAAAATGATGCCCCAAAATGGCAGAAATGAATAAAAAGATAACGTTTTCATTAAAAATATTATAAAAGAGTTGCAGATTAATAGATTATTTTGTACTTTTGCATCTAAAATATTAGTAGAACATTAAAAATATAGATGTTATGAAAGACTTAGATTGGTCTAATTTGTCATTTGGCTATCGCCAGACTGACTACAATGTTCGCTGTTACTATCGCGACGGCAAATGGGGCGAAATAGAAGTTTGCTCTGATGAGTATTTGAAATTGCACATGGCTGCAACCTGTCTGCACTATGGTCAGGAGGCATTCGAGGGCTTGAAGGCTTATCGTTGCCCAGACGGTAAGGTGCGCGTGTTCCGTATGGACGAGAACGCTGCCCGCTTGCAGAGCACATGTCGTGGTATCATGATGCCAGAGGTGCCTACAGAAATGTTCGAGGAAATGGTGAAGAAGGTGGTCCGCCTGAACCAGGAGTGGATTCCTACCTACGAGAGTGGTGCTACGCTCTATATCCGTCCGCTGCTCATCGGTACAAGTGCTCAGGTGGGTGTTCATCCTTCTAAGGAGTATTGCTTCCTTATCTTCGTAACTCCAGTGGGTCCATACTTCAAGGGTGGATTCTCTACCAACCCATACGTCATCATCCGTGATTTCGACCGTTCTGCTCCTCTCGGAACAGGTATCTATAAGGTAGGTGGTAACTATGCTGCTTCCCTCAGAGCCAACAATATCGCTCACGAGAAGGGTTATGCATGCGAGTTCTATCTCGACGCCAAGGAGAAAAAATACATGGATGAGTGTGGTGCTGCCAACTTCTTCGGAATCAAGAATAATACATACGTTACTCCTAAGAGTACATCTATCCTCCCTTCTATCACCAACAAGAGTCTGATGCAGTTGGCTGAGGATCTGGGTATGAAGGTGGAGCGCCGTCAGATTCCTGAGGATGAGTTGGAGACCTTCGAGGAGGCTGGTGCATGCGGTACTGCTGCCGTAATCAGTCCTATCAGCTACATTGATGACTTGGATACAGGCAAGCGCTACAACTTCGGTGAGAAGCCAGGTCCTATCTCTAAGCACCTGTATGATACGCTTCGCGGAATCCAGTATGGTACCATCGAGGACAAGCATGGTTGGACAACCGTAGTTATTGAGTAATCAATGACTTCTTTATTGCGTAAAAACCAATATTAGAAATATAATTATGATCAGGGCACTTTGAGGAGTTCACACTCCTTGGAGTGCTTTTTTTGTGTCTTTTTATGCCCGGGGGTTAACAGAGTTAACAGTTAACAGCTGTTTTTTCGATACTCCTCCTCGCGCGTACCTTATTATAATATAATATATATATACTTATTTTTATATGTGTGTGTGGGGGACCATGCATTTTTGGGGTGTTAACTGTTAACCTGTTAACCCCTCGCTCTTTTTTCACGTCTCTATGCTTTGCGGGGCGCAAGTCATAGAGTTGCGGGGGAAGAAGCTATGAGTTAGATTCCTTAACACATTTCAGTATCATGAAAAAGCCTCATGAAAAGCTACATGATAAGCCTTATGATAGCCCTCATTTAAGCCTCTGCCCCGTCATCATTTATGCCACAGCCCGGTCTTCATTTATGCCTCAGCCCGGTCTTCATTTAAGCCTGAAAAACTGCAGAAAAGCCTCTTATTTTGCTACTGGGAATACGTAATATTCTCTGTCTACATCGTAATCCAGAACCCACTGGTCAATCATTACATTATCGTCTAAAGCCTTGATGGTAACGTTATGGCTGCCGTCAGGCAGCGTAACGTAGAAGCTCTTCAGCGTCTGTCCGCGCCACAGGTCAAACTTCCAGTCCTTAGAGTTGTAAACCTCCTTCAGCTGGCAGATTACCGGTTCGCCACGGTCTATGCTCACACTCACCCTCATGTTCTTTACAGCGTTTAGGAAGCAAGGAATTGCGGCGATGGTAAAACGCGCATCACCGCTCTTGTCACAGTAGAAATCATAGCTCAGACTGGCTCCCTTCGGCAATTTCACAGCCTTGCCGCTGTGGCCTAAAAGCGGACGGATGGTAATCTTCTCGGCTCCTCTTACGGCAGCCTGGGCAAGCGGCGATTCTGTAGCCTTGCTCCATTCGTAGGCATTCTTGGCAATGATGTCGCCGGTAACTACAGAGAGCGGCTTGAGATCGTTGTTGCGGTCGAAGGCATCAGCTTTCAGCCGCTTGATGTCGGCAGCAGGCAGTGTGCCCGGAATCTGTGGAGCCTGCATCTCTGCACCGTTGGTAAGGATGAAATTCTTCCATTTGCCGTTTCTGATGCGACTGTAGTAGGCATTGAGCTGCTTCAGTTTGTTGTAAGCATCGATGCTCACAGCAGCTGCAGCCTTCGCCTCATCGTCTTTATTAAACAGTCCCGGACGGGCGATGTGTCTTGCTTCCTGTGCCTCCAGCTCCTTTTCGGCTACGAAGGCAGCCAGGAATATCGGATATTTTACTACCTCGAAGAAACCGTCTTTCTGGTTCTGAGGCAGCATGCGTTCGATGGATTCAGTCTTCGCCTTCAACAGGTCGTAGCGGTAGAGAAAACGCTCCAGTTCGTTGCCGAATTCGCCTGAATGAAACTCAGTATCGCCGTAAGGCATCGCCATATAAGCGGAATGTCGGATGCTGGTAAGGCGGTAATATTCTTCCATCAGAGGCATGATTTTCCTGCCTGTAATAGCGCCAAAGAATGCGTTGAGTGTGTTCTGGATATACGTCTTGCAACCCGCTTTCAGGGCGTTTTTATTCCACGCCAGGTTCATCATCATGGCTAGCTGGAAGGTTGACTGCTTCGGATTGGTAATGTTGGCTATCCAGGCACAGTCTTCGTCGTTGTGAGCGGCAGAGCGGTGCGATTTTCCGTGCTGGGCATTCTTGCTCTCCAGATAATCCTTGCTGTTGAGCATTTCGAGCAGCAGACCCGGCGAGAGATTGCTCATCTCTATCTGTGCATCCGAGCATACCAGCTTCACATTCTCGATGGTTTTGCGGTGTTTCTTCTTGTGCTTCTTACCCACGAACTCCGTCACCTTGTAGTTTTCCGCCACGCAGATGTCGAAACTGTCTACCACAGCCTTGTTGTAAGCAGCCTCGTGCCTGCCGTCTACCTGCCACAGCGTATTGGCTCTCAGGCGCAGCATCAATCGGGCGATGCGGCTGTAGTTCTGCGGTTTCATCCACTGGCTGTTGTTCAGGGCAAGTCCTCTGAATTCTATTCTCGGAACCTCTATCCACTGCTGGTCAACGGGGGTGTAGAGACTCTTGCGCTGAGCAGGCTGCAGGTCGTTCCACGCCGCCAGAGGCGAAACGCCAGCCAGCTCAGAGAGTTTCATGATGGCGTAAGCCGTTCCGCGGGCGTTGCTTCCGATAACGATGAGTTTCCCTTTCCTCGTACCGATGTAGAAAGCATCCTTTGCGGTGATAATAAGATGCAGCGGCGCACCGAGTTTTTCTACTGCCGAAAACTCCTTGTTGGTGAGCTGGTCGAGCTGGTAAATCTGTATCGGAGCACCTGATTTTTCTTTCGCATCGAATCCGGTTACGGCTTTCATATCGCCCGCAAACTCTTTGAGGGCGATTTTTACTACCGGCGAAATGATAGAGTTGGTGGTATAAGATACTCTTCCGTAGCCGTCGGTCCAGTAAACGTTGGGTGCTGCGGTCTGAGTTTCCGTCTTCTTCACTTTGGTTTCGGTCAGCGCGTTGGCATTCAGGCTAGAGAAGCAGGCCAGAGCCAAGGCAACGCCTAATATAATCTTTTTATATTTCATTTTTCTTCCGTTTTTGTCTGTTCGGTTGTAGATTCGCTTTTTGCTGAAACTACACATTTCTGCAATTTGCAAAGATACATAAAAGTGTTTAATATCTGAAATTATTTAGTTTTTATTTGCTTATTACATTATTTATTGTTACTTTTGCACCAAATAAATAAAAAGAAATGATGACATTATATCCAAAATTGATTGAAGAGGCGCTTGCTACGGTGATTTATCCAGGCACCAAGAAGAACCTCATAGAGAGCGAGATGCTGGCAGATACGCCTAGCATCAATGGTATGAAGGTGAAGGTGGTTCTGCTCTTCCCTCGTGATACGGATCCTTTCCTCAAGAGTACGGTGAAGGCGGCCGAGGCTGCCATCCATTATCATATTTCGAAAGATGTAGAGGTGGAAATCGTTACTGAGTTCAAGTCGGCTCCTCGTCCTGAGGTGGGAAAGATGCTGCCACAGGTGAAGAACGTCATCGCTGTGAGCTCTGGTAAGGGTGGAGTAGGCAAGAGTACCGTTTCTGCCAATCTCGCCATTGCCCTGGCTAAGTTGGGCTACAAGGTGGGCTTGCTCGATACGGATATCTTCGGTCCTTCCATGCCTAAGATGTTCGGTGTGGAGGAGGAACGTCCTTATTCTGTTCACAAGGACGGCAGAGACCTCATCGAACCTGTCGAGAAATATGGCGTGAAGCTCCTGAGTATCGGTTTCTTCGTAAGTCCTACTACGGCTACTCTGTGGCGCGGCGGAATGGCTTGTTCTGCCCTGAAGCAGCTGATTGCTGATGCTGACTGGGGTGAGTTGGATTACTTTATCCTCGATACACCTCCTGGCACAAGCGATATTCATCTTACGCTGCTCCAGACGCTTTCCATTACGGGTGCAGTTATCGTAAGTACGCCTCAGCAGGTGGCGCTTGCCGATGCGAGAAAGGGTATTGACATGTATCAGAATGATAAGGTGAATGTGCCTATCCTCGGTCTTATCGAGAACATGGCCTACTTTACGCCTGCCGAGCTGCCTGAGAACAAGTATTATATCTTTGGTAAGGAGGGTTGCAAGAATCTTGCTAAGGAGATGAATGTGCCTCTGCTCGCCCAGATTCCTATCGTTCAGAGCATCTGCGAGGGTGGTGATGATGGTGCGCCTGCTGCTACCAAGGTTGATTCCATTACCGGTCAGGCTTTCCTCAGCCTTGCTCAAAGCGTAGTAACGGTGGTGAACCGCAGAAATGCCGAGAAGGCTCCAACCAAGATTGTTAGTACACACTAAGTAGTAAATATCCTATTTGATAAGGGTATAAAATAAAAAACTAGGATTGCCCTCAAGCAGTCCTAGCTTTTTTTATCAGAGGAGTTAACAGGTTAACAGTTAACAGCTGTTTTTTGCATGGTCACCCCCGAAATTATTCATTGTACATTATCCATTCTCCACGATTTCTTCCGCCTCATCCTCTTCTTCTGCTACTTCGGCAGTAAGGTTTGCCTTGAGTCTGGCTGAGCGCAGTTGCTGCCTGAAAATCAGGCAGGTAGCGAGGAAATAGACACCGGTCTGAATCCAGAGTGCTCTGAATTCCGGCAGAATATCTGAAAGCGAAGCACCCATACTGCTGATTCTGAGGAACCCGCGGATGCCGAAAGTGGATGGGAAAACCCACGAAAATCCTTGCCAAAAGCCCGGAATATTGCTCAATGGCCATGAAACTCCCGTCATAAAAAGCAACGGAACGGAGGTAAATACCACCAGAAGCATCACATTTTCACGATATCTTACCAGACATGACAGCATCAGACCGAAGAAAACGCACGAAAGAATGTAAGGAAGGAGGAAACCGAGAATGGTGGTCCACGTTACCATACTTACAAAACTGAACAGCTTGGGAACCACCAGCGTAAGATACATTCCCATCACGGCATAAACCATGAAATAAACCAATGCCTTGCCGAAAACAATGCGGAAAATACCGCCATAATGCTCGCTTACCGGTATGAGTTCGCGGTTTCTGTTGAGTTCTCTTGATGTTCCCGCTGCCATTCCTATGCCCAGCAGCATTGTCTGCTGCAGGATAAGAACCAGCACAGCCGGCAGAATGGCATTTCCGTAACCTCCTGTCGTGTTGAATATCGGAACCTCATCAAAGGCAAGCGGCTCGGTGGTAATCTCGTCGTCTCTATCCGTAAATCCTCCAGCCTGTGTTATCTGGATGCCCGAGTTGATGTGGCTGGCTACGGCTTGCGAGGTCTGATAAATCGCCTTATAGGTCAGCATCAGACTCATATCGCAGTAAACTCCCACATGCGCCTGTTCGCCCCGGTTCAGCTTCGTATCGAAGTCGGCAGGGAAGTAAAGAATTCCGTGAACCGCCTGTCTGCGCACCAGTTCCTTCGCCTCGTCCAGACTGTTGCAGTAATAGGTAGCCTTGGCATCTGGTGAAGCATCATAATCGCGGATAAACTCGCGAGAACTGTGACTGTGGCTCAGGTCCACAATCGCCGTATCCACTTCTCTCACCACCTCGTTGTTGTAAATCCACGAGTAGAGCAGCGGATAACCCAGCGGCACCAGAATGCAGAAGATGAGCACACCCTCATCGCGGAAAACATTGCGCATTTCCGTCTTCCAGATATAGCACATGTCCCAGATGCCATTGATAATCTTATATAATAAACTACTTTTCTTCATTACGGTAAGTATTTATATACCAGCATTGCCTTCTTGATGTTCCAGATAGTGAGCATCGGCAGGGCACAGAACAGCACCATTGCGCCCCAATGGAGCACAGCATCGCCCATAGGGAAACCATTGAAGATGTTCATCTGGTAAATCATATAATAGTGGCGCATCGGGAAAAGCTGGCCGATAGACTGGATCGGAGAATCCATCGAGAAGAGCGGATAGGTGGCTCCGCAGATGGAGAAACTCACCACGCCCCACAACGAACAGATACTCATCGACATACGGAGCGAAGGCATCAGTCCGAAGGCAAAGATGCCGAAACACTGGCAGGAGAGTACGCTCAGAACGCCTAACAGGATGATAGGCAGCGCGCCGCCCGGATGTGGAAACTGTAATACATAATAGATGTAGAATTCGAACAGCAGGAAGATACTCAGGAAGATGAGCGTCTGTGGCAGCATTTTACCCGCAATGGCGAGATACGGATTGTTGCCTGCCATACGCATCCAGTCTCTTGCCCGGTTGAACTTCAGTTCCGTACCTATAGAATAAGGTGTAATCAGGAAGATGAACAGCATGATGAGTCCCGGCACCATTACGCTCGAAAGATAATAGTTGTAGTTGGCGTATGGATTGCCTATCATGTGCAGATCTACGGCGATAGGCTGCAGGAAGGTCATGATTTCATCGTTCGTCTTTCCCAGTGCCGAAAGTTTCGCCATTCCTGCTGCCGCACCTCCCAGAGTAGAGATGGTTTTCAAATCGCGGAAGAGCAGGGAGCCGGCTGCCAGCGATACGCTGCTGTAATAGAACGAAATCTTAGGCTGCTTCTGGGCCATCAGACCTGCCTCTGTTCCACTAGGAATCACCAGAAAGGCATAGATTTCATTCTTCTGGATAGCATGTCTTGCCTCTGCCATGTTCTCGTAGTGAGCCACTACCTTGGTGGTCTGGAAGGCATCGAGCTTATGCACCAGCTGGCGCGATGTGGCGGAGTTGTCCTGATCTACTATGCCCACAGGCATGTCGGTAGGCACTCCTCCCTTCATCAGCGTGGTGAAGAAAATCACCACCACGATGGGGAAGATGACCATGCAGAAGAGATAAATGGGATTCTTCCGCATGATACCGCACTCTCTACGGGCAATATGATATAATTTCTTAAACATAGAAGTTATTTAATGATGAGTGACATTCCCGGGCGCAATCCCTCAATCTTTGTGATAGGACGTGCCTTGACCTCGAAAGTCTTGCGGTCGTAGTCGCCATTATCCTTGGTTGCCTTCCAGGTAGCGTAAGAGCCCTGGTCTTTCAGGTAGTAAACCTTCATTTTGATGTCCTTGTTGAAGGCTGGAACGTAAGCGGTGAACTCATCGCCCTTGTTCAGACCCTTGAGATGGTCTTCGCGAACATTGAAGGTTCCCCACATATCGCTCATGATGGAGATGCTCATGATAGGAGAGCCGAGGCCTACCAGCTCGCCTACCTTAGGATAGACATTGCTAACCTCGCCTTCGCACTGGGCAATCTGAACGGTCTCTTTCAGAAGATTCTTCACTACATCCACAGCGCTCTTCGAAGCCTGGGTGTTGTTGGCAGCCATGCGCTTCTCCTGTTCGCGGGCGCCGTTCTTCGCCATGTCATACTGACTTCTGGCAGCAGCCACCTGAGCCTCTGTAGCCTTGTAGGCTGCGTAAGCCTCGTCGCGCTTCTGACCGCTGATTACACCCTCATTGAAGAGGTTCTGCATGCGGTCGTAGGTTTTCTTGGCGATGGTTGCGGCAGCTTCAGCCTGCTGAACCAGTTGGAAAGCACCCTGAATCTGCTCCTTGCGTGCACCAGCATCCGTCAGGTCCTTCATAGCCTCGGCTGCAGCGTTGGTAGCCTGGAGCATCTGTTCCTGTGATTTCATTTCCGGCACTTCGAGGATGGCGAGCGTATCGCCTACATGAACGTAATCGCCTTCCTGAACGCGGAGTTCTACCACGCGTCCCGGCAGTTTGCAGGATACTCTGTATTCTGATACTTCTACCTCGCCCTGAATGGTGTCATCCTTCTGTTCCAGGGTGAAGAAACCGATGACGCCTACGAGAATGACTACTGCTGTAAAACCGATTACAGCGAGCAATATGTTGTTATGCTGTGATTTCTTAGACATTTTGCTTAATCTGAATTTAAATTTGTTATTATTATTACTGCAGGATACCGAGCGCCTTGTTCAGCCCAACCTGAGTCAGCTTCACGTCGATTTCTGCATCAATCTTCTGGCTCTGTGCTTTCTGCCAGGCAGTCTGTGCAGCCATCACGTCGGTAACCTCCATCACGCCTTCCTTGAAACCGAGGTTGGCGCATCTCAGGTTCTCTTCGGCACTGGCGATGTTCTTCATTGCCATGTTGAGCTTCTTCTGGGCTTCCTTTACCTTAAACTGGCTTTGGGTAATCTGCAGATGAATCTTCTCTCTCGTATCATCCAGGTTCATCTGGGCGATATTGCTGGCAGCCTTGGCGGCTCTCACCTTGTAGGCTCCGTCAAACCAGTTCCATACCGGAACATGAACCATCACGCCTACGTTCCAGACTCCGGTAAACTTCTTCTGGAAACCATTGAATACGTTCGGGTTCGAAATCATGTAGCCGCCTGTCAGCATCACGTGAGGCAGATTGATGGCGCGAACCATATTGGTAGCTTCTTTAGAGATGTCGAGCGCATTCTGCAGCATGCGGAGTTCCGGACGGGTGTTCATCGCTGAATCCTGTGCGGCTACTCTCTGCTGCTCGGTGTCAACAGGAGTTCCTGATAAAGCCAGGGTTTCCTTATCTTCATCGGCAAGTGTGATTTCCTGGTTCATCGGAATGCCGCAGAGCTGGCAGAGCAGCATCTTCGACAGCGCGAGTCCGTCTTCAGCCTGAGTAATCTGCATCTCAGCCTCGTTCACTTTCACGTCTACCTTCAGTCCGTCTGCCTTGGTGGCTACTCCCTGCTGAATCATCTTATGAACATCCTCGTTCAGTTTCTTTACGAGATCGCGGTAACTGATGGCGAGTTTCTGCTTCTGCTTCAGTGAAACGGCGAGCCAGTAAGCCTGGTCTATGCTGTAGAGCGTGCTCTGGGTCTGCTGGTCGAGATCATTCTCTGCAATCTGCTCTCCGATGTCGGCAATCTTGTTGGCTGCAATGATGGCTCCACCCATATAGATAGGTTGGCGAACCATCACGCTTCCTGCCCAGATATTGCGGGTGTCGGTGCGGAAAGCATCTACCAGTTTCTCTCCCAGCGCATTGCCTTGCTGCTGCAGGGGTCCCAGTTTCTCATTCAGCAGTCCGCCTATCTGCTGCGCTATCTCCGGGGTAATCATTCCCTGACTTACAAGTTGGCTCATCAGATTGCTGGCTCCTCCCGATATTCCTCCGGTAACGGTAGAGCCGATATTGCTGAATGTTGATTTCTGACCGTCGTTCAGCAGCGAAATCTCCCTGCTGAACCATTCGTAACCGCCTAAAGCATCTACTTTAGGAAGATATTTGGTACGTGCCGATTTCTTCATGTTGTACGCCACGTCTTTCTTGAGCTTCGAGGCATTGAGCTGCTTGTTGTTGCGCAGCGCCATGGCACGGCAACTGTCAAGGCTCAGCGTTTGTGCCTGAGCCCCGGCAGGAATCAATGCTCCCATCAGCATGATAAGAGTTATATATTTTTTCATCCTTTGTTTATAATATTATATAATATTGGATGCAAAATTATGGAATTATTCTTAAATGACAAAGAAATTTTGTTTATCAAATCTTTAAGAATCAAAAAATATATTGCATTGTGGAAAAATAGAACATACCTTCTGGTTTTCCGTAATCCCTTAATCGTCTGTTTCTTAGAAATTCACCCGTTCTGTCTCGCCCCAGGTAGGGTCTACGGTAATGCCTATTCCACCACCCGTACTGTCGTTTCCGCCACCGAATCCGTCAGCAATGGAAATCTCGGTATAGGCTGCCTTGTTCTGATGGATTTTCAAATCGGCTTTTTCAAAACTCTTTACCACCTTTGCATCGGCATCCAGAAAGCTGATACTCATCTTGATGTTCTTCTCTTCTTCATGTGGGAAGGTGTAGACGGTAAAGTCTCTGCCGCCATCTTTCATACTGAAATTCTCGGTCTGACGGCTGTTCACGCAGCCGAATCCGGTGGTTGCATCCAGGGTGCTGCTGCCGCCGGTATAATAGAACTTGATGCTCCTGATTTCTTCGGGAATGGTTTCGTCAGTAATATGTAACCTGAAGGCGCCAACTGCTCGCTTCAGGTTGATGTCGGAGGTGGCTCCATCTGCCGTTACGCTCAACCTGCCGTAATAATAGAAGGTGTCTGTAAGCTTGTTGCTCGCAAACTTTACTTTCTCGGGTGCGCTGACAGAGCAGTTTCCCTTTCCGTTATGGGCAATCACCACCAGCCGGTATTCTCCTTCGTCCAGACTTACATAGGCTGTTCCGAAGCCATTGTCTGTTGAAAGCTGGTTCACCGTCTCCAGTTTCTCCTCTCCGTCAAAGATGGCAAGTGTCAGTCTGGAGCACACATCGCCTAGAGCTATCTGCTTGTCGCCAGCTTTGGTTGTCAACAGACTTGTGCCTTCTAATTTCTGCACATGGATAGTTACATTGGCGTTTGCCTCACGTGATTTTCCGGTTGTTTCGTCAATCGAAAACTTCTCGCATGAAGTAAGCGTCGCTACGAGCATCAGCAACAGGGATGCCAGTAACCGATAGGACTTCTTACTCATAATAGTTCTTATTTAGTAGTTGCTCTATGCATTATCTCGGAGTTTCCTCGGGCATAAAGATGTGGCAAATATACGTTTTTTCTCTTTTCGATGCAAGTAAAATCTAATAAATCTTTATATTTTTTGTCATTTATCTGTTTTTTCGTAATTTTGCATCGGTTTTTCTGTACTTACAGAGCCGATTTTGCATTATATATAATAAGGTATAGAAGATATTGGTATGGATAAGAAGATAAAAGCATTGTTTTTCGATATTGACGGCACTCTGGTGAGTTTCAAGACCCACAAGATTCCGCAGAGTACGGTAGATGCCTTGGAGCAGGCTAAGAAGAATGGGGTAGAGGTGTATATTTCTACCGGTCGTCCGCAGCTTCTCATTACTAACCTCGGTCAGATAGAACATCTCATCGACGGTTACATCACCACCAATGGAGCCCGCTGTTTTGTAGGCGATAAGGTGGTGAGCCAGCACGCCATCCTTCCTGAAGATGTAAAGAAGATTATCGAGGCAGCCGACCGTGATGATTATCCGGCAATTGTAGTGGGAGAGCATCATCTTGCTATCCATCATTATACTGACGAGGTTTATGAAGTCTTTGCCAAGGGACTGGGGGTGGATTGCGAAATCTTCCTGACTGATGTGAATGAACTGGGAGATGAGCAGATTCTGCAGGTTACTCCTTTCTGTTCGGTAGAGCAGGAGGCGCTCCTGATGCCTACGCTTCGCAACTGCACTTCGGGCAGATGGCATCCTGCCTTTACGGATATTACGGCAGCCGATGCGGATAAGGGCAAGGGCTTGCATGCGATGGCTGATTATCTGGGTTTGAACATAGATGAAACCATGGCTTTCGGCGATGGCGGCAATGATATTTCCATCGTCCGGGAGGCAGGCACCGGTGTTGCGATGGGCAATGCGGGTGATAATCTCAAGCAGGTAGCCGATTACATTACGACTCATGTGGATGAAGATGGTGTAAAGAATGCGCTCCTCCATTTTGGCGTGATTTAAATTCCCGGTGTTATTGACGCCTTTTTTCATAACTCCCTATATATAATAAGGTGTGATCTTGATGAACCCTTTTTGATAGGTGAGTTTCATTTTAATAAAATAATAAGGGCAAACATGTTATTTATTGTAATAAATGGCACGTTTGCCTTTCTGTTTTCAAAACTTCCCTTTTGTACCCAGTTTCTTCTCGTTATTTACTTTTTGAGGGAATAAATACTAAAAATGCTTACGAAAAGTAATGAAATATGCGAAAAATACACATAAAGTACCATAAAGATGGTATTTTGTATCAAATTGTTTGCTAAAAATTTGTTTAATTAGCAAAAAGTATGTATCTTTGCATCCGATATTTGTAAGTTGTTTAATTTTTAAGAGAGAGAATTATGGTAAAAAGATTAACCATGCTCATGGGGGGGCTTGTTCTTTCAACAGGAATGGCTCTCGCTCAAACTACTGTTACAGGTAAGGTTGTTTCTCAGGAAGATGGTGAGCCAGTAATTGGAGCATCAGTAAGAATTGTAGGAACTAAGACTGGAACAGCGACTGATGTCGATGGTAATTTTACGCTTCCTAATGCCAGCAAGGATGCTGTCTTGGAAATCAGTTACCTCGGCATGCAGACTAAAACAATGAAAGCATCTGCTAAGATGAAGATCATTTTGGCTTCTGATGCAAGAAATCTTGACGAGGTAGTTGTTACTGCCTTGGGTATGAAACGTTCAGAGAAAACTTTGGGTTATGCTGCCAGTACAGCCAACGCTTCTGAGTTGACTGTTGCTAAGTCTGGTTCCCTGATGAGTGGTCTTCAGGGTAAGATGGCTGGTGTGCAGATTTCTGGTGGTGGTGTTACAGGTACCTCTCAGAAAGTCGTAATTCGTGGTATTTCTTCTGTTTCTAGCAACAACCCATTGTATATTGTTGATGGTGTGCCTATCAACAATGACCGTTTGGGTGATAACTCTGTTGACTTTGGTAGTGGTGCAGGCGACATCAACCCAGAGGATATTGAATCGGTAACTGTATTGAAGGGTGCTTCTGCTACCGCTCTTTATGGTTCTCGTGCAGCCAATGGTGTTATCATGATTACTACAAAGAAGCCACAGGGTGACAAGAAGGCTTCTATCACTTACGATGGTTCTTTGACATTTACTGATGTGCTCCGTGTACCAATGACTCAGAATCTCTTTGGTCAAGGTTGGGGGTCCTGGTCTAATGAGGAGAACGGTTCTTGGGGACCTCGCCTCGATGGTCGTGAGCACTGGTATGGTTCTACCGGTCTTTCTAACGGCGAGACTTTAACCAAGCCTTTTTCTTATGTTAAGAACAATATCCGTGACTTCTATCAGGTAGGTAAGGAATGGAACAACAACGTATCTCTCCGCTATGGTGATGAGAAAGTAGGTATTGTTGCATCTTACGGTAATGTAAGTTCTAATGGTATTACTCCTAATGATGGTGATACATATCATCGTAATACCTTCTCACTCCGTGGTTACGCCAATATCGACAGATTCCATCTGGACATGTCCCTGAACTATGTTCGCAAGGATATGCGCCGTTCTCGTGATATGTATATGGAGTTGCTTCAGGGTGCTTCTGATGTTCGTTTCACAGATATGAAGGATTACAACCTTGAGCGTAACAATGTAGATAACTACTATACATTGTATGCTACCAACCCATATTATATGGTAGATAACTACTATTCTACTTACCAGGACGACCGTATTTATGGTAAGCTGGAGTTGTCATACGATATTACCAAGGATATCAAGGTAATTGGCCGTTTCGGTGGTGATTATACCAATTATAAGACCGAGCGCATCGAACCACGTATTCTTTATACCGAGGGTTCTTATCAGGCAAATGGTAATGGTACAACTGTAGGTAACCAGGGTTACTATTCTAAGTATCGTTCTCAGCGTGGACAGATTGATGCCAGCCTCTTATTGACCGGTAATCATACTTTCGGTGATTTCTCGGTAGGTGCAACCTTGGGTTGGAACTTGAACCAGAGAAACTATGATACTGTAGGTGGTTATAATGAGCAGTTGGAAATTCCTGGATGGAATTCCTTGGATAATACAATTTCCAATTCTCTTACTGATGCAACCTCATGGAAAAGAAGATTGATTGGACTTTTGGGACAGGTAGAGCTTGGTTATAAGGATTGGGCCTTCTTGAACCTTTCTGCCCGTAACGACTGGTCTTCTACACTTCCTGTTGGTAATAACAGTTTCTTCTATGGCGGTGCCAATGTATCTGTACTTCTGAACCAGGCTATTCCTGCATTGAAGAATATCAAGCAGATTGACTTGTTGAAGGTTCGTGCAGCTATAGGTCAGACTGGTAATGATGCTGATGTATATATGACTAATTCATATTATCGTCCATTCCAGTCTTATTATACATATTTGCCAATTTCTGGTGTGTTAGGTCTGACAGAGTATAACCGCTTGCCAAATACAAACTTGAAACCAGAGATTACAACTGAGTATGAACTTGGTTTGAGCGGTACATTCTTCGGTAACCGTTTGAGTTTCGATGTGGCTTACTATGATCGTACAACCAAGAATCAGATTATCTCTGCTACTTTGGCGCCTGAGACAGGTTATACTACGAACACCCGTAATGTGGGTAAGCTTCAGAACAAGGGTATTGAGGCGATGGTTAATTTTACTCCTATCCGTACCAAGGATTGGGAATGGAGCGTAGGGGCTACATACTCAAAGAACTGGAGTAAGGTGAAGGAACTTTGGGATGGTCTTGATGAATATACCATTCCTGTAGGTACTACAAGTACTAGTTTGTATTCTTCTATGCGTGGTGTATCTTACGTATTGAAGGTTGGTGAGCCTATCGGTATCTTCAAGTTGCCTGCAACAGAGAAGGTGACAGATAAGAATAGTCAGTATTATGGCTATAAGGTGGTAGACAACAATGGTTTCTTAAAGTCAAGTTCTACGGAATATGATTATCTCGGTTCTTCTCAGCCTGATTTCGTAATGGGCTTCACCACACACTTAAAGTGGAAAAACTTGACCCTTGCAGCTACTGGCGACTGGCATAAGGGTGGATTAATGTATTCTGAGACATCTTATATCACTCACTTCAATGGTAACTCTACAGAGACAGTATTCAATGAGCGTGATGCGTTTATCTATCCTCATTCTGTAAAGGTTGTTGGTGGACAGTATGTTGAGAATAATATCCCTGTTAGTTCAGAGAAGATGAATTATGCTCAGGGTAACTATAGTTACAACCCAGAGGTGCGTCGTGATTTCGTTGTAAGCCGTTCTTACTTCAAACTCCGTGAGTTGGCTTTGACATACGATTTCCCTAAGACAATCACAAACGCATTGAAGATGCAGAAATTGTCTTTGAGCCTTGTTGGTCACAACTTGTTGCTCATCACTCCAAAGCATCAGAATTATATCGATCCTGAGTCTTCTAACTTTGGTAATGACATCAGCTCTGAGTTTGGTGAGACTATGGGTTCTGTGTCAACTCGCAACTATGGTATTAACTTGAAGGTTGTATTTTAATTAAAGGAGATTTCTTATATGAAAAGATATAAATTTTTAAGCGCAGCATTGCTGGGAGCCCTCTTGACAATGGGTACTGTTACTTCTTGTAGCGATTCCGGTTATTTGGATATCAACTACAATCCTGATTACCCAACAACAGCTACTTATAAGCAGCTGTTCCCTTCTGCAGAGGCTTCAACAGTTGCAGTTTTAGGACTTTACGGACAATTAACTGGAAATTTCTGGTGTCAGTATGCCACACAGGGTAATAGTACAAACCAGTATAATACATTGGCTAACTATGCGGTAACGACAAGCAGCTCTTATCCTCCAGTTAAGCCTTTGTGGGATAATACTTATGCCAATGCTTTGAAAGATTTGAAGTTGTCTGTAGCTTCAGCTGAAGGTGCAAAGGTATGGAATTATTGGATGGTTTCCAAAATATTGATGGCCTATAACTATCTGGTGTTGACCGATTCTTATGGAGACATTCCGTTTAGTGAGTCTTTGGATATTGATAACAATCCAAATCCTATATTTGAGGATAGTAAGACTGTTGTGTATCCTGGTATTATTAACATGCTTGATGAGGCTATTGCTAAATATAATGATGCATTAGAGTCAGAGAAGTCTTATCCTATAGGTGGTACTTTAGACTGTTTCTTGGGTGGAAGTATGGCTAAATGGGTCAGCTTTGCCAAGAGCTTGAAACTGAAAATGTATCTGAAGGATTTCGATGCTCATAAAGAGGATATTAAAAACTTGTTGGCTGAGGGCGGCTTGCTGGAAGAGGATTGTGCTTGGACAGCATGGGTTGATGCTACAAACAAGGCTAACCCATTATATGAATTTAATATTCGTCAGTTGAATACCACTGAGAATATGCGTGCTTGTCATACTTTTGTTGAGTATCTTCTCGCAAAGAAAGATCCACGCATAGTTTATCTTTATAATCAGACTGCTGCATCTAAAAAAGCGCATCCAGACTATAATACACCAGAGTTGTTGATAGCACATATGGATGAGTGCTATGAGGGGCTTCCTTGTGGAACAAAGCCTAGTACTCAGTCTGTAATTACTATCTCTCAGTCTTCACGTGTTAAGCAGGCTTATGATGATCCTGTATACTTGATGAATGAGGCTGAATGTGAATTGATGATTGCTGAGGCTTATGCTCGTTTAGGTAATACAGATAAAGCAGAGGAGTATTATAATAAAGGTGTTCTTGCTGGTTTTAGCCGTTGGGGACTTGATGGCTCAAGTTTTGTAAATGGTGTATATGCATTTGATAAAACAGATATGCTCAAGAGTATAGCACGTCAATATTGGCTCACTTATGCTGGCGCTAATTCTTATGATGGCTGGATTACTCGTAATCGTTTAGGATATCCTGAAGTTCAGGGTGCTGTTACTGTACGAGTTAGTAACAAGCCAATGGAGCGTACTTTGTCTGATGGTTATCAACTAGGTAACTTGGTAGATCCAGGTGCTTCAAACTTGGCGACAGGTGCTTATCCTATGCGCTTAATTTATCCTACTTCGACTTCTTTGTATAATACCGCTGCTATGAAGTATATCAAGGAGAATGGTAACGACATCACCAAAAAGTTGTGGTGGGAAAAGTAAATTCTAGTTTTTATTAAATAGACTGAAATATGAAAAAAATATTCTTTTTATTAGCTCTTGTTGTTATGATGTTCTCGGCTTGTTCCGAAGGTACGGATTTCGACATAGATTATACACCGATAGCTCCAATAGGAGGTCAGTATGCTTTGAATATTGAGAAAGGTTACGATCCTAGTAAGACTGATGCGGAATATTGGGACTCTAACCCTTCCGATGTTGAAGAGATATGCAAGGTTTCCGATGGAGTTTTTGGTTTCTTGAGTAATACAACAGATTACGATAAGGATAAAGCTTGGATTCGCATTGGTAATTACAGTACAGCTACTGAATGGGCAATAAATGCCAAGGTGTCTATCAATATGAGTGATTATATTTTTAGTGGTACAGATGTGGATAATTTTATTGGAAACTCTGCAACTTCTAAAGGTAAGATTACTGTGTCTGGTAAGTGTGGACATAATACTTACAAGACTGCGACTGGTACTATTACCGATGAAATTACTATTGTTTATTCTCGTGCAGATCAGCCTGGTTATCATTATAGGGCTAAAGGCTTTAAGTATACAGGTTGGGATGAGGATTTAGAATAAATAAGTAGAATAAAGATATAAGGCAAAGTGATTTGCCTCGTTGTTGACCAAGTCAACACTTATATCTCTCTCGTCTTGGGGACTGGCGGTGGCTAGTCCCCTTTTTGAATTTATAAGAGAGATTTCTTGGTTAATGAGGGGGTGTCATAAGTCTGGATAATAGTTGGTGTATAATAGTTGACTGACGCATGCACAACAGCTGTTGTGCATGCGCATATCAGCTGTTATGCAAGCGCACAACAGCTGTTGTGCGACCGAAGATGCTGACTGTCTCAACAACATATCCTATCTCTTCCAACAACTTATCCTATCTCTTCCAACAACTTATCCTATCTCTTCCAACAACTTATTCTATCTCTTCCTGCAACTTATCCTATCTCTTCCTGCAACATAACCTATATTTACTAACGACACGAAGAGGGTGAATCATAAACTTATGACACATCCTCTTTATTTGTAGATGAAGTAGCTGCCTCCATCACTCTGGCAATACTTCTTCAGAAGTTCGATGATGAATTCGGCATTCTCGCGGACGTGCTGTTCGTCTCCGTCATATCCGTTGATGAGAACCACCAGATGGGTGGTGTCAATACTCATTTTGGTTCGCTCGTTGTCGCTGGTTGGAGTTCCTACACCACCAGTCTTGTCTCTGTAAACAGGCAGACCTTCAATATTAATCATGCCTCTGCCGATACCCTCGTATGGTTCACCGGCTTTGCCTACGCCCAGGGTCAGGGTGTCGCCTTCAAACTTGTCTGCATCAAAACCGCCGATGCTGTAGCCGTATGCAATGCTCGCCAGGTTCACCAGATCTACCAGCGTATCTCTCTGGTAGAGTTCCTTGCCCTGCAGCATTCTTCGGATAAGGGCTTCTGATGCAGGACGGTAGCGAGATGGATCCTTGCCGCAGGCACGGTACACCTTTCGGGTGGCGGCAATTCCACTCATCTCTTTCAGCGATTCCGTGGTCAGCGTCTGTCTGTATTTCTCACCGAGGGCATTGATTTCATCCCAAAGTTCCTGACTATAAGGGGTGTTTACCACATTGGCTTCCACGCATGCTCCCACAAAGGTGGGACATACCGATTCGATTTCTTCTGATACAATAATTTTCATAATGCAATTTCCGTTTTCTGTTAAACCTAACTGATTGGTAGGGCAAAAGTACGAAGAAATATTGGAATAGCCAAAAGTTCAGTCTATTTATATATAATAAGGTGTAAAAAAAGCCTAAATGTTTATAACTGTTAAATGTTCGGCTAAAAAGCAACTTTTTTGCGAAAAGATTTGGTGGAATGAAAAATAGTTAGTACTTTTGCACTCGCTTTTGAGAAATCAAGCATTACTCAAAGCGATAAAGAAAGAGTTCTTTGAAAGATTTTACATAAACAGACAAGTAGTACAAGAAGCGGTTAACTTCTTAGAAATAAGAAAGTTGACTGGGTAAAAGAAACGAACCGTCAAGAAATTGACAAGTCAGGTTTACTAAGCTTCAATAAACGAAAAGGATATTCGTCCTAAGTACAGACAACAAACAAACCAAGCCGCAAGGCTAGGTAAAAATGATATTTTACAATGGAGAGTTTGATCCTGGCTCAGGATGAACGCTAGCTACAGGCTTAACACATGCAAGT
>ERZ773192.616-NODE-616-length-42848-cov-7.468605_pt1 | contig 42848 bp, 38 predicted proteins | sample MGYA00581010_ERZ773192 | MGnify/ENA primary metagenome ERZ773192 (study PRJEB29015, sample SAMEA2737741) | human gut metagenome | biome: human gut; feature: human-associated habitat; material: faeces | place: China | collected 2012 ...
TATTGTGCATTTTTGAACGAAAAATGTCAAGGCTGATAAAAATATAATCCTGTAAAAGATCCATGGAAAGTCCGGTGTCAAAAATAGTCTTGGAACGGTGGATCCAGTGGTCAGGGCACTGCTTTAATTCGACCGGGCTGTTTTCATACAGAACGATAAGGTAGACCTTGCTGATGCAGCGGTAGGAGAAGGTGTCCTTGCCGGTAACTGGATCTATGGAGCGCTGCCTTGCAAAGTATCCAGATCATGAACGCAAAATGACCCACCCGTTAGGGGCGGATCATTTTAAAAGGAAGGTATAGAAAATTAGTTATGGGCTTCTTTATTGTCCAGAGCAGCTTTTATAAAGCCTCTGAACAACGGATGTGGTCTGTTCGGTCTTGATTTCAACTCCGGGTGAGCCTGTGTAGCGATGAAAAAGGGATGATCTGACAGTTCGCACATTTCTATGATACGCCCGTCCGGTGAAATGCCGGAAAGCTTCATGCCATGTTCGGTCAGGGCTGCACGGAAATCATTATTTACCTCGTAACGGTGCCTGTGACGTTCATGGATCATTTCCTCACCATATAGATTATAGGCAAGAGAATCTTTATCAAGAACACAGGGATAAGATCCAAGCCTCAGTGTGCCACCGATATCTTCCACACCATTCTGATCCGGCATCAGTGCAATGACGGGATGTGTGGTAGAAGGATCAAGCTCAATACTGTGGGCATCATTATATCCAACTACATTTCTTGCAAATTCAACAATAGCAAGCTGCATACCAAGACACAGGCCAAGATAAGGTACATGGTGCTCTCTTGCATACTGAATCGCATAAAGTTTACCGTCAATGCCTCTCGGACCGAAGCCGCCGGGAACAAGAATACCATTCACGTCACCGAGTAACTCTCCGACATTTTCCCTTGTAACAGTTTCGGAATCGATCCATTTGATATTTACTGTTGTACGGTTGGAAATACCGCCATGCTTCAACGCTTCGACAACACTGATATAAGCATCATGAAGCTGAACATATTTTCCAACAATTGCAATATTCACCTCGTGGAGAGGTGTCCGCAGAGCCTCCACCATCGCCTTCCAGTCTGTAAGATCCGGTTCTGGACAGTCGAGATTCAGGCATTCTAAGACAACCTGTGCCAGGTGTTCATTTTCCATGGCAAGAGGTGCTTCATACAGATATTCCACATCCAGATTCTGAAGGACACGGTTATTGGGGACATTACAGAAAAGAGCAATTTTATCTTTAATATGCTGATCCAGTGGATATTCGCTGCGGCATACAATAATATCCGGTTGAATACCCATTCCCTGCAGCTCCTTAACACTTGCCTGCGTAGGCTTTGTCTTCATTTCCTGAGAGGCCTTCAGGTAAGGGATCAGAGTAACATGGATCAAAATGGCATTCTCTTTTCCAACCTCATGCTGGAACTGTCTGATGGATTCCAGAAAAGGCTGGCTTTCAATATCACCCACCGTACCACCTACTTCGATAATGGCAATTCGGGTATCTTCATCTGTAAAGTTACGATAGAAACGACTTTTGATCTCATTTGTGATATGAGGGATCACCTGAACGGTACCACCGCCGTAATCACCACGACGCTCCTTTTGCAGAACAGACCAGTAAACCTTGCCGGTGGTAACGTTGGAATTTTTATCCAGATTTTCATCGATGAATCGCTCATAATGTCCAAGATCCAGATCGGTTTCTGTACCATCCTCCGTGACAAAAACTTCACCATGCTGGATCGGGTTCATCGTGCCGGGATCAATATTGATATAAGGATCAAATTTCTGCATGGTGACCTTATAACCTCTGGCTTTTAATAATCTTCCCAAAGAAGCAGCAGTGATGCCCTTACCAAGACCGGAAACAACACCGCCGGTTACGAATACATATTTTACTCCCATAATAACTCCTTAGTTTAGTATAAATACAACAGTTCCCTTTGCAGAAAAACCGTCAATAGCAGTTTTTCTGCATTTTTAAAAATAAAAAAGGGTGCTATCTGGCCTGAACCAATAGCACCTTTGCTTTGATAGAAAAATCATAGCACCCGCAGTTTTCACTGTCAATACGGTTTATTTATAAAAAATTGATATTTGTTCATCCCTTTTTTATGGAATAATCATATAACATGTGCTAAAATGTAACAGGTGCAATGGAAAAACAAGCGCTGCGAAGCAGCATTTGTTTTTATTATAAATATGGATGGATGGAAATTATGAGAGTGGGATTTGACAACGAAAAATACCTGAAGATGCAGTCAGCACATATTATGGAAAGGATCGAAAAATTCGGCGACAAGCTGTATTTGGAATTTGGTGGTAAGCTGTTTGACGATTTTCATGCATCCAGAGTACTTCCGGGATTTGAACCGGACAGTAAGCTTCGAATGCTCATGAAGCTTTCGGACAGGGCAGAGATCGTTATTGTTATCAATGCGGCTGATATCGAAAAGAATAAGATACGTGGAGATCTGGGCATTACTTATGATGAAGATGTACAGAGACTGATGCAGGAATTTGAAAGCAGGGGGCTTTATGTGGGAAGTGTTGTCCTGACACATTATGCAGGGCAGATCCGTGCGGCAGAATTTAAGGAGAGACTGGAAAAGAAGAATGTAAAGGTATATCTTCATTATACAATAGAAGGATATCCTTCCAATATCCCGCTGATCGTCAGTGATGACGGGTTTGGAAGGAATGAATATATAGAAACCACAAGACCGCTTGTCGTGGTAACGGCACCGGGACCTGGAAGCGGAAAAATGGCAACCTGTCTATCACAGCTTTACCATGACAACAAGAGAGGTATCAAGGCCGGATATGCGAAGTATGAGACCTTCCCGATCTGGAACCTGCCGCTGAAGCATCCTGTCAATCTGGCATATGAGGCGGCAACCGCAGATCTGAATGATGTTAATATGATAGATCCCTTCCACCTGGAGGCGTATGGAGAAACAACAGTTAATTATAATCGTGATATCGAGATATTTCCGGTACTGAATGCAATCTTTGAAGGCATTTACGGAGAAAATCCTTATAAGTCCCCCACTGACATGGGTGTCAACATGGCGGGTAACTGCATTATAGACGATGAAGCCTGTAAGGAAGCTTCTTATATGGAGATCATCCGGCGCTATTATAAGGCTGCAGGAGATGTGGCAAGAGGCAAGGGAAGCGAGAATGAGGTATACAAGATCGAGCTTCTCATGAAACAGGCAAGGATTACCACTGAGGACCGGAAGGTGACGGTGGCTGCCAATGAAAGAGCAGAAAAGCTTGGTGTGCCTGCAGCAGCGATTGAATTTGCGGATGGAAAGATCATCACATCCAAGACGACGGCTCTGCTTGGAGCAAGCGCAGCATTGCTGCTGAATGCACTGAAGTATCTTGGCGGCGTAGATCATGATACCCATCTGATCTCACCGGCAGCGATCGAGCCGATCCAGGAACTGAAGACCCGGTATCTGGGCGGTACGAATCCCAGGCTTCACACAGACGAGGTACTGATCGCACTGGCAATTTCAGCGACTACGGATCCGAATGCAAGAAAAGCACTGGAACAGATTCCTGCGTTGACAGGATGCCAGGTGCATACTTCTGTTATGCTTTCTGATGTGGATATGAGGACATTTAAAAAGCTGGGAGTAGATCTGACGAGCGAGCCGATATTAAAAGGAAAGAGTAAGTAATTTATGAGTGAACAGAACTTAAACCAATATGAACCGGGAAACGGAAATAATTCCGGTCAGGGAGATCCGGGAAATAAAGGAAATGAGGGCAGAAACGGCTCCGGTGGCAGTGGAAAAGATCCTAAACGCCAGAGTATTGTCCTGTTTCTGATCGCAGCATTAGTGACACTGCTTCTGATGAGCAGTTTTATGAAGATGATGTCCGGAGAAACACAGAAGGAGATCAGCTACAATGAGTTTATCCAGATGCTGGAGGATAATAAGGTAGAGTCCGTTACCATCAGCACGGACAGAGTTAATATTAAACCAAAGGAAGAAGAAAAAGCAAACAAGCTGCTGTATCTGTATGGCAGTCCATCGGCTGTTACTTATTATACCGGTAAGATCGAAGATGATGACACGCTGACCCAGCGATTGCTGAAATATGATGTACCTGTCAAGGGAGAAGTGGCAGACAGCTCAAGTGTGATCATCAGTTTCCTTTTAACTTATGTCGTACCGATTCTTCTGATGTGGGTACTGCTCAGCTTCCTGTTCCGTAAGATGTCCAAGGGCGGCGGTCCCATGGGAGTTGGAAAGAGTACAGCGAAGGTATATGTACAGAAGGAAACAGGAATTACCTTTAAGGATGTTGCCGGAGAGGATGAAGCGAAAGAATCTCTGCAGGAAGTTGTGGATTTCCTTCACAACCCCGGAAAATATGCGAAGATTGGAGCAAAGCTGCCCAAGGGAGCACTGCTTGTAGGACCTCCCGGAACCGGTAAGACACTGCTTGCCAAGGCAGTGGCCGGGGAGGCAAAGGTACCGTTCTTCTCTCTGTCCGGTTCAGATTTTATTGAGTTATATGTAGGTGTAGGTGCTTCCAGAGTAAGAGATCTGTTTAAGGAAGCAACCAAGAATGCCCCCTGCATTATTTTCATCGATGAGATAGATGCCATCGGAAGAAGCCGTGACAGCAAATATGGCGGTGGCAACGAAGAAAGGGAACAGACACTGAACCAGCTCCTTTCTGAAATGGATGGCTTTGACACTTCCAAGGGAATCCTGGTGCTTGGTGCTACCAACAGACCAGAGATCCTGGATAAGGCACTACTGCGTCCCGGACGTTTTGACAGGCGTATTATTGTAGATAAGCCGGATCTGAAGGGAAGGGTAGCGATCCTGAAGGTGCATGCCAAGGATGTCCATCTGGATGACAGTGTGGATCTGGACGCGATCGCACTGGCAACAAGCGGAGCTGTTGGTGCGGATCTTGCCAATATGATCAACGAGGCAGCGATCAATGCCGTACAGCATGGAAGAGAATATGTGAACCAGAAGGATCTGTTTGAGGCTGTGGAACAGGTGCTTGTAGGCAAGGAAAAGAAGGATCGGATCATGAGTCAGGAGGAAAGAAGGATCGTTTCTTACCATGAGGTTGGTCATGCACTGATCAGTGCTCTGCAGAAAAATTCCGAGCCGGTGCAGAAAATCACGATCGTTCCCAGAACCATGGGAGCTCTTGGCTATGTCATGCATGTGCCTGAAGAAGAGAAATATCTGCAGACAAAGGCAGAGCTTCATGACAGACTTGTCAGCCTGCTTGGCGGACGTGCTGCTGAGGAACTGATCTTTGGCGATGTGACTACGGGCGCAGCCAATGATATTGAGCAGGCAACCAATATTGCATCCAATATGGTGACCCGGTTTGGTATGAGCAAACGGTTTGGTCTGATGGGTCTTGCCACGGTAGAAAATGAATATCTTGGAGGCGGTGCAAGACTGACCTGCAGTGACAGAACAGCAGCTGATGTAGATACAGAAGTAATGGAAATCCTGAAGGAATGCTATGAGGAAGCCAAACAGATGCTTTCCGGTAACAGGGAGCTGATGGATAAGCTGGCAGCCCACCTGATCGAAAAAGAAACGATCAGCGGCAAGGAATTTATGAAGATCTACCGTGCTGAAAAAGGAATTCCGGAACCGGAGGAGAAGAAAGAGGAAGCGGATAATACAGAAGAATCTGGCAGAGCAGCAAAGCTGGAAGAGGAAACAGAGGCTGAGCTGAAGGCAGAGGAACGTACCCCGGAGGATTTCCTTAGACAGGAGCCTGCTGGAGATGAAGGTGAAAGCGGATCGAGAGGAATCTTCTCAGGTGCCAGAAAATAAAGAAAAGAAGTGACTGCAGTTCATGCAGTCACTTTTGTAATAGGAGAAGTTATGTTTGATATTCAGGAAGAATTAAAGAAGCTTCCCAGGTGTCCTGGTGTCTATATCATGCATGATGAAGCGGATACTATTATTTATGTGGGGAAGGCGGTCAATCTCCATAATCGTGTCCGCTCTTATTTTCGCAAAAATATTGGAAGAGGACCACAGATCGACAAAATGGTAACGCTTATCAACCGGTTTGAATATATTGTGACGGATTCTGAGCTGGAAGCGCTGGTGCTGGAAAATAACCTGATCAAGGAACACAGACCTAAATATAATACCATGCTGAAGGATGATAAGACTTATCCTTATATCAAGGTGACGGTGGGAGAAGAATTTCCAAGAGTCCTGTTTTCGCGTGAGATGAAAAAGGATCATGCTAAATATTTTGGACCATATACCAGTGCTGCAGCGGTAAAGGATACCATAGAACTGCTTAACCGACTGTATCAGCTCAGAACCTGTAACCGGAGTCTGCCAAGAGACTGTGGACAAGGAAGAGCCTGTCTGAATTATCATATCAAGCAGTGTATGGCACCCTGTCAGGGAAACATTACAAAGGAAGCCTATGGAGAAAATGTAAAGAAAGCCCTGGATTTTCTGAATGGACATTATCAGGAGATTCTCGGAGAATTAAAGCAGAAGATGCAGACGGCATCTGATCAGCTTGAATTTGAAGAGGCGATCCGTTACCGGGATCTGTATAACAGTGTGAAGCAGGTAGCGCAGAAACAGAAGATTACAGACAGTGATGGAGAGGATAAGGATATCATAGCTCTTGCAAATGATGCGAATGATGCGGTAGTGCAGGTTTTCTTTGTCAGGGATGGAAAACTCATGGGACGGGAGCATTTCTATATGACACATGTGTCACAAACTCCAAGAGAACAGATTCTTCTGGATTTTGTGAAGCAGTTCTATGCAGGAACGCCTTTTATTCCCAAAGAGCTGATGCTGCAGGAGAAAATCGAAGATCAGGAGGTACTGGAACAGTGGCTGACCGGGAGAAGGGGAGCGAGAGTTTATATCCGGGTACCGAAGATCGGAACCAGAGAAAAGCTGGTAGAACTGGCCGCCAGGAATGCAAGTCTGGTGCTGAACCAGGATAAGGAACGGATCCGGCGGGAAGAGGGAAGGACGATCGGAGCGGCGAAGGAGATTGCTGCACTGCTTCATCTGGAGAAGGCAGACAGGATGGAAGCCTATGATATTTCCAATATCAGTGGTTTTGCCAATGTAGGCTCCATGGTGGTATATGAAAAAGGAAAGCCCAAACGCAGTGACTACCGTAAATTCAAGATAAAGAGTGTGTCAGGACCGGACGACTACGCCTGCATGCGTGAGGTGCTGACAAGACGCTTTACCCATGGCATAGAAGAAAGAGAAGAACTTGAGGGAACCGCAGAAAAAAAGGAAGCGGGCAGCTTTACAAAATTTCCGGACGTGATCATGATGGATGGCGGACGTGGGCAGGTAAATATCGCACTGGCTGTCCTTCAGGAGCTGAAGCTGTCTATTCCGGTCTGTGGCATGGTAAAGGATGATAACCACAGGACGAGAGGACTTTATTTCAATAATGAAGAGATTCCGATCGACAGGAACAGCGAAGGGTTCAGGCTGATCACAAGAATCCAGGATGAAGCACACAGGTTTGCCATCGAATACCACAGATCTCTTCGCGGCAAGGCACAGGTGAAGTCTGTATTGGATGAGATCCCGGGAGTTGGACCGGCGAGAAGAAAGGCACTGATGCGCGGTTTCAAGTCTATCGAGGAGATCCGGGAAGCGGATGTTGAAACACTTTTACAGGTGGAAGGAATGAACCGGCCTGCCGCCCAGGGAATCTATGATTTTTTCCATCAGAAAAAATGAAAATTTTACGGGAGAAACATGGAAAGAGAAGAGAGCAGATTGTTGAGATTCCCCGGTTGATGTGGTAAACTATTTAAGATAACGGTCTTCCGTCTGTAAAGGCGAGAGGGGAAAGGTATGGAGGGAACGTATGGCAAGCGTAAAACTGGAAAGCATCATTGAAAAGATGAAGCTGGAAAATCTGACACCTGATATTGATATTTCGAAGATCAAGATTACCCAGCCTGATATTAACAGGCCGGCGCTGCAGTTAGCCGGTTATTTCGAACATTTTGAAGCAACAAGACTTCAGATCATCGGTTTTGTGGAATATTCCTATATAGAAGGACTTCCGGTGGCAAGAAAAAAGGAGATCTATGAGAGACTTCTTTCCTGTGAGATCCCGGCGATCGTGTTCTGCAGGGAACTGAAGCCGGATGAGCTGTTTACAGAGATCGCAGAGGCACACAAGGTACCGCTTCTGATGACCAAGAAAGCAACATCTGCATTTATGGCAGAGATCATCAGATGGCTGAATGTAAAGCTGGCTCCCTGTATTTCAGTACATGGGGTTCTGGTGGATGTTTTCGGTGAGGGTGTCCTGATCACTGGCGAAAGCGGTATCGGTAAGTCAGAAGCAGCCCTGGAGCTGATCAAGAGAGGACATCGTCTGGTTACAGATGATGCTGTTGAGATCCGCAAGGTCAGTGATGAGACGCTTGTTGGATCCGCACCGGATATCACCAAACACTTTATCGAACTGCGTGGTATCGGAATCATTGATGTGAAGACACTGTTCGGTGTCTCCAGTGTTAAGGATACCCAGAATATTGATCTGGTCATTCGTCTGGAGGACTGGGACAAGGACAAGGAATATGACAGGCTCGGACTGGAAGAGGAATATACAGAATATCTTGGAAACAAGATAGTATGCCACAACATTCCAATTCGTCCCGGACGTAACCTCGCCGTGATCTGTGAGTCCGCAGCGATCAATCATCGTCAGAAGAAGATGGGATACAATGCGGCACAGGAGCTTTACCGCAGAGTACAGGAATCTCTGGCAAGAGGCAGAAGTGATGAGGATGAGGACGAATAGAAGCAACCTGTAAAGAATAGAATAAAGAGGGAGAATAAAAATGAAATACGTATTTGGTGTAGATATCGGAGGAACTACTGTAAAGATCGGACTGTTTGATGTAGAGGGAAATGTACTGGACAAGTGGGAGATCCCTACAAGAACCGAGAATGACGGTGAGGAGATTCTGCCTGACGTAGCAGACAGTATCAGAGAAAAAATGAAACAGATGGATAAAGATGCGATCGCCGGTGTTGGAGTTGGCGCACCCGGTCCCATTGATGCAGGTGGTGTGGTACATCGTGCCGTAAACCTTGGCTGGAAAACCTTTAATGTAAAGGAAACACTGGAAGCACTGATCAATCTTCCTGTCAGAGCAGGCAATGATGCCAATGTGGCAGCCCTTGGAGAAATGTGGATGGGCGGTGGAAAAGGCTATAAGGATCTGGTTGTTGTTACACTGGGAACCGGTGTAGGCGGCGGCATCATTGTAGATGGAAGGATGATCAGCGGAAGTACCGGAGCAGCAGGGGAGATCGGACATATTCATGTAGATGATACAGAGACAGATGTATGTAACTGTGGAAACAAGGGGTGTCTTGAGCAGTTTGCTTCTGCAACCGGTATTACCAGACTTGCAAACAAGAAGCTTGCTTCTACAGACATGGACAGTGTTCTGAGAGGCGGAGAGGTTTCAGCAAAGACAGTATTTGATGCTGTCAAGGCAAGAGACCCTCTGGCTATGGAGGTAGCAGAACAGTTTGGAAAATATCTGGGAGACGCCCTTGCAGCAGTGGCAGGAGTTGTAAATCCGGAAGCCTTTGTTATTGGAGGAGGTGTGTCTAAGGCAGGAGAGGTTCTGATTGATTATATCAGACCTCATTATGAAAAGAGTGTATTCCATGGATCCCGTGAAGCGAAATTTGCACTGGCAACACTGGGAAATGATGCAGGAATCTACGGAGCAGCAAAGCTGGTGCTGGATGCAGTAGCAGACAGATAATAAATATTAAGAAGCAGGTGCGGACATTGAGGGGATTTGGCGAAGCAGTTTATGAATATATCAGAGCGAATGTACCTGAAGAGGATATTCTGACAGAAGAACCGATGAGCAGGCATACAACATTCCGGATCGGCGGTGAAGCAGCATGCTTTATCCGGATCAGCAGTGAGGAACAGCTGCGTAAGCTGATCCCTTATTTTGAAAATGTCGGCGTTGAATATTTTGTCCTGGGAAAGGGCAGCAATCTGCTGGTAGGAGATAAAGGCTATCCGGGAGTGATCCTTCAGATATCAGATGCCTGCCAGCAGATAGAAGCAGAAGAAAACAGGCTGCAGGTGCAGGCAGGTGCTGCACTTTCAAAGGTGGCGCTTTTTGCCATGGAAAGAGGACTTGAAGGACTGGAATTTGCCGCAGGGATTCCCGGAACGGTAGGCGGCGGTGTGGTGATGAATGCTGGCGCCTATGGCGGCGAGATGAAACAGGTGGTGGAGAGTGTCAGAGTACTTTCTTCAGAGGGAGAGATCCTTACGCTCGACAATGACACCATGGAATTTGGATACAGAACCAGCATTATTAGAAACCGAAATTTTACAGTGCTGAGTGTGACTTTCCGGCTGCGGGAAGGAAACAGAGAGGAAATCCGTGCAAGAATAGAGGATTTTCAGAAGCGGCGTATGGAGAAGCAGCCTTTAAATTATCCTTCTGCAGGCAGTACGTTCAAAAGACCGGAAGGATATTTTGCCGGAAAGCTGATCATGGATGCAGGACTTCGGGGATTTCAGATCGGTGATGCGAGAGTATCGGATAAGCACTGCGGATTTGTCGTCAATGTGGGAAAGGCGACTGCAAGAGATGTCACAGATGTGATCGAGGAAGTACAGGAAAGAGTCAGGGAGCGCTTCGGAGTTTCCCTGGAAAGAGAAGTCATTTATCTTGGAAAATTTTAGCTGCTGTGTCTGAAAGAAGGATAATGACTGCAAAGGTTAATTTATAAAAGCAGGGCTGTATAAGTACAGCAGGAGGAAATGGAATGCGCTTTGTTGTAGTGACAGGAATGAGCGGCGGCGGAAAAAGTACAGCACTCCATATGCTTGAGGATGTTGGATTTTATTGTGTGGACAATCTGCCGGTTCCACTGATCGAGCAGTTTGTAGAACTGATCGCCATGCCGGGAAGTGAAGTGGAAAAGGTAGCTCTCGGGCTTGATGTACGTGTGGATCAGCCTTTTGAAGATGCACAGAAGGCATTGGAGAAGCTGAAAAAGAATGGATATAATTTCGAGATCCTGTTTATGGAAGCCGGAGACAGTGTCCTGCTGAAGCGGTATAAGGAAACAAGGAGAATGCACCCGCTTTCTCCTGGAGGCAGGGTTGAAGACGGTATCCACAAGGAGAGAAAGATCCTGCAGGATATCAAAGGGAAAGCCGATTATGTGATCGATACCTCAAATCTTCTGACACGGGAGCTGAAAGAGGAAATCGACAGGATTTTTGTGAAGAATGAAGAATATAACAGTCTGATGGTAACAATACTGTCATTTGGCTTTAAGCATGGGATACCGGCAGATGCGGATCTGGTATTTGATGTAAGATTTCTGCCAAATCCCTATTATATAGAAGAATTAAAGTATAAAACGGGAAATGATAAAGAAGTACAGGATTATGTCATGGATTTTCCAGAGGCAGGGATATTTATTGACAAGCTGACTGATATGCTGGAATTCCTGATCCCTAACTATGTGAAGGAGGGAAAATATCAGCTTGTGATCGGAATTGGCTGTACAGGGGGAAAGCACAGAAGTGTCACCCTTGCGAATAAGCTGTATGAGCGGTTGAAGAATAAGGGGAATTACGGACTGAAGATCGCACACCGTGATGTGCGGACACAGGGGATTTGACCAAAGGCAGGAAATTTATGTCATTTTCAGCAGAAGTAAAGGAAGAACTGGAAAAAATCATGCCGCAGGCAAGACACTGCAGACTGGCGGAGCTTTCTGCAATTGTAGAGTTTGGCTGTCATATAGAAGAAACAAATGGAGAAATACGGATTACGATCCATTCGGAAAACGATGCAGTTGCCAGAAAGTACTTTACATTATGGAAAAAAACATTTAATATAGGTACTGATGTTGCAAAAGCACTACAGGCTTTAAAATTCACGGGAGATAATGCGGGAGCAGGAAAAGGGGCAGATCCTGTCCTGATCAAAAGTAGCTGCTGCAAGAGAGCATATCTCCGGGGTGCTTTTTTATGTATAGGTTCTATGAGTAATCCGGAGAAGGGGTATCATCTGGAGTTTGTCTGTGAGACTGATCGTCAGGCTCAGCAGATACAGGAAGCTATACATAGCTTTGACATAGAGGCGAAGGTAGTCAGACGCAAGAAATATGATGTTGTGTATTTGAAGGAAGGCGCCGGGATCGTAGATCTTCTTAATGTAATGGGAGCGCATGTATCTTTGATGAATCTGGAGAATCTGAGGATTGAGAAGGAAATGCGCAATTCCATAAACAGACAGGTGAACTGCGAAACTGCCAATATCACGAAGACGGTGAATGCGGCCAGCAGGCAGCTGGAGGATATTCAGCTGATTCAGACACATATTGGGCTTTCGGGTCTGCCAGAGCATTTAAGGGAGATTGCTCTTGTAAGACTGACACATCCGGAAAGTTCTCTTCAGGAGCTGGGTGGTTACTTAAATCCGCCGGTTGGAAAATCCGGTGTGAATCATAGATTAAGGAAGCTGAGTGAAATAGCCAGTCAAATTCAGGTTAAAGCTTAAAGGAGGAGAAATATTATGATTGAAAAGTCCATTGAAATCAAGATGGCAGAAGATTTTGATGCACGTCCTATTGCCATGCTGGTACAGATTGCAAGCAGACATGACAGTGATATTTATCTTGCGACAGAAGGAAAAAAGGTGAATGCCAAAAGCATCATGGGAATGATGAGCATGCCTCTGAATCAGGGAGAGAGCGTAACTGTAATTGCAGAGGGAACTGATGAGCAGGCTGCTGTGGATGCCATTGGTAGTTATCTGAACGGCAAAACGGAATAGATGAAACTGAAATACGGACGCCACACTTGTGAGAGTGTGGCGTCTTTTGTAACATGGAAAATATAAAAGGATAGGAAAAGAAAAGCTGCCAGAGGCAGCTGGAGGATTTTATGAAGAAGAAAATGCTTTTTATTTACAATCCGAGAGCGGGAAAATCCCAGATCAGAAGTAATCTTCTTGATATGATCGATATTTTTGTGAAGGCCGGATATGAAGTGACTGCCTATCCGACACAGGCACAGGGGGATGGGATCAGGGCAGTTACAGAAAGACAGATCGGTTACTATGATATGATTGCCTGCAGCGGTGGTGATGGCACACTTGATGAAGTGGTGACCGGTATGATGAGGTGTGAAAAAAGACTGCCGATCGGCTACGTTCCGGCAGGAACAACTAATGACTTTGCCGGAAGTCTGGGAATCCCGAGGAGCATGGAAAAGGCAGCAAGAGTGATTGTGGATGGCAGAAGCTTCCGCTGCGATGTTGGTGGATTTAATGAGAATATTTTTGTCTATATTGCGGCATTCGGCCTTTTTACAGATGTTTCCTATGAGACAAGGCAGGACATGAAGAATGTGCTGGGACATATGGCTTATGTGCTGGAAGGCATGAGAAAGCTGTCGAAAGTGAGATCCTATACCATGAAGGTGACCTGTGGGGACAGAGCGATAGAGGGAGATTTTATCTTTGGAATGATCACAAATTCCCTTTCTGTAGGCGGTTTCAAGAAGATCACCGGTGACAATGTAAAGCTGGATGACGGTGTATTTGAAGTAACTCTGATCAAAAGACCCGGGAACCCGGTGGAGCTGAATACGATCATGGCAGCGATGGTGAACCGGAATATTGATACCGATCTGATGGAATGCTTTACAGCATCGGAGCTGCAGATTGAATCGACAGAAGAGATCGCATGGACACTGGATGGAGAATTCGGAGGACGGCACAGCAGAGTTGAAATCCGAAATTATAAACAGGCACTGGAGATCAGGGTGCCGGAGGAAGAATAAATAGCCCTATAAAAGGGAGGATGCCAGGTAAGCTGTCTTACCTGGCATTTATTATGAAAAAGTTATTATAAAATCAAGTAGATGTTGTTTTCTTTGTTTCATCTTATGCTCTTAGTATAAAGGGCAGAAATGTCTAAAGAATGTTGAGGTGTTGAAGTTTTTTTAAATGAAATGTTAATAAAATATGAACACCTCACATTTTTTCCGGTTCCGGATAATCTACACCAAAGGTTTCTACTGTGACAGCAGCGATCTTCTGATCCTCCAGGGGTCTGTCAGAATAGTCGGTAGGGGTCTCAGCGATCTTGTTCACAACGTCCATACCCTCAATGATCTTGCCAAAAGCTGCATAGGAGCCATCCAGATGGGGTGCATTCTTGTGCATGATAAAGAACTGGGATCCGGCGGAATCAGGCATCATGCTTCTTGCCATGGAAAGAACGCCTTCTGTATGCTTTAAATCATTCTGGAAGCCGTTTGCAGCAAATTCACCCTTGATGCTGTAGCCGGGGCCGCCCATACCGGTGCCCTGGGGATCACCGCCCTGAATCATGAAGCCTCTGATCACACGGTGGAAGATCAGTCCGTCATAAAAATTCTTCTGGATCAGGCTGATGAAATTGTTTACGGAAACGGGGGCGATATCAGGATAAAGCTCTGCTTTCATGATATCTCCGTTTTCCATGGTAAAGGTTACAACAGGATTTTGTGCCATAATAATATTTCATTCCCTTCTTTTCAATTTTTGTAAACTATACTATAATAGTAAAATGGTATGGGATTTCATAGAATGAAACCCACGTATTTATTCTACAGAATCCCAAAGGACTTTTCAATGCTTAAATATGTTGTGTTTGCAGTAACAGAGATGGGGAGACAGGTTCTTGACAGAAGCAGAGGGGAACTGGAACAGGTCTTTACCGGAGAAAAGACAGAATTTTTGATCATTTCAGCAGCACAGACAGAAGAGAGCCTTTCAGGAATTAGGCAGAGGGAAAGCCTGTTACTGACAGATGATCCTGCGTGTTTAAGGAAGCTGCAGGCAGCAGGATTTTATACAGCAGGTCTTCATCATGAAGAAAATCAGGGCACCTTTTTTGAAGGTGCAGCTTATGTCATAGAAGAGATAGGAGAAATTACCTTCTCCGTTTATGACGAAATTTACAGGCGGCTTGCCGGGCTGCCATTGATGATCACAAGGACGAAGCGGCTTCTGATCAGGGAGAGCATGGTAGAGGATGTTCCGGAGTTTTACCGGATCTACAGGGATCCATCCATTACGAAATACATGGAGGATCTGTTTGAGGATCCCGAGGAAGAGACAGCTTACATGAAGGAATATATCCGTCAGATCTATGGATTTTACGGATATGGGATGTGGACAGTACAGCTTCTTTCCGGAGAAGTGATCGGCAGAGCAGGGCTCAGTGTGAGAGAAGGCTATGAACTTCCGGAGCTGGGATTTGTGATCGGCTGTGACTATCAGGGACAGGGCTATGCAGAAGAAGCGTGCAGAGCGGTGCTTGCCTATGGAAAGAAGGAACTTTCTTTTGAGCATGTACAGGCACTGGTAGAGGAAGAGAATCTTCCGTCCAGAAATCTGCTTATAAAGATTGGGTTCCATTTCGATAAAAAAGTGAATGAGAAGGGAACTGAATACCTTCTTATGATAGATTGACAACATTTTGAAAGGAGTTTTTGCATAAAAATGAGTAAAGGGAAATATTATATTACAACGGCGATTGCCTATACATCAGGAAAACCGCACATCGGAAACAGCTATGAGATTGTTCTGGCAGACAGCATTGCCCGTTTCAAGAGAAAAGATGGCTATGATGTTTTTTTTCAGACAGGAACGGATGAGCATGGACAGAAGATCGAGCTGAAGGCACAGGAGGCCGGTATTACACCGAAGGAATATGTAGACAATGTGGCTGGCACGATCCGGAAGATCTGGGATCTGATGGACACCTCCTATGATCACTTTATCCGTACAACAGATGATTATCATGAAAAACAGGTACAGAAGATCTTTAAGAAGCTGTACGATCAGGGAGATATTTACAAGAGCTCCTATGAGGGACTGTACTGTACACCCTGTGAATCCTTCTGGACAGAATCCCAGCTTGTGGACGGCAAATGTCCTGACTGCGGAAGAGAGGTAAAGCCGGCAAAGGAAGAGGCATATTTTTTCAGAATGAGCAAATATGCTGACAGATTGATCGAGCATATTAACAGCCATCCGGAATTTATACAGCCGGTATCCAGAAAGAATGAAATGATGAACAACTTCCTGCTTCCTGGCCTGCAGGATCTGTGTGTTTCCAGAACCTCCTTCAAGTGGGGGATCCCGGTAGACTTTGATGATAAGCATGTCGTTTATGTATGGCTGGATGCCCTGACCAACTATATCACCGGTATTGGCTATGACTGTGACGGAGAAAGCAGTGAGCAGTATAAGAAATACTGGCCGGCTGACCTGCACCTGATCGGAAAGGATATTATACGTTTCCATACGATTTACTGGCCGATCTTCCTGATGGCGCTGGGTGAGCCCCTGCCAAAGCAGGTATTTGGCCATCCATGGCTTCTGATGAACAATGACAAGATGAGCAAGTCAAAAGGAAATGTGATCTATGCAGATGAACTGGTAGATTTCTTTGGAGTGGATGCTGTCAGATATTTTGTCCTGCATGAGATGCCTTTCGAAAATGATGGAAATATCACCTGGGAGCTTGTAGCGGAGCGTTTTAATACAGATCTAGCCAATACCCTTGGTAATCTGGTAAATCGTACCGTATCCATGAGCAACAAGTATTTTGACGGTGTGGTTGCCAATACCGGCGTGACAGAGCCTGTGGATGAAGAGCTGAAGAATCTGGCTGTAACAGCCTATGACAGAGTAGCAGACAAGATGAAGGATCTGCGAGTGGCAGATGCCCTGACAGAGATTTTCACCTTATTTAAGAGATGCAACAAATATATTGATGAGACAGAACCGTGGGTACTGGCAAAGGATGAAGCGAAGAAGGATCGTCTTGCGACCGTTCTTTATAATCTGACAGAAAGCATTCTGATCGGTGCTTCCCTGCTTGAACCCTATATGCCTACAACGGCAAAGAAGATCGCAGCGCAGTTTAACACGGAGATCAGAAGCTTTGAAGATCTGGCTGAGTTTGGAAGATATCCCTCCGGCAGCAAAGTAACAGAAACACCGGAGATCCTTTTTGCAAGACTGGATCAGAAGGCAGTTGCAGCAAAGATCGAAGAGATGGAGGCTGCAAGAACAGCTGCAGCAGAGAAGGCGGAAAAGGAAGAAAAAGCAGAGGAAGGCATTGATATTGAGCCGAAGGCTGAGATTTCCTATGATGATTTTGCAAAGCTGCAGTTCCAGGTGGGCGAGATCATTGAATGTAAGGAAGTACCAAAGTCCAAGAAGCTCCTCTGTTCACAGGTGAAGATCGGAAGTCAGGTAAAGCAGATCGTTTCCGGAATCAAGCAGCATTATTCCGCAGAGGAAATGGTAGGCAGGAAGGTGATGGTTCTTGTGAACCTGAAGCCGGCAACCCTGGCAGGCGTTGTTTCTGAAGGTATGCTGCTCTGTGCAGAAGATGCAGATGGTAATCTGGCACTGATGACACCGGAGAAAAAGATGCCGGCAGGAGCAGAGATCTGTTAGAGGAAATAGGGGACTCTCCGGCAGAAAACAGGAAGAGGGTTATATATGGTCAAAAAAGAAGAATTTGTATTTGACTCCAGGGACGGACAGAGTAAGATCCACGCGGTCAGATGGATACCGGAAGGAAAAGTGATCGGGATTCTTCAGATTGTCCACGGAATGGCCGAATACATTGAAAGATACGAGGAAATGGCACACTTTTTCGCAGAAAAGGGAATCCTGGTTACAGGAGAGGATCATCTTGGACATGGAAAGAGTGTGGACGAAAAGGAAACCTATGGTTATTTCTGTGAACAGGATCCGGCGACGGTAGTTGTGCGGGATGTACACAGACTGAAAAAGATGACACAGGAGGACTATCCGGGAATCCCTTATATCCTGCTTGGACACAGTATGGGTTCTTTTATTACAAGGAATTACCTGTTCCGTTACGGCACAGGAATTCAGGGAGCGATCATCTGCGGTACCGGCTCACAGCCCGGCGTGGTGGTGAAATTCAGCAGGGCGCTTGCTGCATTTCAGGGACTGCTTCTTGGAGAGAAGCATACAGCAAAGCTGATAGATAAGCTGGCTTTTGGGAATTATAATAAACAGGTAGAAAAGCAGAGGACTTCATTTGACTGGCTGTGCCGGGATGAAGCAGTGGTTGATGCCTATATAGCTGATGAGCTGTGCGGATTTACTTTTACCGTAAACGGGTTCCGGACACTGTTTACCCTGCTGGATCGTCTAAACAAAGAAGAAAATCTGAAAAAAATGCCGGAAACCCTGCCGGTGCTGTTCATTGCCGGAGAGAAGGATCCGGTAGGAAATTATGGAGAAGGAGTCAAAAAAGCTTTCCGGGATTTCCAGAAGGCCGGACTGACTACTTTAAGCATGAAGCTGTATCCGGAGGATCGTCATGAGCTTTTGAATGAACTGGATAAAGAAAAGGTTTATGAGGATATTTATTCGTGGATGCTGGAACGGATCAAGGAGTATCAGTTATAAGAGGTGTATGTTTTTATGAAAAAATTGGAATTTTGGCTTTGGGGAATTTTCTGTATGGCAGTCCTGGCTGTTACGGCAGGGCTGTGTATTCCTGTAACTGTCAGGGCTGCAGAGGCAGGACAGGGTACAGAAAATATCGATACAGAAGAGCTGCTTGGAGATGTGAAGGATAAGCTCTCTGAGGCAGTATCAGAAATGGATCCGAAGACAGTAAAAGAGATTTTCAGGTTTGCCTCCGAAAAGATTTCTGATGGAAGTCTGGACACTGAAGAGGGACTAAAGGCGGCTATTCAGGAAAGTGAAGAAAAATTTGGGATCATCATTAAGGAGGCTGATGCCAGAAAAGTGGTAGAAGCTATGCAAAAGCTGGAGGATATGGGCTTTTCTGCTGATTATGTACTGGATAAGGCAGAAACACTTTATGACAAATATGGAGCAGACTTTGTAGATCATACAAATGAAATTATCAGGGGTGCTGTAGAAAATGCAGTAAAGAATGCCGCAGAAAGCTTTTTCAGCAATTTATGGCAGTCCACGAAAAATTTTTTCGGTGGACTGTTTGGCGGCTTTCAGATAGCGGACAGGCAGTGAAAGGACAGTAAATGAGTGCAGGATTGCCGTGTGTGATTCGGTTTGTATCATCAGATGAATGGGAAGAAGCAATGGGACTTGCCTGGAAAACCTTTCTGGAATATGAGGGCGATGTTTATCCGCCGGAGGGAGTGCGCAGCTTTGAGGATTTTATCACTGACTCTGATCTGAAAAGAATGTTTGCGCTTGGAACCTATCAGATGATGGGAGCATTCTTCTCAGGAAAGCTGGTAGGGATGATATCCCTGCGCAATAAAACGCATATTTCATTGCTGTTCGTGGACGGTGATTATCACCGGAGAGGGATTGGGAGAGCATTGATCTCGTTTCTTTCTGAGTATGTCAGGAAGGAAGAGGGACTTAACAGGCTGACGGTAAATGCGTCGCCTTATGGAGTTGGATTCTACCACAGACTGGGATTCCGGGATCTTGGTCCGGAGAAACAGCAGGATGGGATTATTTTTACTCCCATGCTTTTAGAATTTGACAGAGGATAAGGAGAAACAAATGGGAAGAATTTTTGGACTGGAAAGCCCTTTTATGAATTTTTTAAACAGAGTAGCAGATCTGATCTGGCTGAATATTCTGACGATGATCTGCTGTATTCCGGTCGTAACGATCGGAGCATCTCTGACGGCAATGAATTATGTGCTTTTGAAAATGGCAAAAAATGAAGAAGGATACATAACAAAGGCATTCTTTAAATCATTTAAACAGAATTTTAAACAGGCGACATTGATCCTGCTTATACAGCTTGTGATTTATGGAATCCTTGCGGGCGATCTCTTTATTTTCCGTTATGCATCTATGGATTTCCCGGAATGGCTGCAGATTGCTGTGATAGCGGTGGGAATCCTTGTGACATTTGCGACTATATATCTGTACCCATTACTGGCAAGGTACGATAATGCAATTAAGGCAACCTATAAAAATTCTTTTCTTATGGGAGTGCTGAGTCTGCCAAGAACACTTCTCATGGTGCTGTGCTGGCTTATTCCTGTGATCGTGTTTTTCTTTGCTAATCCGATTCTGCCGCTTGTGTTCCTGCTTGGAATTTCAGGTCCCGGATATCTGAATGCACTTTTATACAGGAAGAGCTTTGAACGCTTTGAGGAAAAGGACGACGATACAGAAGAAGGATCTGGGGAAGCCGGGGATGAAGCTGTAGAGGAAGTTTCAGGAGAAATGACAGACCAGCATATGGAGTAGAGATGGAATCAAAAAAAAGGCAAATCTTACAGTGGTCGATTTTGGGAGGAATACTCGTCATTGTAGTGACGGTCATGCTCTGTGTCTCTTTTTCCAGGATCAAGAGAGAGGGCATTCAGAATTATGAAGATGTGATGACGAGTTCTGCATCCAAATATGCACAAAAAGTGAATATGGAATTGTCAGAGCTGCAGACAGCAGCTGATGTGGCAGCAGATGTCCTTTCCACGAGCAGCCATTATGGACAGAATCTGATCAAAGAGACGCTTATGGCGGTGCAGGAAAATACAAGCGCAGAAAAAGCAGTGTATTATAATGGTGGAAATACAGGATATGTATGGGACGGAACAGACTTTGCAACAGCAGATCTGAAAAAGGAGCCGTATTTTGGACAGCTTGCCGGACTGTCAGAAACCAAGGTTTTCTGTATGAGAAATTCCGAGGATCTGAAAACGACAGAGCTGGTCATCATGGCTCCGTCAGGGGAGAACGGCAAGGGGAGCGTGCTCCTGTATTTACCGGTACGGAAGCTGGATAAGCTTTTCAAGATCAGTGTTGACTTTGGTGCAGATGCATTTGCCCTGATTATTGACAAGAATGGCTATATTGTTACCAGTGGAACCTATGAAAGTGACTTTCTGACAGAGCTTAATTTCTGGAACAATTTTGCAGATAAAAATAAGGAGTCTGTTTCAAAGGCGAGAGTCAGGCTGGTCAATGCCATGACAGGATGTATTGAGGCCTCCTCCAGGGAAACAGGAGAAAAGAGGACAGTCGTATATGCACCTGTCCTGAACAGCGGATTCACCGTTATCATAGGTGTTGACCAGAGCTATGTTGACAAGAAGGAATCCAATTTCTGGAGGAGCAGCGGTGTAATGCTGACACAGCTTCTGCTTGTGCTGATCGGCTTCTTTGCCGCCTTCCTTACCATCAGCTATACGACCAGGAAGAATGTGGCGGAGCATGACAGACTGCTCCGTGAGGAGGCGGATACCGACCTTCTGACAGGACTGACAAACAAGCTGGCAACAGAGAGAAAGATCAAAGAGTATATGAAAGAAAATCCCAATTCCCTCGGTATGATGTTTGTACTTGACATTGATAATTTCAAGAAGATCAATGATACGATGGGACATGCCTTTGGTGATGAGGTGCTGAAGACCCTTGGCAGAACGATCAGCTCCCTGTTCCGTGTAACAGATATTATTGGACGTACGGGTGGTGATGAGTTTACCATATTCCTGAAATTCCTGAAATCCGATGAAAATACACTGAAGGAGGCCAGAAAGCTGGTGCAGTTCTTCAAGGATTTCACCGCAGGTGAATATGTAAAATATTCAGCAACAGCAAGTATTGGTGCTGCAGTATTCCCGGAGAACGGAAGTGATTTTGATTCCCTGTACAAAGCGGCAGATAAAGCACTTTACAAGGCAAAACAGAGAGGCAAGAACCAGCTGGCATTTTATGATGACAGAGACAGAAAATAGGAATTGTACAATTTGTATATAAAAATATGCACATGATGTACAAACTGTCGAAAGCAAATGGAATCAGAAAGGTTTCTAAGCATTTCTCACAATGGAATCAGAAATCTTTGTGGAATAGTGGTATAGCTAATTTGGACTACGTCCGTTATACTAATCTTAACGTTGAAGTTGAACCTATTTTTCAAGGAGGCTAATGAAATGGCAAGTTTATCATTAAAAAATATCTGCAAAGTATATCCTAACGGATTTGAAGCAGTAAAAGATTTCAATCTTGAAATCGCTGATCAGGAGTTTATTATTTTCGTAGGACCTTCAGGATGTGGTAAGTCTACAACCCTTCGTATGATCGCTGGTCTGGAGGATATTTCTTCTGGTGAATTAAAGATCGGTGACAGAGTTGTTAACGATGTAGAGCCTAAGGATAGAGATATCGCAATGGTATTCCAGAACTACGCTCTGTATCCTCATATGTCAGTATATGACAATATGGCTTTCGGACTTAAGCTGAGAAAGGTTCCGAAGGATGAAATCGATAAGATGGTTAAGGAAGCAGCTAAGGTTCTTGATCTGACAGCACTTCTTGACCGTAAGCCCAAGGCTCTTTCTGGTGGACAGAGACAGCGTGTTGCAATGGGACGTGCTATTGTTCGTAATCCTAAGGTATTCCTTATGGATGAGCCTCTTTCAAACCTGGATGCAAAGCTTCGTGTACAGATGCGTATTGAGATCGCTAAGCTGCATCAGAGACTTGGTACCACCATCATCTATGTAACACATGACCAGACAGAGGCTATGACTCTTGGTGATAGAATCGTTGTTATGAAGGACGGTGTTGTTCAGCAGGTAGATACACCTCAGAATCTGTATGAGAAACCTGTAAACCTGTTTGTTGCAGGATTCATGGGATCACCTCAGATGAACTTTCTGGATGCTGTTGTAGATGTTAAGGGTGATACAGCATACTTAAAGGTAGCTGGAAGTGAGATTCCTCTTCCTCCTGCTAAATCCAAGAAGCTGATCGAGGGAGGATATGCAGGAAAGACAGTTACATTTGGTATCCGTCCTGAAGATGTATATGATTCAGAGATGTTCATTGAAACTGCTAAGTGCGTATTTGAATCTACTATCAAGGTTTATGAATTGCTTGGTGCAGAAGTTTACTTATACTTTGATCTGGCTGAGTTCCCTATCACTGCAAGAGTTGATTCCAGAACAACAGCAAGACCTGGCGATACTGTTAAGTTCGCATTCGATGTTGAGAAGATTCACGTATTCGACAAAGAAACAGAGCAGGTTATCACAAACTAGGAATAATCTTTATGAGGGATGCACATTGCATCCCTCTTTTTACTGATCGCCCAGATATGAAAAGAGAGGAATGAAAGCGGATGATATCTTCACAGGTAATAGCAACAAGTATTGAAGAGCTGCGTGCCATAACGAGAGTAGAACTTTGTGTCTATGATCCGGATGGAACTACGGTAGCGTCTACTTTCGATAACAAGGATATAGAAGCAGGACTGATCAGAAGCTTCGTGGAATCTCCGGCAGATAGTCAGGTGATTGGTTTTGATCATCTTCTAAAGATCATGGATGAGGGAGAACTGGCTTTTGTTCTTGTGGCAAGAGGAAGCAGTGATGATACTTATGTTGTTGGAAGAATTGCAGCAAGCCAGATCCAACAGCTCATGGCGGCTTATAAGGAACGGTTTGACAGAAATAATTTCTTCCAGAATCTTTTACTTGACAATCTTTTGCTGGTGGATATTTATAACAGGGCAAAGAAGCTTCATATTGAAGTAACAGTACCGAGAGTGGTGCTGATCGTGGAGACGGAGAAGGAAAGAGACAGTACGGCAGCAGAGTTTCTGGGGGGACTATTTTCTTCCCAGTCAGGTGACTTTATTACCGCCATTGATGAGAGCAGTGTGATCCTGATCAAGTCACTGGAACCAGGAGAAGGCTATGAGACGGTAGAGCAGACCGCAAATATGATCGTGGATATGATGAATGCTGAAGCAATGATGAATGTAAGGGTTGCTTATGGAACGATTGTGCAGGAGCTGAAGGATGTATCAAAATCCTATAAGGAAGCCAGCCTGGCGCTGGATGTTGGCAAGATATTCTATGTTGAGAAGAAGGTCAATGCTTATAGCAATCTGGGTATAGGAAGATTGATCTATCAGCTGCCGGTAAATTTATGCAGGATCTTTATTGATGAGATTTTTGGAGATGCTGACCCGGCAGAATTTGATGAGGAGATTCTGACAACAGTGAATAAATTTTTTGAAAACAACCTGAACGTTTCAGAAACCTCCAGACAGCTTTTTGTACATCGGAATACACTGGTGTACCGGATTGAAAAGCTTCAGAAGAGTACAGGGTTGGATGTCAGGACATTTGATGATGCCCTCACCTTCAAAATTGCCATGATGGTAGTTAATTATATGAAATATCTGGATCATCTGAATTATTAAAAGAATAGATGATAATGAAGGTAGAAATACCTTACAAGAGATAAAAAGTACTGAACAACCCGTATCTCTGCATATACATATATGTGGAGGGATGCGGGTTGAATTTATATGAAAAGAAAATTGTATATTTACATAGAACAAAAGGAGATGGAACGGTAGAAAACTGTGGCTTTGCTTCCTTTCAGTGTATTCCGGGAGGTTATAAGCTGGCAGTACAGCTCCGGCCGTTGCAAAGAACTGCAGGGGAAATGAAAATTTCGGAAGAAATCAAAGAAGAGGTATCTGTATATCTGGGTATGGCAGGGGAAGATAGGGACAATACTGCGGCAGGAGGAGTAATAGCGGGAAGACAGATAGAAATAGGGAAGCTGTCTGTCAGATGCAGCAGTGGAAACGGGATGTTCCGGTTTCCAGGTAATCAGGACGAGATCAGGATTAATAATAACAGGTATGCAGTCAGCAAAGCAACAGGGATCCGGATAATACGGTATGATGGATGGGAGGCTGCAGGCAGTTTCGGACAGGAGAAAACAGATGGGGATGGATTTTGCAAAGAGGACTTAATACTAATGCCGGATAAATGGGAGCAATTAAAAAAGCAGTATGAAATCCTGCATCCATTTGGCGACGAAAGAGAATTTATTTCGATCAGGCCGGCAGATTTTGTCATAATGACGCAGCAATATCAGAAGCTTGTCCATAACAGCTTCCTTCTCCATGGCTATTTCAACTACAGGCATCTTATACTGGGCAGGGATACAGGATCTTTTGGGAACGGTGATATCTGCTTCTGCCTGGGGGTTCCGGGGGTATTTTATGAAAGAGAGAAAATGGTAGCCATTATGTTTGGGTTTGAGGGCTTTGAAACTGAAGGGAAGGTCGAAGATGGAAAATTTGGATATTATCTGAGAAAAGTAGAAATTTGAAAAAAAAGATGTTATCATGTACATAGGTACCAGAGTCCATGTTTGATGGATAACGAAGGATTAACAGCTATGAAAATTGCGGTCTTGATCGGTGGTCTGCGTTTTGACAGTCAGCGCCGTATTATGAATGGAATATTGGAAAAGGCGGTCTTTGACGGGACGGATATTTATATTTTTACCTGTGATTCGTGGACCTATTCTTCTCCTTATTATACTAAAGGAGAAACTGCTATTTTCTCATTGCCGGATCTGAAAGATTACGACGGTGTGATCCTTCATGGTGATACAGTATATGACAAGAGTGTCATATCTGAACTGGTAAAAAAGATCAGGGAAGCAAGGATTCCCTGTATCAGCCTGAATGTAAAATATCCGGGAATGCTTTATATGGGTATGGATAATGCCAATGGAATTTATGGGATTGTGGAGCATCTTCTCCAGGTACATCGGGCGAAGCACTTTGCTTTTATATCAGGACCGGAAGAGAATATGGATTCCACGGAGAGATGGGAGAGCTTCCGGAAGGCACTGGCGGACAATAAGATTCCCTTCGATAACCGCTATTTTTATTACGGTGATTATCATCCTGAGAGTGGGAAAAAGGCAGTTGGATATTTCTACGACCTGCCGGGAGCATTTCCGGATGCTATTGTGGCGGCTAATGATGAAATGGCATTAGGGGCTTTTTACAAGCTGAAGGAGCTGGGGTATGAGGTCCCAGAGCAGGTGCTCCTTACCGGGTATGATAATGCGATCGTTGGCAGGAACCATTCTCCAAGGATCACCAGTGTGGAGAGACCGGAGACAGAGCTTGGAGCAAAGGCATATGAAAAGCTCAGGGATGTGATCCTTGGGAAAGAGGGATCGGAAGAAACAACCCTGAAAAGTCATCTGATCTTTACCGAAAGCTGTGGCTGCCATGACAGTGAAGCAGAACCGGAGGAAAGCTTCCGGATGGAGATGATCACAGACAAGCTTCATGTGACAGAGTTTTCTGAGATCGTGAAATCCTCATCAGCAGATTTTACCGGGGCACCCACCTTTGAACAGCTGCTGGCAGAGATACGCAGATACATTAAACTGATCAATCCGGATGAGTTCTATATGTGTATGTGTGTGGTGGAGGACTCTTACCAGACAGACAGAAATTATGAGATCACGGGAAAAACACAGATAGAAGCACTGTCACAATATGCACCGGAAATCTGTATTCCGCTGATCTACAGGCGGGGAGAATTTGAGAATTATGGAAGATTCCCGGTAGAAAAGTTTCTTCCGGATAAATACACAGTAGCAGGAAAAGGCAGGTTCTACACTGTAGTTCCGCTGCATTATCAGGATCGCTGCTATGGTTACTGTGTTATCGGAAACAGCCGTCTGATGATGGACAGCGAGCTTTTCCATTTATTTATCATGAATATTAATAATGCCCTGGAGAATTTAAGAAAGCAGTCAATGATGAATTCCATGGTGCACAGACTGAACCGGATGTGGATCTATGATACCCTGACAGAAGTATTTAACAGAGCAGGATTTTTCAAGTTCGCACCGAACCTGATCCATGAGGCTATCGACAGGAAAGAGAATCTGTTTATTCTGTTCCTGGATCTGGATGGACTTAAGAGCGTCAATGACAGGTATGGTCATGACGAAGGAGATGCTTTTATCAAGGCAATGGGAATGATCCTGCGTCAGTTACATGGAAACGGGGAACTGGTGATGCGCTATGGTGGTGATGAGTTTGTCGTTATGTCCAAAAATTATACGGATGAGAAGGCGGCAGGCTATATCCGCAGGATCGAAAGAAGCATTGATGAATATAACATGACCTCCGGCAAGGAGTATAAACTGGGTGCCAGTATGGGGTACAGTCTGGTAGAGCCGGAAGAAGACATGAAGCTGGAGGATCTGATCGAAGTAGCAGATCAGGAGATGTATAAGGTAAAAAAAGCCAAAAAGGAAAGGCTGAAAAACCAGCAGCCGTAAGGCGTGTACCTGATACAGAAAAAATCAGGAGGGGCGGTTAAGCTCCTCCTGTTATTGTGTGTGCGGTATCTGCGCTAAAGGAAGCTGCCATGCGTTACCCTTCTGATTAACTCGGGGCAGGTGACCCTGCGGCACATGGAAAAATTCCTCTTAGTGCTGCTTTGTTCCCAACCTGACACGGTTCGTGGACATCCATTGCGCAGGACCCACCCTTCAGCGCCATCAAAAAGGGGCAGCCACAGCAGCTTCCTTCAGAGCAGATATGTATTACTTTAGTAGTATATGGGGTTTTCGAAGATTTGTCAACTTGAAAGGAAACAGGAAATGACTGAGCAGGAAAAGTATATGAAGGCGGCCATAAGGCAGGCAAAAAAGGCATACGCTCTGCTTGAGGTACCGATCGGCTGTGTCATCGTCCACGAAGGAAAGATCATAGGAAGAGGTTATAACCGTAGAAATACAGATAAAAATACGCTGGCACATGCAGAGATCACAGCGATCAACAGGGCGAGCAAAAAACTTGGTGACTGGCGGCTTGAGGGCTGCACGCTGTATGTGACACTGGAACCCTGTCAGATGTGTGCAGGCGCGATCGTACAGGCCAGGATCGATGAGGTGGTAATGGGTTGCATGAATCCCAAGGCAGGCTGTGGGGGTTCCATACTGAATATTCTGGAGGATGAAAGATTTAACCACCAGGTGAAGGTGACAAGAGGAGTTTTGGAGGAGGAGTGCTCCAGTATGCTGAAAGAATTCTTTAAGGGACTTCGGGTGAGAGTAAAGATGGAGAAGAAGCTGCGGGTATCGGCCGTGGCTGAAAATACTGCTGTGCAGCAGAAAGAAACAGGAGAAGAGAATGTTAACGAAGATAAAAAATAAATATATAGATACTGCATTTTTTAGATATGTACTGGTGCTTGCTGTTCCCATGATCATTCAGAATGCCATTACCAGCTTTGTCAGCTTTCTTGACAATATCATGGTCGGGCAGGTGGGAACAGAGCAGATGTCTGGTGTAGCCATTGTCAATCAGCTTATTTTTGTATTTAATATCTGTATCTGGGGCGGTGTGTCCGGCGCCGGGATATTTGGTACCCAGTTTTATGGTAAAGGGGATTATGAAGGGCAGAAGTATGCATTCCGGTTTAAAATGTATGCCTGTATCATTATCGCCGGGATAGCCCTGCTTTTGTTTGGATTCTTTGATACGGAACTGATCTCCCTGTACTTAAGTGACGGAGGAAGTGTGGGGAATACAGCACTTGCCCTTCAGTACGGAGAGCAGTATCTGAGGATCATGATGGCAGGACTTGTGCCATTTGCTGTCAGCCAGGCCTATGTGAATACGATCAGGGAAACCGGTCATACATTTGTGCCGATGCTGGCGAGTCTGGCAGCAGTGGTAACCAATCTGGTGCTGGATTATGCGCTGATCTTCGGAATCTTCGGGATCCCGGCCTATGGGGTGCAGGGTGCAGCCATAGCGACAGTGGCAGCCAGATTTGTGGAATGTGCTATTGTAGTGCTTTGGGCGCATAGCCATCTGGAGCAGAACCCGTATCTGAAGGGAGCCTATCATGGATTCTCTGTTCCGGGACATATTTTGTCCGGCATTATTAAAAAGGGAACACCGCTGATGTTCAATGAAATGCTCTGGGCAGTGGGAATGGCTGTGATCGCCCAGTGCTACGCTGTCCGTGGCCTTGAGGTAGTAGCGGCACAGAATATTTCCTCTACCATAAGCAATCTGTTTAATATTGTTTACCTCCAGCTTGGCGGGTGCATTTCCATCGTAGTCGGACAGCTTCTTGGTGCAGGACGGCTGGAGGAAGCCAGGGATAAAGATAATAAGATGATTTTTTTCTGTGTGCTCTGCTGCATGGGAGTATCACTTATTATGATATTTGCAGGCCGTTATTTTCCGATGATCTACAAGACAGAGGACAGTATCAAGGAGCTTGCTGGCAGATTTATTATGATCTCCGCTCTGGTCATGCCGCTTTGTGCTTTTTCACATGCGTCTTATTTCACACTGAGGTCCGGGGGCAAGACTGGAATCACCTTTCTGTTTGACAGTGTTTATACCTGGGTAATTGTAATTCCGCTCGCTACAATACTTGCCAAGCATACAGCACTTACCATAGAAATGGTATTTTTCTTTGTATCCTTTACGGAGATCATTAAGGTTACCATCGGTTATTTTATGATCCGCAGTGGTATCTGGCTGCAGAATATTGTAAAGGAGCCGTAAACCCGTTTAAAATGTGAATGCTACTTATAATAACAATATTTTGATATTTGTGGCTTGTGTAATACTATATCTTGTACTATAATTAAAAACGTACATCGTTAGTACAAGGAGGGGTTTCATGAAGGTAATTAAGAGGAACGGGTCAGAGGTAGACTTTGACATCAGGAAAATTGTAGCTGCAGTTGCCAAGGCGAACAAGGCGGCGATCAGGGAAGAGCTCACAGAGGAGCAGATCGAGGAGATCGCGGATTATATTAATTTCAAATGCAGCAAGATGAACCGAGCTATTTCCGTAGAGGAAATGCAGGATATGGTAGAAAATCAGATCATGGCACAGGGTGCCTTCAATGTGGCGAGATGTTATGTAAAGTACCGCTATACCCGTTCTCTTGTAAGAAAAAGCAATACAACAGATGACAGGATCCTGTCTCTGATCGAATGTAATAATGAAGAGGTTCTGCAGGAGAATTCCAATAAGGATCCGATCATCAACAGTGTGCAGCGTGATTATATGGCAGGAGAGGTAAGCAAGGATCTGACAAGAAGGCTGCTGCTTCCTCAGGATATCGTAAAGGCAGACCAGGAGGGACTGATCCATTTCCACGATGCAGACTATTTTGCACAGCATATGCACAACTGTGATCTGGTTAACCTGGAGGATATGCTGCAGAACGGAACTGTTATCAGTGAGACATATATTGACAAGCCTCACAGCTTTTCCACAGCCTGCAATATCGCCATGCAGATCATTGCGCAGGTGGCCAGCAACCAGTACGGCGGTCAGAGTATTTCTCTGACACATCTGGTTCCCTTTGTGCAGGTATCCAGAGAAAAGATCCGCAGGGAAGTGCTCGAGGACGCAGAGCTGATGGGTGATACACCATCAGACGAAGTGATCAGCAGGGTTGTTGAGAGACGGCTCCGCAAAGAGATCGAAAAGGGTGTACAGACGATCCAGTATCAGGTGATCACATTGATGACCACCAATGGTCAGGCTCCGTTCCTTTCCGTGTTTATGTATCTGAATGAGGCAAAGAGTGCACAGGAAAAGAAGGATCTTGCGCTTGTGATCGAGGAAATGCTGAACCAGAGGATCCAGGGAGTCAAGAATGAAAGCGGAACCTATATCACACCGGCATTTCCCAAGCTGATCTATGTGCTTGAGGATGACAATATCCATGAGGGAGATCCGTATTTTTATCTGACAGAGCTGGCAGCAAAATGTACTGCCAAGAGGTTGGTTCCTGATTATATTTCCGAGAAGATTATGAAGCAGCTCAAGGAAGGAAACTGTTTTCCTGTTATGGGATGCAGGAGCGCCCTGAATCCCTGGAAGGATGAGAATGGAAATTATAAATTCTATGGAAGATTTAATCAGGGTGTTGTAACCATCAACCTGGTGGATGTGGCACTTTCTTCCCAAAGAGATATGGATAAGTTCTGGAAGATCTTTGATGAGAGACTGGAGCTTTGCTATAAGGCACTGATGTACAGGCATAACCGTCTGAAGGGAACTCTTTCTGATGCAGCACCGATCCTGTGGCAGTATGGTGCACTGGCAAGGCTGAAAAAGGGAGAAACGATCGATAAGCTGCTGTATGGAGGATATTCTACAATTTCCCTTGGTTATGCAGGACTCTGTGAATGTGTCAGATATATGACAGGAAAGTCACATACCGATCCGGTGGCGAAGCCCTTTGCACTGGAAGTGATGAAATATATGAATAAGGCCTGCGAGAAATGGAAGGAAGAAACCAATATTGCATTCAGTATTTATGGTTCACCGATCGAGAGCACCACTTATAAGTTTGCCAAGTGTCTGCAGAGAAGGTTCGGTATTATCGAAGGCGTGACGGACAAGGGGTATATCACAAACAGCTATCATGTGCATGTAACAGAGCCAATCGATGCTTTTTCCAAGCTGAAGTTTGAATCAGACTTCCAGGCTCTTTCCACAGGAGGGGCGATCAGCTATGTAGAGGTTCCCAATATGCAGGATAATATCCCGGCGGTGCTCAGTATCATGGAATTTATTTATGACAATATCATGTATGCAGAGCTGAATACCAAGAGTGATTTCTGCCAGGAATGTGGCTATAACGGAGAAATCCGGATTGTAGAGGATGATGGCAAGCTGGTATGGGAATGCCCGAAGTGCGGCAACCGTAACCAGAATACCTTAAATGTGGCAAGACGTACCTGTGGCTATATTGGTACACAGTTTTGGAATCAGGGAAGAACGCAGGAGATCAGAGAGAGGGTGCTGCATTTATAATGAACTACGCAAATATTAAATATAATGATATTGCAGACGGAGAGGGCATACGCACCTCTCTGTTCGTTTCCGGGTGTACCCATCACTGTAAAGGGTGCTTTAATGAGGAAGCCTGGGATTTTAATTATGGAAAACCATTTACCAGAGAGGTAGAGGATAGGATTCTTGAGAGTCTTAAACCATCTTATATTGCAGGACTGACGCTGCTTGGCGGGGAACCCTTTGAACCGGCAAACCAGAGAGAGCTTGTGCCTTTCCTGAAACGGGTCAGAGAGCAGCTTCCGGACAAAAATATCTGGTGTTATTCCGGATATACCCTGGAGGAGCTTCAGGGAGAGAGCCGGGCACACTGTGAATGTACAGAGGAAATGCTGTCGCTTTTGGATGTGCTGGTAGACGGAGAATTTGTAGAGGAAAAGAAGGATATCAGTCTGGCATTCCGTGGATCTGCAAATCAGCGGATCCTGCGGATGAAAGAGAGGTAAGCCTTTTAAGAGCAACTATGAAGAAAGACCTGTCAGAAGGTGCGATCACCAAAACCATATTGTTATTTGCAGGCCCCATGATCCTGGGGAATCTGCTGCAGCAGTGTTATAACATAGCAGATACACTGATCGTAGGCAGATTTCTGGGAGCCCATGCGCTGGCGGCAGTAGGCTCTGCCTATACACTGATGACATTTCTGAATTTCATTATCATCGGACTCTGTATGGGAAGCGGCGCGGTATTTTCTGTTTATTTTGGGAAAAAAGAGGAAGAAGGCCTGAGGGGCAGTATCGGGACTTCCTTTGGGATGATTGCGCTTGTTACACTGGCCATCAACGGTCTTGTGTTTCTGTTCCTGGATCCGATCCTGAGAGTACTGCAGGTACCGGCAGATGTATATGATCTGATGCGGGAATATGTTTTTGTGATCTTTTTCGGGATCGTGTTTATTTTCCTGTATAATTACTTTGCCTTTTTGCTGAGGGCGCTTGGCAATTCTGTGGTGCCTCTGGGGTTTCTGTGCATTTCTGCCGGACTGAATATTGTACTGGATCTTCTGTGTGTGATCGTATTTCAGATGAATGTTTCGGGAGCGGCTTTTGCTACTGTGGTGTCACAGATCGTATCCGGTGTGGGAATTGCATTGTATACTTTGAAAAAGGTGCCGGAGGCACACAGCATTTTCAAAGTAAGCAGGGACGGGAGTCTTTTCAGGGAAGTGCTGCACAATTCTTTTGCAGCCTGCATCCAGCAGTCTGTCATGAATTTTGGGATACTGATGATACAGGGACTGGTCAACAGCTTTGGCATGGCTGTGATGGCAGCCTTTGCAGCAGCGGTGAAGATCGATACCTTTGCCTATATGCCGGCACAGGAATTTGGAAATGCTTTTTCTTTGTTTGTATCGCAGAATCATGGGGCGGGGAGAAAAGATCGTGTGCTGGAAGGAATGAAGAAGGCAGCAGGCCTTTCGGCAGGATTCTGCATAGTGATTTCCGGTCTGATCTTTGCATTCGCACCGCTTCTCATGAGGATTTTTGTAGACAGCACAGAGACGCAGATCGTTCAGATTGGTGCACAGTATCTGCGGATTGAGGGAGCTTTTTACTGTGGGATCGGGATCCTGTTCCTGTTCTATGGATTTTTCAGGGGTGTGGAGAAATCAGTCATGTCGCTGGTGCTTACTGTGATTTCCCTTGGAACCAGAGTGGTACTTGCCTATGTGCTTTCACCTGTGCCGCAGATCGGGGTGCTTGGTATCTGGTGGGCAATCCCGATCGGATGGATCTTGGCGGACAGTGTGGGATTGTGGAGACTGTTGAAGTGGAAAAGAGGATAATATTGGCTGCAGGGCAGGGAGGAATTTTATGTATACGATAGGACAGGTTTCAGAGATGTTTGGACTGCCGGTTTCCACGATCCGGTACTATGATAAAGAGGGACTGTTTCCGGAGATCCAGCGCAGCTCCGGTATTAGAAAATTTTCAGAAAAGGAGCTGGAGACGCTGCGGTTAATTGAGTGTCTGAAAGGTTCTGGGCTGGAGATCAGGGATATCCGGCAGTTTATACAGTGGTGTCAGGAGGGCAGCAGTACCTACGGGCAGCGCCGTGAGCTTTTCAAGAAGAGAAAGGAAATTGTAGAGCAGGAGATCCTGGCAATGAAGAAGACGCTTGCTATGATCGAATTCAAATGCTGGTATTATGAGCAGGCCATGAAGGAGGGCAGCGAGGATGGCATAAACAAGATGATACCGGATAAGCTGCCGGAGAAGATACAGGAGCTGTATGATTTTGCACATGACAGGAATACAGAGCAAGGAAAAGTATGAGATGCCGGGCGGATCAGGTCGGAGGATATTACAGGAAGGCAGGAATACAGAAAATGAAGATCAGGCTGGCAGAAAAACAGGATGTTGGCAGGTTAATGGAGATTTTCGACATTGCCAGAGAATATCAGAGGACACATGGAAATCCAACCCAGTGGGAAAACGGCTATCCGCAGAAAGCGTTGGTTTTGCGTGATATTGAGACAGGAGTCTGTTATGTAGTTGAGGAAGAAGGATGGATTGTGGCAACCTTCAGCCTGATTTATGGCGCAGACAAAACCTATGCAGTGATCGAACAGGGAAGCTGGAAAAGTGATGCGCCCTATGCGACAGTACACCGGATGGCATCCGATGGAACTGTGAAAGGAGTAGCAGCCTTTGCCTTAGAATGGTGTGGAAAGAAAGAGAGACATCTGCGTGCAGATACCCATAAAGATAATCTTACCATGCAGCATATTCTTCAAAAGGAAGGTTTTAAATACTGTGGGATCATACATGTGGAGGATGGAACAGAACGGCTGGCATATGAGAAATATTGAACAGTCATTTAGATGCAGGAAGAGCAGTGGAAAGTCAGGAAAATCCTGATTTTCCACTGCTTTTTTCAGAATGAGACAAATGTAAACTTGGCAGAACAGGCTTTTGGTGAGATAAAAAATATAGGTCAGAAGTAAAGAGGAGGCATTGCTGTATGGGAAGAATAAAACAAAAAGTAATGGTATGGATAACAGCATGTGTTATAGCTGTTGGTCTGTTTGCCGGAAATGGAATGGAAGTGAAGGCGCAGGGCAGGGGTATTGACTTTAATACTGCTGAAGCAGATCGAATAAAAAATAATGGCTCTTATGAATTTGTGCCAGGAAACTGGTTTATTATTAAGATGAACGAATATGATGAAGTACGTGCTGTCTATAACATAGTTTATAATAAGGAGATTATTAGAAAAGAATATGCGGCGTAAGGAGTGATGATAAAACGGGCGAGTTTAAGATTTATGCCCCAACGAAAACAGAAAAAGGGGAAGAGGTAGACAGCTGTGGTTATGAGAGCATGGAAGTGCAGGAGAGTAAGGGCGTGCAGGATCGGAAATGGAAAACATTAATATTGATATTTAAAGTATATATAAATCAGGTAGCTGAACAACCTGTTGAATATGTGGAATCCAGTCCGGAAGCCTCTTCCCATACCCACTCTTTCAACTGGGTAACCGTCACAGAACCATCCGTCGGAGTAGACGGCCTGGAAGAATACCGCTGCAGCTGCGGACTGGTAGAGCAGTCACAGGTGATCCCCGGCAGCCAGTTTTATGTGAAAGATATGTTCGGAAACATAAAGGACGCACCGGTGAATGGTACGGTAGAATACGATGCCGGGACATGGCATACGATCAGTGATTATGTACTGAAAAAGATGTCGGAAAGGCCTGATGCAGCAGTAACAGTGAAATTTATTTACAAGGGAAAAACCTATCAGATCATATTCCCGGCAGGTACAGATTATACAGCAGTACTGAATGATGAAGATATGATGTACGGTTATTTTGGAGTGGCAGAGAAGCTTGGACTGACTGTAACAGAACTGGATTAAAGGATAAAAGGGGTTTCAGATATAAAAAACAGTGCAGTGAGATAAAACTGCACTGTTTTTTTCGGAAGTTACACAGAAAAATTCTTTCACTATGGATCGTCTTTGTATATAATAAATCTATCTATAAAGACGGAGTGAGCATTATGAGAGAAAAATTCTGGTCCGGAAACAGAATCCGAAGCATCCTTTTATTAGCGTTATTTAGCCTGGTATTTCTTGGAACGGAATATGTATTTGTAGATGTGGCAGCAGTACAGGCAGATGCGGAAAGAACGGTACTTTTCCAAAATTATGTGTTGGGAAGCAGCGTGGCCGGCTTTCTGCTGTTCCCCCTGGCAGACAGACTGATCCCGGAGAGATTTCACCGGGCAGAGCGTATTGTATTTTTTCTGATCTGTATGGGAAGCTTTTTGATAATTTTGAGAAATCAGAATTATCAGGCAATGTTGACAGCGGGATGTATCCTGTTTGTGATGCTGGGACTTCTTGGCAGCAGGGTATATTATGTGACAGCAACGGCGCTTGGAAACACTTATGGATTTGGAAGAACAGCTGGCATGGGTTATGCTTTGGGAATCATGCTTCAGTTTGTCAATAATATGCTGATCCGTCATAATGATATACAGGCAGCAGTATTGCTTGCAGCGATTATGATTTCTGTATTTCTGACAATAAAAATACAGTTCATGAGGGATGGCAATATATGCACAGATGGTGGAAGACCTGTGAACGGCAATTTAGAAGATAACGATACTGGGGAGGTTCGTATTAGGCAGAGGTCTGCCGGATGTAGAAATGCAGGTATGCACATGAAACATCCGGTTCCGGCTGCCTTTTTTCTGATCATCAGTGTGGCACTGATGACCTGCATTTTTTCTACGCTGGATAATGAAGTGACACTGGTGCATGCAGTCGGAGGAGTTAACATCGGAAGCTGGCCAAGACTGCTTCTGATGCTCAGTGGTCTGTGCGCCGGGTTTCTGTTTGACTGGAAGAACGATCAGACCCGCGAAGTGATCATGTATTGTGTCATGTTGCTTTCTACAATCTGTATCCTGCTGGTCCAGTCGGGTGGTCCATTCCTGATCGGACTTATCATATTTTATCTGACAGCCGGATTTTTTGCAGTGTATTTTGCTGTCAGCTTTCTGGAACTGTCGTTTTATATGAAAGAACAGAGGCTGTTTGCAGGACTTGGGCGGGCTGTGAATAATTTCAGTGCGGTATGTACCAGTGCGGTATCCCTTTCTCTGGTAAAGAGTGGAAACAGTCTGTTGATTTATTCTGTAACAATAGTGCTGTTTGTTTTAGTGGGGATCAGCCTGTATCTTTATGCCGTAAATTCAAATATCATATATGCAGGAGATGCAGCAGAGAATTCGGAGAAGGAAGGAGCTAGTGATAACTCTGACAAAATGCGGCACTTTGCGGAGGCATTTGGGCTGACAGAACGGGAAACGGAAGTGATGGAAGCACTGCTTACTTCTGATGAAGGGATACAGGGGCTGGCAGAGAAGATCTATATTTCACGTGCCATGCTTTACCGGCACATTGCATCCCTGAATGAGAAAACCGGTACACAGAATCGGATCGGGCTGATCCAGTTTTATTATACGTGGAACGAAAAATGCAACATTTTACAATAAAGTGTTGCATTTTTACGTTCATTCACCAAAGTGAATTCAGGTAAGTGCTAACTCAGTTTCGACCTCTTTTACAAACGCAGGATTACATTCAGCTATTGCACAAATATCTTCAGTTTTGTACCCTCTGTTTATCATGTTCCGGATAACGATTTTCTGATCCTCAATTTTGCCTTCATTTCTGCCCTCAATTCTGCCTTCATTACGTTCATCCTGCATCAATTCTTGTAAAGCCTGGCACATATTAAATTCCTCCTTCTGGTTTTCTGTTTTATATAAATCCTTCTTCTGAAGCATAGCTGCGTTATCTGTCATGACAGCAATGGCGTCCCATGTATCTTCATTCAGATGAGAATAGGTCTCATCCTTCATCAGCTCAATCATTTTCTTCTTATTATTTCTGCAGTTTATGGCTTGAAACAATGGTTTCAGATCGGAGCGGAATGCGTCAAATACATACTGCTCATTAATGCAGAACAGGTGCAGATGATATTCTTCAAACAACGATTGCAAATTTTTGTTTTGAGGATCAAAAGCCATCATATCCGACAGCCTTCTTGGACCATCCCACGGTTCTGTTCCGCTGTAAAGACAAAGCGTATATACAGGATGCAGTCTGTCCGAGCTTAGAATACCGGAAAGTGTTTCATCCATGCTGACAGCTGGATTTTTCGGTCTGTTTTCGGAGTTCATGAGCAGTCTGCGTTCCTGTTTTCTTTCTTTCAGCTGCCGGCGGTACTCTGCGGCATCATACCCCATACACCGCACCGGCATGGCGTAATCAATGTAGCTTTGGTTTTCTACAGCAAGTACCTGTAAAACCATGCCAGATCCGAGTACCATTTTTACATCACGGATGATTTCCGTATCTTTTTGCCGTGTTTTCCCTGGCAACCTTTTATCTGTGATCACATAGTTTTCCGAAGCTTCCCGTAAATCTTCTGCCCGGATGATCTGCCTTCCCTGAAAGCAGCAGCCATTGAAGAGATCTGCAAACCGATCCTTATTCTGCAGAAACTCCTTCATGCAAGTATCGTATTTCCCCATAAAATTCCTCCTTTGCGCGCAGAGGATTCTATGGACTGTTGAAAATCCTCTGCTTATTCAAAATAGTTTGGATTGTAAAGCATGGATTTTCTGATCTATAGAATGTCAGGCTACATCGGAAGGAAGTAACTGACCAAGAAAAGGGGATTTCCCTTTAACATACAGATCTGATTATTGCAATCATAGTATCTGTAAAAAGAAAACTTCTATGCTTTGAGATGATTCTAACATAGAAGTTTTCAAACTGCAATAAATGTTTTTTCGTTTCACTGATGATAAAAAGAATGCAACATTTTGTAATCAAATGTTGCATTCTTGCGTTCACTAATAATATCGGCACTTGGGGAAATTACTTTATAGGCAAATTGAAATTTTTTAATTTGGTATGTTTAGCGATATCTAATCTCATCCGGATTCTTTTCTTTTTGCCTGTAAAATCTCGTTTATTTGATCAATATAACTTGTGCCAGCCAAAAGCGTCATTGGATACCTGCCTGAACCTGTTCGACCAGAGAAGGATCACATTCCAAAAACCTGCAGATATTTTCGCAGGAGATACCGCCAGCCAACATATTGGAAATGATGGCCCTGATCTTAGCTTCACTGTTCTGCTTTTCCAGGAGAATCCCTTCGTGCTTTCCCTCACGTTTTCCGATAAGAATCCCCTCGTGCTTTCCGATAAGAATTCCTTCGTGCTTTCCGATAAGAATCCCCTCATTCATTTTATCCGCCATTAATTCATCTAAAGCCTGGCACATATTAAATCCCTCCTGATTTCCGTATGTATTTCTGAAAGCCTCTTTGTTTTGAAGCAGGGCGGCATTGTCTGTCATGACAGCAATGGCATCCCATGTGTCTTCGTTTAAATGGGAATAGAGTTTATCCCCCATAAGCTCGGTCAGCTTCTGCTTGTCCTTTCTACAGTTCATGGCACGAAAAAGCTGCCGGAGGTCTGTATGAAATTCATCAAATCCACTATGCTCATTAACACAAAACAGATTGAGCGGATAGTCCCTGAACAGGAATCTCAGATAATTATCATTTGGATGGAATGCCATCATATCTGAAAGTGTCCGTGGTCCATCCCATGGATCTGTACCACTATAGAGACAAACAGTATAAACCGGCTGCAGCCGGTCCGTTTTCAAAATTCCGGATAATTTTTCATGGCTTGTTGCACCGGATATAATGCTGGATCCCTTTTGACGCCTGTTCATTAAATTCCATCGGCGCTTCTTTGCTTTTAACTGCCTGTGATATTCTGCGGCATCATACCCCATGCACCGCACCGGCATGCTGTAGTCAATGTAGCTCTGATTTTCGACAGCCAGTATCTGCAAGGCTGTGCCTGAGCAGAGATACATTTTAACATCCCGGAAAAACTGTGTTTTCCTTTGGGACTGGCGCGAATTATGCCCCTGGGCATCTGTCCCTTCGTCAGCTTTCTTTTCCGGGGGAAAATTCTCAATGATATACATTTCAGAGGCATCCTGAAGTTCCTCTGCCCGAATCACCTGTTCCCCCTGAAAACAGCAGCCATTGAAGAAATCTGCAAAGCGTTCTTTGTTTTGCAGGAACTCCCTCATACAAGTATCATATTTCCCCATAAAATTCCTCCTTTGTGCGCAAAGGATCCTATGGGTTTGAAAATCCTCTGCTTATTCAATTACATGTTGGATTGAAAAGCATGGATTTTCTGATCTGTTAGAATGTCAGAGCATTTCCCGATGGAAAAGCATCTGATCCGGGAAAGGGCTTGGCCCCTGGTTTACAGAGTAGCTTTTTATTTTCACCTGTCTGTAAAAAGAAAACGTCTATGCTTTGATCTGAGTCTATCACAGAAACTTCCGAACTGCAATAAATGTTTTTCCGTCAATCTGTTACAAGACATGCAGGAAGCAGATGGGCTGATCACAGACGGATTTTTTCAAATACCTGATCCTTGTCATCCTGATCAATTCCAAGATACCGTTTTGTGATCTGATAGGAAGAATGATTATAGATATCCATCAGCATGGCAGGGGGCACACTCTGCTTCCAGGCGTGATAGCCAAAGGTCTTGCGCAGGGAGTGGCAGCTTATATGCTCCGGCAGACCTGCATGGACGGCGGCTTTTTTGATTATGCGGTAGGCCTGATAGCGGCTTAGGGGACTGCCTTTATGCTTATGGCTTGGAAAAAGAGCATCACCTGGATCCAGGCTGGTAAGGTGGCATGCGGATAAAGCCTGCCGGACCTCCTGGTTTATATATATGGAAGTATTTTTCCCGGTTTTCTTCTCCGTAATTTCAATGTGCCTGTTAAAACATTTCTGCCGGAAATCCCATACATCTGCGATATGGAGCCGGAGGATATCTGAAATCCGGAGGGCGGTATTAAGACCAAGGATAATAAGGGCATAATTGCGGCTGTCAGGCGAAACCTCCTGATAATACTTTTTAAATTGTTCCAGCTGCTTTACTGACTTGATCGGCTGTGTTGTACTCATAAAATCTTTTCTCCTTTCAGGCATACTGCCAATGTCCATTCTCCGGACAGGACACAGATATTGCAAACAATTTACTGGAGCAATAATGAAACATTTGATTACAGAATGTTTCATTTTTGAAAAAGGAAAGCAGGGAGGCTTGGCTGGAGGCTTTAGGTCCATGGAGCAGCAAAGCAGGATACCAGCGGACAGGGAGGTTAAGGATGTTAAGACTGACAGTAAGCACAGAAGAATACTTGATGATCGGTGACAACGTGAAGATCGTGTTCCTTGGCGGAACGAAGAACCATCTCCGCATCATGGTGGATGCACCGAAGGATGTGAATATCGTCAGAAGCACCGTACTGGAGAACAGGGTCACAGATCCGGAGGAGAAGGCAAAGCTTCCTAAATATTATGCCGAGCCGGAAACGGATCCTAAGTACCTGAAAAAGAAAAAATCCAGAGTCGTCGTTACCCATGGCAATCTGGAGGACTGAGCAAGGTAATAACCGGAGGCTTTGAATGCCATAAGGCAGGGCCCGTCTTTGAAGTTCGGGTTTCCGGTTACTATAAAAGCAACAAAAAGCAACCTATAACAAAGTAACTGACGCAAACGGATTTGCGCAGAAATACAAGGAGGTAACTATTATGGTAGTACAACACAATTTAACAGCAATGAACTCTAACAGAATGTTAGGTGTAACCACAAAGACACAGGCTAAGTCCACCGAGAAGCTTTCATCCGGTTATAAGATCAACCGTGCAGCAGATGATGCAGCAGGACTTTCCATCAGTGAGAAAATGAGAAAGCAGATCAGAGGTCTGACACAGGCTTCCAACAATGCTCAGGATGGTATCTCTACTGTACAGACTGCAGAAGGTGCTCTGAATGAAGTTCAGGATATGCTACAGAGAATGAATGAGTTAGCAGTTAAGGCAGCTAACGGAACACAGTCTGAAGATGACAGAAGCTACATCCAGAACGAAATTGACCAGTTGACCACTGAAATCGACCGTGTAGCAGAGACTACCAAGTTCAATGAGACTTATCTGTTGAAGGGTGATAAAGCAGCTGCTACAAAGTATACATACTCCTATAAGGAAGACGCTACTACCAATAAAGCAGCGGCTACTTTTGCGCAGGATAATACAACAGGAGCAACAGTAGCTACAGACTTTAATGAGCCTGCTTCTGCTATTGAAAAGAAATCCCAAAACGATTTTATCAATTACCTTAAGAATACGGGTGTTAAAGTTGAAGGTGTCGACAATGATGCAGATGGTAATGTAGATAAGACTAAATTATCTGTTACATCTAGCAGATGGTCTATTGCAGATGATGGAACTGTAACTGACAAGGAGAATAATGTTACCCTTGGAAAGTTAACTGCAACAGCAAATAAAGTTGCAAGTAACACTGTAACTGCAAATACACTCACCGCTGCCAAGTTTACAGGTGATGCTATGAAATATTATGACAAAGACGGAAATGGAATTCCTGAAAATGCACTGAGTTCATACTTCACTTCTACTGGAACTACGGCTGATGCAAATTTAGCAACAACAACTCGTACTGATGCTAAGAAAGTATATGATGCAGCAGGTAATGAAGTAACATTAAATAAGGATGATATAGTTGCTAAAGACGATTTGGTAGGTGCACTGACCTTAACTCTTCATGTAGGTGCAGATGCGACAGCTAACAATCAGATTAGTGTAAATTTGGATGCTATGTCTGCAAAGGGATTGGGAGTAAACGGTCTTAAAGTAGACGGTACTGATGATACAAATGCTCTTGGTTCTATTGAGACTATCAAGGAAGCTATTCAGAAGGTATCCACCCAGCGTTCCGCACTTGGTGCTGTTCAGAACAGACTTGAGCACACCATCAACAATCTGGACAATGTAGTTGAGAACACCACTAGTGCTGAAAGCCAGATCCGTGATACAGATATGGCTACAGAGATGGTTAAGTACTCCAACAACAACATCCTGGCTCAGGCAGGTCAGGCTATGC
>ERZ773192.621-NODE-621-length-42741-cov-4.112590_pt1 | contig 42741 bp, 29 predicted proteins | sample MGYA00581010_ERZ773192 | MGnify/ENA primary metagenome ERZ773192 (study PRJEB29015, sample SAMEA2737741) | human gut metagenome | biome: human gut; feature: human-associated habitat; material: faeces | place: China | collected 2012 ...
GGAATGGCTTTTGCATCCATGCCGCCAGTCTCATACAGATCGTTGATGACTGCCAATGCGCCGGATTCTGCATAGCTGGCAATGTACTCTGTGTTGTATGCAATGATGTCAGGACCTTCGCCTACAGGAAGCGCAGTTGCCAGTTTCTGATAGAGGCTGTCCCAGGACATGATCTCCACCTGAATTTCAACGTTCAGCGTATTGGTGGCGTTGTACTCCGCAACGATTTCTTTCAGCACATCGCCATCAGTACCGGTGAAACCATTCCAGAAGGTAATCACCGTTTTCTCGGTGCTTGCTGCGGCAGGTTCTTCTGTCTGCTCCTGCTGCGGCTGAGACTGAGACTCTGCGGCAGGCGTCGTGGCAACCTCAGGCTGTTCCGCCTCTGCCGGTTTGGCGCTGCAGGCAGAGAACAGGGACACCAGAAGAATCGCGCAAAGAAGAATCGCGATACTCTTTTTCATTGAATTTTCCTCCATTTTAATTATTATTCTGTCATTATAATCATGCACTGCTTAGTCCCGATAGCATCATGATGATTCATAATCACAGTACGTTCAACAGAGTGCCACTCTGTAGGACTTCAAAAGAAATGGGCGCTTTATAATTAGAACGAAAGCCCGCAAACAAATGGGAGCATAAAAAGAGATGAAACGCTGAAATTAGTCGTTATTCCGGGAATCTTAACGTTACGATTTTTGAAGCAAATTTTTGCTCTTACTGAAAAAGAGCAAAAATTTCTATCCTGTACTGCTGCGTTCGACAAGCGAACAATCGACAAAGATGTTGCGTTCCAACGGTATCTTACCGTTAATTTGGTCTACCAGTTCTTTTATTGCAGTTTCACCCTTTAAGCGAAAATCCTGCCGAACAGTAGTCAGGTGATAAATTGAATTTGAATACGACAAATTGTCATCGAAGCCGGTTACCGCAATCTGCTGCGGGACGCAATGCCCGAAGGAATGCAGCTGCTCTATAACCTGTACTGCGAGAAAATCGTTCCAGCAGACGATTGCGTCACAACCCGCAAAAATCGCTTCCTGCACTTTCGTTGAAAGCTCAGCGCCATTTGGACCGCAGCAAAACAGCAATGGCTCCTGCCCGCTTGCGTTTTCTGCAATTGCATCGCAATAACCCAAATAGCGCAAGTTTTCTTCTACAGTACCAAGTTCATAGCAAAAATACGCGGATTTCTTTCTACCATGCGCAATGATGTGTTCTGTAATCTTTCGAATCCATAAGCGGCCGTCGGAGTTCACTTGGCAAATGGGCGCATCAGAATGTGAAGATAACATGATGCACTTTTTATCTCGTTGTGTAAGTACCTGAGCTATACGATCAAGGTGGTTTCCCAAAAGCAGATGACCATCACAAAAACGTCCGGTCAGGTCATCAATTTCATTGTCACGAATACTCTGCGAATTAACAAGTTTCACGAGAACGTCATAGTTCAATTGCTTAGCACCTGATAAAATGCCGAGAAATTCAGCGGAAAACGTGTTCCCACAATCAATGCTTTCACTTGTGACAACCATGATCGTATTTGATTTGCCGTTTCGAATGCTTTGCGCTAATTTGTTTGGCACATAATTGAGCTGCTTGGCTGCCCACTGCACCTTGTCCCTGGTTGCCTCTTTGACTTCAGGTCTATTATTTAAAGCATAAGAAGCAGTCGTAGGCGATACGCCTGCCAATTTTGCTACTTCTTTGATCGTTACCATTTCGAATCCTCGTAACGTTACAATTTTCTTAATTATACCGTTGCAATTACGAAACCGTCAATTCTCATTTTCAAAAAATATTGACTGTTTATTTTGGCACATTTGACGAAAATCCTGCGATGCGCAATCTGGCCGAATGCAGCACTGGCAGATGTGGTAAATACGTGACTTTCCGTATGATTGTGAAACATGAAAAAACCATACATCATTTTTTGGTCAATACAGCGATTGACAAGTTGATTTTAGTAAATGTAAAATATGATGTATCGTAACGTTACGATGAGTAAGCGTAAGAATCGATAGTCTTTGATTTTTCTTTTTTGGAGGAACTTGCATGAAGCGAAACGAGATACCGATGGAGCATCCGCGTCCGGCACTGTACCGGGTTGAATGGAAAAATTTGAACGGCGCATGGCAATTTGCGTTTGATGATAAAGATGAGGGAATTTGTGAGCATTGGGAACAAAAAACGCTTGCTTCTACGATTATGGTTCCTTATTGCTACCAATCTAAGCAAAGCGGCATTGGAGACAAAGGTTACCATCCGGTCGTCTGGTATAAGCGTCAGCTTCCGTTCGAAGAAGCATGGCGCAATAAACAGGTTCTGCTTCACTTTGAGGGAGCGGTGAGAATGATTTAGAATTATGAATTTGATTTATGGATCAATGAGATACATATCGGGCACCACTGCGGCGGAAATGTCTGCGCTTCGTTTGAAATCTCAAAGTATCTGCATGACGGGGATAATACCATCAGTCTGCGGGTCTGCGATGAGTACGATTGGAGCAAACCACAGGGCAAACAGGCTCCGATTGATATCATTGATCGTTGCTGGTATACGCAGACAACAGGAATCTGGAAAAGCGTATGGTTAGAAGTTGTGCCGAAAACACATCTATCATCCATACGAATTACGCCGGACATTGACCGGAAAGAAGTCGTGCTTGAACTGGAAATCAGTCGATATGTCCAAGGAGTAAAGGCTCATGTGGAGGTTCAGTATCATAAAGACGTAGTACTTCAAAAAACAATTTTCCCAAAATCAAACCGAATTATCGAAAAAATAGCAATCGAAGAGCCGGATTATGTGGACGAACTTCACTACTGGACGCCGGAGCGGCCTGAATTATTTGACCTATTTCTTACCATTGAGGACCCATGCGGAGATTGTGACGATGTGCAGACGTACTTTGGGATGCGGAAGATTGAAGCACGAAACGGCGAGATTTACTTAAACAACAAGCCATACTATGTACGTCTCGTGCTGGATCAGGGCTATTGGCCCGATGGCCTCTACACCCCGCCCTCCGACGCCGCCGTGGAGCACGAACTGCACACCGTGCGGGAGCTGGGCTTCAACCTGCTGCGCAAGCACGCCAAGATCGAGCCGGAGCGCTGGTACTACCACTGCGATAAGCTGGGCATCATCGTCTGGCAGGATATGGTCAACGGCGGCGGGGCCTACCCGATGTGGTACGTCACCTACCTGACCAACGCCTTACAGCCCCTGATGCGCCGCGCCCCGGACGGGAAGCTGCTGTGGGGCTTTCTGGGCCGGGGCAGCGCCCACAGCCGGGAGGAGTACGCCCGGGAGCTGGCCGACACGGTAGCCGCGCTGGGTCGGCACCCCTGCATCGGGTGCTGGGTGCCGTTCAACGAGGGGTGGGGGCAGTTCGATGCGCGGAAAGCCACCGAGACCCTCCGCGCCCTCGACCCGTCCCGTCCGGTGGACGAGGCCAGCGGCTGGTTCGACCGGGGCGGGGGAGATGTGCATTCCATCCACAACTACTTCTATCCGCTCCGCATCCGCCCGAACATGCGCACGGTGGCCCTCAGCGAGTACGGCGGCATTGCATGGCCCATGCCCGGCCATGAGCCGCCCCGGAAGACCTACGGCTACGGCACGGCCAGAAGCCGGGCAGAGCTGACCGAGCGCTACTGCGATCTGCAGCGCAAGACGGTGCTCCCGCAGCTGAAAAAGGGGCTCTCGGCGCTGGTGTACACCCAGCTGACCGATGTGGAGGACGAGGTGAACGGCCTGTTCACCTACGACCGCACGGCCATCAAACCCGATGCCGCCGCCGTCCGCGCCGTCAACGAGGCGCTGGAAGCGGAGTTTGAAAAGGCAGTAAAAGCATGAACGGGATCTCGGCCATTTTCCCCTGTGCAGGTAGAGCTTTTGCCCTTGTTATAAAGGTAAAGCAAAGGGCAGCTTTTGGGGATCTTTGGCACAAATTTTAGCACGAATGCACATTTAACGGGCAGTTTGCTATTTTTCACGGCTCCCGATTGGACAAAATGCCGAAAACAATACCGTATCTTGACAATCTTGTGAAAATGCACTATACTGAACCCATCGAGACAGACCACGAAGTTCTTGTAGTGGTTTGCCGAAATAAAAAATATTTTTTATTGGAGGAATATCACTATGAAAATGTTCAAGAAACTCATGGCTATTGCTCTCGTTGGCGTTATGGCTCTGTCCATGCTGACTGGCTGTGCTGTCACCGACTCCATCAAGGAGAAGGCTCTGCGTAATGCTCTGGGTACCGCTGCTTCCATTGGTCTGGGCACTGGCAAGACCGTTACGTTCAAGGGCGACGACGAGCTGGATAAGGTTGCCAAGAAGGCTGCCGAGAACCTGACCTATGCTAATCCTATCGTGCTCAATAAGGTCGATGAAACAAAGTATGCTGTTGCTTGTGTTGAGATCAAGAAGAGCACCAACACCGCTGACGAGTTCGAGAAGGGCTATGCTATGGAACTGCTGACCAAGCTCGGTAAGAGTGGCTTCGTTCCCAAGGAGGGTACCAACAAGGTCGGCGTCAAGTTCTTCAATCTGGACGAGAAGGCTGCCAACAAGACCACTACTCACTACTACGTTGTTGTTGTTGCTGAGAAGAGTGTTGCTGCTGCCTAATCGGTCTTTCTGAAACAAAAGTAATTACAGGCACACGGCCTGTAATGATAAACATTATATGTTCGCGCATGTAGTGATTTATCTCACATAGTCTGGGGGCGAGGTTCCGCAAGGAGCCTCGCCCTTAGGCTTTTTATAGGTGCGGGGCTATTGACATTGGAGAACGATTCCTCTATAATTAGGGTGCAGACCAGTTAAAGATGCATGAGCTGGAAAATTATGGAAACTCAAAAGCGCAAAAACTGCCCGTTTTGAGATGCCGCAGAAGGCGAAAATGACGCCGAAATATAAGAAAAATGATGCATCTGCATTGTTTTTGAGAGAACGGATAAAAACGTCGGATTGCATCAGAATGCGTTAGAAAGCGTTGGACTGCCCGCCCCAGCCTGAAAAGGCCGAAGCGGGCGGTCCGTTTTTATCTTTTGTGTTCTGGAAGTTCTGGCGCTTGACAATCCACGTACGGCTGTCTATAATAAAGATAAGGAAAGGCGCTATCCGTGCAAACGGCTGGCTCCTCACCAGTCAAGCATTACAAAAGTAATGACCGCCACCGGTTGGAAGCGTTGGGCGGTCATTTCTTTTTGTGCTTTTTCCTTTTGCTGCCATAAGAATCATCCTTTTTCCGGTCGTCCATCAAGTGTACGACACTTACGAGAAGTGCCAACAGTGCGATGATCGTCTGGAAAAGCAATAGAATTTCCGATGTAGTCATAAGGCATCCCTCCCTTCGCCGTGAGCGTCGGGAGCGGAACTCCAAAAAGTTGCCCTCCCGCGCTTGCTTTGCTCCGAAGAGCAAGACAGCGAGACCGGTGAGGAGCAATAGCCGCCTGCGTTTGGTTGGACAGCGCCTTTCTGCTAAGAGGATACCATAAAAACCGACAAAAAGCAACGCCGCACGATGCATATCCGCGCGGCGCTGGAAGCAGAATTTGAGAAGCAGTATGATAACAGAAAAGCTCCGGGGACCAACAGTTTCCCGGAGCTTTTGTATTATTTTTGAGGAAAATTACTGCTCGTTCTTGATTTTGGAAGCCGGCATCTTCTTCATGGCGGCAGAATCCAGAGCGTGGGGCAGTTGGGCGCCATAAGACTGAATGCTGTCCTGCAGCTCGCCGCTCTTCATGTCGGAGAGGGCCTGTGCGCGGAGGCTGTCCAGCGTGTCAGCGTCCAGCGGGTCGAGACGGACGAGCATCATCAGCGCATAGCTGGAATACCGCACGGCGGCGGCCTCGCCGGGCTTGAGGGCGCGGACAGCGTCGGCGGTGCCTTCCTCGGAGAAGGTGGCATCGATGTTGTCAGAACCCAGCAGAGCAGTGGAGAGAGAAGAAGCGTCGGAAGAGGGTTCGCTATCCAGCACCGCGTAGATGTCGGGCAGGGCAGCGGCGACGGCAGCGCTGAAAGCGGAGGTCTGGGCGCTGGCTCCATCGGGGGTGGCAGCGTTGCAGCTCTCGGCGGCGGTCTGGGCCAGCTCGAGCATCTGGGCGCTCTGGGCGTCATCAGCAAAAGCGAAGGTGCTGGTGTTGTAGAGCGGCACGACCACATAGCGGATGTAGACCATCTCGTCCTCGAGGTGGCTGGTCAGCTCTGCGTCGGAGACGGGGGTCTCGCCGTCGGTGCCGTAGCACTTCTCGAGCAGGTCGTTGCTCTTGATGAGGATGCGCTCGAACCGCTTGAGGGTGTCGAGGCCGATGCCGTTGGCCTTATAGAGGTCGCCGTTCTGCTCCATCAGCTGGGAGGCGTAGCTGTCGGCCTGCGTCTCCTCGTCGGGGGTCAGCACGCCGCCCAGCTCATCAAAACGGGTCTCGATGGCGGCGTAGGACTCGAGGTTCTCGAGGGTCTTCTGGGCCACATAGTCGCTGACCACGGCGGTCTCGCCGGTGGCGTCATCGACGGTGATGGTGGCCTTGAGGAAGCTGGACACCTTGGTGGCGTCCTGGTCGTCGGAAGCGAGGTCGGCGGCGGTCTGGTAGGCATCGAACTGGGCCAGCAGATAGAGGCCGGAAGAGATGTCCACCTCACCGATGGTGCCTACGGAATCCGGGGTGGAGAGGCTGCAGCCCACGAGGCCGACGGCCAGAGCGAGGGCGCAGACGAGCGCGATGAGTTTCTTTTTCATAAGTGTACTCCTAGTGAATTTATTTTTTGCCGGTGTTTTCCTCCGGCGGGGCGGCAAGGATGTCTGCCATCGCCTTGAGGATGCTTTGCAGCAGTTCCAGCGGCTTTTCGTCGGGTTGGAGAGTCACCGAGAGGTAGGGCTTGGTGCCGGCTCCTGCCGTCACCCGGCCATTGAAAGCGATGAGCAGGCCGCGAATCATGGCCACATCCAGCGTCTCCACCTGTAACAGCAGGGTGTCCTTTTTCTGGGTGACTTCGTAGACGCCCACAGCGGTGGCCTGTACGCGCACCAGCGAGACGTTCACGAGGTCGCTGACAGAGGGCGGCGGGTCGCCGTAGCGGTCGATGAGTTCGTCCAGCACGTCGGCGGCGTCCTCCGGGGTCTGGATGGCGGCAATGCGCTTGTAGGCTTCGATGCGGCCCGCGCCGTCCGGGATATACTTTTCCGGGATAAAGGCGTCCACCCGCAGGTCCACAAGACAATCGCTCTTGTCCCGCTGGACGGGCTCGCCCCGCGCCCGGGCAATGGCCTGTCCCAGCATTTTAACGTAGAGGTCGTAGCCCACGGCTTCCATGTGGCCGTGCTGGCTGTGCCCTAGCAGACTGCCCGCGCCGCGAATTTGCAGATCTCGCATGGCGATGCGGAAGCCCGAGCCGAAAGCGGTGAACTCCCGGATGGCAGAAAGCCGCTTCTGGGCGATATCGGTCAGGGTCTTGTCCCGGCGGAAGGTGAAGTAGGCGTAGGCCTTGCGGCCGGAGCGCCCCACCCGCCCACGGATCTGGTACAACTGCGCCAGACCCATGCGGTCGGCGTCCTCAATGATGAGGGTGTTGCAGTTGCGCACATCAATGCCGGTCTCAATGAGGGTGGTGCAGACCAGAATATCGATTTCGCCGTTCAGCAGGTGCTGCCATACGGGGTTCAGCTCTTCTTCGGTCATCTTGCCGTGGGCGATGCCCACCCGCGCACCCGGCACCATCTGGCTGACATGGGCGGCGCAGGCTTCGATGTTGTCCACCCGGTTGTGCAGGTAGTACACCTGCCCGCCCCGGGCAAGCTCCTTCTTCATGGCTTCGGCAAGGATGACATCGTTGTATTCCAGCACAAAGGTTTCTACCGGCTGCCGCTCGATGGGCGGCTGCTCGATGGTGGAAAGATCCCGGATGCCGCTCATTGCCATGTTCAATGTGCGGGGAATGGGGGTAGCCGACAGGGTGAGCATATCCACCCCGATGAAGTTTTCCTTCAGCTTTTCCTTGTGCTTCACGCCGAAACGCTGTTCCTCGTCGATGATGACAAGGCCGAGGTCGTGGAACTTTACGTCTTTAGAGAGCAGCCGGTGGGTGCCCACCACGATATCCACGCTGCCGGCCTGTAAGCCGCGTAACGTCTCCTTCTGCTGCTTGGCGGTGCGGAAGCGGGACAACATTCCGATCTTCACCGGAAAAGCCTCCATGCGGGAGAGCAGGGTGTTGTAGTGCTGCCACGCCAGCAGGGTGGTGGGGGCCAGAATGGCACACTGCTTGCCGCCCATGACGCACTTGAAAGCCGCGCGGAAGGCGACCTCTGTTTTGCCGACGCCCACGTCGCCGCAGAGCAGGCGGTCCATAGGCCAGCCCTTCTCCATGTCCTTCTTGATCTCGGCGGTGGCGGTGAGCTGGTCGTCCGTCTCGTCGTACTCGAAGCGGGACTCGAAATCGCTCTGCCAATCACCGTCGGCGGGGAAGGCGTAGCCCGTGGCCTGACGGCGGCGGGCGTAGAGCTCGATAAGCTCCTGTGCCATCTCTTCGGTGGCCTTTTTGACCTTGGCGCGGGTGCGCTGCCACTCGGTGCCGCCCAGCTTTGCAAGCTTCACCTTTTCCTCGTCGCCGGGGGCGGTGTAGCGGCTCAGCAAATCGAGCTGAGTGACCGGCACATACAGCACGTCGGAGCCGGAGTACTGAATCTTCAGGTAATCTTTTATCGCGCCCTGCACCTCGAGACGCTGGATGCCCGCATACATGCCGATGCCGTGGCTCTGGTGAACCACATAGTCGCCGGGCTTGATGTCCGAGAGGCTGGACAGGGCGTTTTTGTTCTTCTTGCGCTTTTTGTTTTCGGCGGCCTCGTCGTCCAGACCGTGACGCCGGGACGAGACGACCGCCACGCGGGCGAACGGGAAGGTGCAGCCCGCCGTGAGGTGGCCGGGCAGTACCTGAACCAGACCTTTCGCGGGCCGGACGTCCCGGCTCATGCTGACGGCATAGCCCTTGTCAGCCAAATCGCGGGTGAGGGCCGCTGCACCCTTGGGCGTACCGGCGAAAAGGGCCACGGCGTACCCCTGCTGGATCAGCGGGTCGATGTCTTCCCGCAGGGAAGCGAGGCCGCCGCCCCAGTTGGGGGCCGCGAACGCCTCGGCGTTGATGAGGTCTTTCAGTTTGAACTCGTTCATGCCCCGCAGGAAGTTCTCGCAGAGCAGGGTGCTCTGGTCCTGCGCCGCAATGGCGAGGTCGTCCATCGTCTGGTAGAGCACATCGAGGCCGGGACAGATGACGCCCTCCTCGAGCAGGCCGGTCAGCTCTTCGCTGCGGCGGAACTCGGTGGCCTTCTGGGCGTCCCGGATGCCGCCCACCTCGTCGAGGATGAAGATGGGGCTGCTCAGGTGGTCGAGCAGGGTGGCGGGCGTCTTGTACCGCAGACCGTAGTATTTGTCCATAGCCTCGGGCATGACGCCGCTGTCCAGCTGGGCGAGGTCGGACTCCATGGCCTTTTCGAGGGCGGTGCGGCGCTTGCCCCGGGCTTTCTTCTGGGCAGCGCGGAGGGCCTCCGCCGTGTCGGCGGTGCTGCCGAACAGCACCTCACGGGCGGGGGAAAGATAGATCTTTTCCAGCGCACCGTCCCGCCGCTGGGTGAGCAGGTCGAAGGAGGCGAGGGAGTCTATCTCGTCGTCCCAGTACTCCACACGGGCGGGCTGGCGCATATCGGGGGCGTAGATGTCCACGATGTCGCCCCGGACGCTGAACTGTCCCGGGCCGTCCACCTGACTTCGCCGCACGTATCCGGCGGCGAAGAGCCGCTCCACCAGCGCTTCGCGGTTGTAGACCATGCCGGGCTTGAGGGTGAGGGTGTTCTTCTGGAACTCATCCTGCGGCACAGTGTATTGGAGCAGGGCTTCGGCGGGGACGCAGACGGCGTTCAGCCGTCCGCCCGCCAGTGCGCCCAGCACCGACAGACGCCGGTACTCGTACTCGCGGCCCGCGCCCTCGACGGGGCGGAGCATGAAGTCCCGGGGCGGGAACACCGCCGCCGAGAGCCCCAGCGTCTTGAGGTCGTCGGCGAAATGGGTGGCCTCGGCCTCGCCGGGGGTGACGACGCAGAGGATGCGGCCCGTGTCCTTCTGGAGCGCGGCGTAGAGCAATGCCCGGCCTGCCGGAGGCAGGCCGAACAGCGCTGCCGGGCCGGGGGAGGCGAGGCTGGCCGCTATCTTCTGGTATTCAGGGGTGTTTTTCAGGAGCGCTTCGTACATGGTGGACCTCCTTTCTGGTGGGGTTAAACCTCTCCGTCACGGCTGACGCCGTGCCACCTCCCCTATCGAGGGGAGGCTTTGGCATACCGGAAAACTTTCCCTCTTCGCCAGAGGCTCCCCTCGGTAGGGGAGCTGTCTGCGAAGCAGACTGAGAGGTTGAGACCGTCTCACAAAATCAATGTGAGATGGTCTCTTTTCTTTTTTGATTTGTTCGTTGTATCCAACTGTTTGTGAGAGATGCACAAATATATCGACTTCGATTTGTGAGAGCAAAACCGAATATCCACACCATTCGACCGATTATCGCAACGGTCTTGCGAAAGGAAAAGTCTTTGATAAAATAATAGCGAAAGACAGAAAAACGACCGCACAACAGAGAAAACGCTACAGATACACGGGAGGAAAACGAATGCGAAGCATCGCCAAGCTCATGCAGGACTGGCAGTTCACCGGGCCGGACGGCAAGACCACTCTGGTGGAGCTGCCCCACACTTGGAACGCAAAAGACGGCCAGGACGGCGGCAACGATTACTGGCGCGGCACCTGCACCTACAGCACCGCCTTTGCCGCTCCGGCGTTCGACGCAGCTTCGCAGGAAGTCTGGCTGCAGTTCGAGGGCGTCAATTCCAGCGCCAAAGTTCTGCTGAACGGCAGGAACATCTGCACCCACGACGGCGGCTACTCCACCTTCCGTGTCCATGTCTCCGATCTGCTGGCAAAGGACAACCAGCTCACCGTCGAAGTGGACAACAGCATCAACGACCGCATCTACCCTCAGAAGGCCGACTTTACATTCTACGGCGGCATCTACCGCGACATCAGCCTGATAGTGGTCAGCAGGAACCACATCGCGCTGGGCCACTTCGGCGACACCGGCGTCAAGATCACCCCCGCCCTCAAGGACGGCAAGGCTGACATCCGGGTCGAGACCCTCGTCGAAGGCGAGGGCGCTGTCTCCGTCGAGCTGCAGGACGCAGCCGGCAGCATCGTGGCCAGGGCTGAGGGCGCAGACGCTCAGCTCCACCTCGACGCTCCCCACCTCTGGGACGGCGTGAAGGACCCCTATCTCTACACCTGTGTCGTCCGCCTGAGCAGCGACGGCACCGTGGTGGACGAAGTTTCCACCCGCGTGGGTCTGCGCACCTTCTCGGTGGATTCCAAGAACGGCTTCTTCCTCAATGGCCGTCCCTATCCGCTCCACGGCGTCTCCCGCCATCAGGACCGCAAGGGTGTGGGCAACGCCATCACCCGCGAGATGCACGATGAGGATATGGCCCTCATCCGGGAGCTGGGTGCCAACACCGTCCGTCTGGCCCACTACCAGCACGACCAGTACTTCTACGACCTCTGTGACCAGTACGGCATGGTGGTCTGGGCTGAGATCCCCTACATCTCCGAGCACCTGCCCAATGGCCGCGCCAACACCATCAGCCAGATGAAGGAGCTCATCTACCAGAACTACAACCACCCCTGCATCGTCTGCTGGGGCGTCTCCAATGAGATCACCATCTCCACCAGGGACAAGGCCGATATGCTCGACAATCACCGCGAGCTGAACGACCTGTGCCACAAGATGGACTCCACCCGCCTGACCACGCTGGCCTGCTACGCCATGTGCGGCCCCTTCAACCCGGTGGCCCACATCACTGACCTCGTCAGCTGGAACCTCTACCTCGGCTGGTATGTGCCGGGCCTGTTCCTGAACGACCTGTGGATGGACTTTTTCCATCTGGTCTACCCGGGCCGTCCTCTGGGCTTCTCCGAGTACGGTGCCGAGGGTATGCCGAACCTCCACAGCTCGAAGCCCCGCCGCGGCGACCACACCGAAGAGTATCAGGCAAAGTATCACGAGTACATGCTCCGCTGCTTCGACCGGCATAAGTGGATGTGGGCGACCCACGTCTGGAATATGTTCGACTTTGCAGCCGACGCCCGCGACCAGGGCGGCGAGCCGGGCATGAACCATAAGGGCCTCGTCACCTTCGACCGGAAGACCCGGAAGGACAGCTTCTACCTCTACAAGGCATGGTGGAGCGACGAGAACTTTGTCCACATCTGCTCCAAGCGGTTCACCGACCGCACGGAGAGCGAGATGGAAGTGAAGGTCTACTCCAACCAGAAGTCCGTCGCCCTCTACGTCAACGGCGAGAAGGCCGGCGAGCAGACCGGCGAGCACGTCTTCAGCTTCCGTGTGCCGCTGACCGGCGAGATCGAAGTCAAGGCTGTAGCCGGTGACTGCACCGACACCGCTTCCTTCCGTCATGTGGACACCCCGAATCCCAGCTACAAGCTGGTCAAGACCAAGTCCAAGAGTGCAAACTGGGTCTGATTTGTGAAACATTCCGCCGACCGGCGGTTGTTATAGAAAAAAGGAGGAGAATCCGTGAAAAACACCAAACCGAAAGTACGGCTGTGGTCTGTTCTCACCGGCCTGACGGCTATCCTGACCGTCGCTGCCATCGTGGGCAACATCATCGCAAACCAGTACGCTACCACCCTCAACGTCGCTCTGAATGCATCTACCTATAAGATCATCCACGGCGAGAATACCGGCGATACCGAATACTTCAAGAAGGGCTTTGCTTCCGATGAGGAGCGCGAGGCTTACGAGGCCGAACTGTGCGCGACGGTCGAGGCCGAGGGCGCAGCTCTGCTGAAGAACGAGAACAATGCCCTGCCTCTGGCCAGCGGCGCTAAGGTCAGCCTGTTCGGCCACGGCTCTGTGGACCTGATGTACGGCGGCACCGGCTCCGGCTCTGTCGATACCAGCAAGGCTCCCAACCTCAAGCAGGCTCTGGAAGCTCAGGGCATCACCATCAACCAGACCCTGTGGGACCTGTACAGCTCTGACTCCATGATGAGCAAGTACAGCCGCCTGACCCCCGCTTCCATCTCCGATACTCTGGAGGCGAACACCCAGTACGCTGTCAACGAGGCTCCCTGGAGCGCTCTGTCCAGCGCTGAGTCCAGCTTTGCTGAGTACGGCGACGCTGCGATCGTGGTCCTCTCCCGCTCCGGCGGTGAGGGCGCAGACCTTCCCAGCGGCGAGAATGGCACCAGCGACAGCTGGATCTCCGGCCAGGAGGGCGACGGCAACTACCTCGCTCTGTCTGCTGAAGAGATCGAGCTGCTGCAGAACCTGAAGGCTCTGAAGGACAACGGTACCTTCAAGTCCATCGTCGTCCTCATCAACAGCTCCAACGCCATCGAGCTGGACTTCCTCAACCCCGAGATCTGCGGTGAGGACTACGGCATCGACGCTGCGATGTGGATCGGCGACGTGGGCCAGACCGGCATCAACGGTGTGGGCCAGCTGCTGTCCGGCGCTGTCACTCCCTCCGGCTCTCTGGTCGATACCTATCTGTACGACAACATGGCAAACCCCGCTATGTACAACTTCTACACCCAGGCTTACCCCAACGCAGCAGAGTACAACCTGCTGACCGAGGGTGCTGACGTGCAGGGTATGTACAGTGTCTATCAGGAAGGCATCTACCTGGGCTACCGTTACTTCGAGACCCGTTACGAGGATGTCGTCATGGGTACCGCCAAGGCTGGCGATTACAACTGGGCAACCACCGTTGCTTACCCCTTCGGTTACGGCGACAGCTACACCACCTTCGCATACTCCAACTTCAACGTGACCGAGTCTGACGATGCCTTCACCGTCACCCTGAAGGTCACCAACACCGGCAAGACCTTCTCTGGCAAGGAGACCGTCCAGATCTACTTCCAGTCTCCCTACACCGCTTACGACAAGGCAAACGGCATCGAGAAGGCTGCTGCTGAGCTGTGCGGCTTCGCAAAGACCGACGTGCTGGCTCCCGGCGCTTCTGAGGACGTGACCATCACTGTCCCGAAGAGCGAGCTGCGCACCTACGACGCGAACAACGCCAAGACCTACATCGTGGACGCTGGTGACTACTACTTCACCGCTGCCACCGATTCCCACAACGCAGTCAACAACATCCTGGCTGCCAAGGGCTATACTGTCGAGAACACCAATGGCCGCATGACCGAGGACGGCAGCACCGACCTCGTCTGGAAGTGGACCAACGACGCCCTCGACACCACCACCTTCTCCACCAGCGCAAATGGCACCGCCATCACCAACCTGTTTGACGAGTCCGACCCCAACAAGAGCAGCGATGCTCCCGGCAGTGTGACCTGGATGAGCCGCTCCGACTGGACCGGCACCATCCCCACCGCTCCCGCACAGCTGACCGCCAACGAGACTCTGGCTGCAAGCCTCGCCTTCACCAAGTACGACGGCTCTGAGGCCAACAGCGTCGAGATGCCCACTCTGGGTGCCAAGAACGGCCTGACCCTCGCTTCCATGATCGGCAAGGACTTCGATGATCCCGAGTGGGATACCCTGCTGGACCAGCTGACCTACAGCGAGATGGTCAACACCATCACCCTCGGCTTCCACAACACCGCAGCCGCTGCCTCCATCGGCAAGACTGCTACCAAGGACGAGAACGGCCCTCAGGGTCTGACCGCTGCCCTGACCGGTGGTGCATCCGCAATGTGCTACACCTCCGAGGATGTCATGGCTGCTACCTTCAATGTTGACCTCATCAACGAGGTCGGCAGGTGCATCGGCGAGGACTGCCTGGCCATGGGTTACTCCGGCCTGTACGGCCCCGGCATCAATATGCACCGCACCGCTTACTCCGGCCGTAACTTCGAGTACTACTCTGAGGACCCGTTCGTGGCTGGCACCATCTGCGCTGCTGAGGTGCAGGGCATCCAGTCCAAGGGCGTCTACGTCTACCTGAAGCACGTCGCCCTGAACGACTCCGAGACCAGCCGCCGCGGTGTCAACACCTGGCTGAACGAGCAGACCGCTCGTGAGATCTATCTGGAAGTCGCTGACAAGGCCATCACCGATGGCGGCGCCTGGAGCGTCATGACCGGCTTCAACCGCTGGGGTGCTACCTGGTGCGGCGCTAACGCCAACCTGCTGACCGGCTTCCTGCGCGGCGAGCTGGGTATGCGCGGCATGTGCATCACTGACTTCTCCGGTTCCAGCCAGTACATGGACCTGGTGGACGGCCTCATCGCCGGCTCCGACATCTGGGACAGCCCGATGCCCAAGATCCACACCACCAAGGCTGCAAACTATGAGAACGATGCTTACATCGTCACTCAGATGCGCAATGCGATGCACCACATCCTCTACACCGTGGTCAACTCCAACGCCATGAACGGCTGGGCTTCCACCGATACCCTGAAGACCATCACCCCGTGGTGGCAGACTGCCATCTATGCGCTCATCGCAGTGCTGGCCGTTCTGACCATCCTGTGCGCATGGCAGCTGAGCAAGGCCCTCAAGGCTAAGAAGAGCATGGTCGATACCGCTCCCGCAGCTGACCAGAAGTAATTCCGGCGCAGATTTCCGCAACTGTTAAGAACGAATGGCAGCCTGTCCCCCAGAACGGCGGGCAGGCTGCCGTTTTTTATAAGAAAAAAGGAGACACCGCAAATGGGTGAACAAACCGCAAAGGCGCCGGGCCTGAACCGCGCCAAGACCTACCAGCTGGTGCTGTTCCCGCTGAACAACGGCGCAACGAACGTGTACTATGTGCTGGTGCTTTCCTACATCGCCACCTTTGGCAGCAAGGTGCTGGCCCTGTCCATGATCTTCGCTTCGGTCATGGTCACCGGTATGCGCCTGTTCGACGCGATCACCGACCCCATCATCGGCGCCCTGATGGACCGCACCAACGGCAAGTTCGGCAAGTTCCGGCCCTTCATGGTCATCGGCAACCTCATCATGGCAGCCAGCATCCTCGTGCTGTACTGCCTGACCCCGCTCATTCCCGCCAGCTCGATGTTCCTGCGCTATGCGGCTTTCGTGGCTCTGTACGCAGTCTGGGTCATCGGCTACACCTTCCAGACCAGCTGCACCCGTTCCGGCCAGACCGTTCTGACCAACGACCCCAAGCAGCGCCCTCTGTTCACCATTTTCAACACCGTCGGCTCTCTGCTGGGCATGGGTGCGATGCAGTTCTTCGCCCCCATCCTCGCCAAAAACTATGAGGGCGGCTACGCCTCTGCCGGTTTCTTCCGCACCCTGGCTCCTGTGGGCATCGTCATCTCCATCCTCCTCACCATTCTGGCCATCATCGGCATCTGGGAGAAGGACCAGCCCAAGTACTTCGGCATCGGCGGCGAGGTCAGCGAGAAGGTTAAGCTGCACGAGTACGTTCAGATCATCAAGAACAATAACCCCATGCAGCGTCTGATGGTGGCTGGTGCCGGCTGCAAGCTGGCTCTCTCCATCGCCACCAACACCACCGTCCTGTGTATGCTGTACGGCTGCATGATGGGCAACTATGACGGCCTGTACCTGCCCATGATGGTGCTGGGCTACGTCTTCAGCGTACCCTTCTTCCTGCTCACCGTCCGCACCAGCCAGAAGGAGGGCCAGAAGGCCAGCCTGATGAAGTACGTCAGCGTGGCATTCATCTGCTACATCGGCGTGCTGGTGCTGCTGCTGCTCTGGGGCCGCAGCGACGCCTTCACCCTGTCCATCATGGGTGACAACGGCCTGTCCATCAACCTCTACACCATCCTCTTCATCGCATTCTTCGGCATCGGCTACGGCGCATACTACGCCACCGCCGATATGCCCATCCCCATGGTTGCCGACTGCTCCGACTACGAGACTTACCGCAGCGGCAACTACATCCCCGGCATCATGGGTACGCTGTTCAGCCTGGTGGATAAGCTGGTGTCCAGCCTGTCCGCTACCGTCGTCGGCATCGCTGTGAGCTTCATCGGCCTCGAGAGCCTGCCCACCCAGTACGACCCCTACACCTCCGGTATGAACTGGGTGGTCATCGTGCTGTTCTGCATCATCCCGATGGTGGCCTGGGCCGCTACCCTTATCGCCATGAAGGGCTACACCCTGACCGGCGAGAAGATGAAGGAGATCCAGGCTGTCAACGCCTGCCGCCGCGATGCTGTGGCAAACGGTATGAAGCTGGAAGAGGCCATGACCAAGTGGCAGAGCATGGACCAGCTGCCCGCCGAGTACCGCAGCTGAGCCTGTAAAGAGGAAGAACATGGAACAGAATGTACTGAACACTGACCTGACCGGCAAGGTGGCCGTCGTCACGGGCGCAAGCGGCACCCTGTGCTCCATTTTCGCCAAGGCGCTGGCCAGGGCGGGCGCAAAAGTCGCCCTGCTGGGCCGCAATATGGAGAAGCTCAAGGCTCTGGCCGACGAAATCGAGGCCGAGGGTGGCATCGCCAGGGGTTACACCTGCAACGTCATGAACAAGGCCAACTGCCTGCAGGTGGCTGAGGACGTGATGGCAGAGCTTGGCCCCTGCGATATTCTGGTGAACGGTGCCGGCGGCAACAACGCCCGCGCCAACACCGACAAAGAGTATTTCGAGATGGCCGACCTCGAGGACGATACCGTGACCTTCTTCGACCTCGACGAGAGCGGCGTAGAGATGGTGTTCAATCTGAACTTCATCGGCACCCTGCTGCCCACCCAGGCCTTCGCCCGCCAGATGGTGGGCCGCCCGGGCTGCAACATCCTCAACATCTCCAGCATGAACGCTTACCTGCCCCTGACCAAGATACCGGCCTACTCCGGCTCCAAGGCCGCTGTGACCAACTTCACCCAGTGGCTGGCCGTCCATTTCAGCAAAGTCGGCATCCGGGTGAACGCTATCGCTCCGGGCTTCTTCGCCAGCGAGCAGAACGCCAGCCTCCTCTACAATGAGGACGGCACCCCGACGGCCCGTACCAACAAGATCCTCGCCGCGACCCCCATGGGCCGCTTCGGAGACAGCGAAAAGGACCTTGTGGGCGCGCTGCTGTTCCTGCTGAACAATGACGCTGCCGGTTTCATCACCGGCATCTGCCTGCCCATCGATGGCGGCTTCTCCGCCTATTCGGGCGTGTAAAGTCTCAATAAAAAAGTAAAACAGCCGCCCAGGCCTCCATAGACAGGAGACTTGGGCGGTTGCTTTGCGTATGGAGGAGTTGAATGAAAAGGCTTGCGACGGCTAAAAGCGTCGGAAATTGTGCAAAATGAAACAAAATGCGACGAAAAATCCGTTGTCAATATATAATAATCACAATGATGAGAAATAAAAATCAGTTATTATGAGAATGGACACAAAGCAGTAAAAATGGTAAAATAAGGGAAAATAAAGGAAGGGGGTAACAGGTTCGCCCTATTGGTCCTGAGTAAAGTGAAGCGAGGTGGAGCGCAATGAAGTTCAAAGAAAGCGAAAAATGTATCACAGTGGATTCGTTGAACATCACACGCAATATCATGATGTGGGATGAGACGATGATACAGCTCAGCAATGTTTCAGCTATCACGACCAGACCGCTGAATCCGATCTATGTTCCGTGGTATCCTGCTGCTGCAGTCCTTCTTCTTCTGGGATTGTCGGGCATCCAGTCTTATAGCGGTAAGACGATGGGATTTCTCATGATTATAGCGGGTGCGGTGATGGCATTCTGGTGCTTCAACATGAACTCGGAGCGGAAGGAGCAGACTATCCTGACAGTCCAGATGAACTCGGGAGTGAGTTACTTCTTCATGGTAAAAGAAAAGAAGATACTGAATAAGTTGCTGGCAGTGCTGGCGAAGATCATCGCAGATGGCGGTGTGGGTAACGCAAGCATTTCAATCAGTATCAAAGACTGCACGATACGAGATAATGCACGGCTTTTCAACGGTGTGAATATCTGATGAATTGCTTACAGCAAAAGGAGGGAAGACGATGGGGGTTTCAATCGATTTGAGCGGCCTCAAGGTAAAAGGAAATGCACGGGTAATGAACGACGTCAAGATAACCGGATATGAGGATGCGAAGATACGGGCAGAAAACACTGAGATAGACGGCAATGTGGAGTTTTTGGAGCGGCTGGAGATAGGGCCGGTTCTTGATGAGGTACAAAGGCAACTCCGAAGTCTGGACCCCTCTTCGGCGGAGTATCGCTCACTGAAACAAATCGTAGAAATGAAGAATACTGCTCCGCAGAGTATTATGAATGCGCTGAAAAAGCATCTTGCCGATTTTTCGCAGGGCGTGCTCAGTAATGTTGTGGCAGCGTATATTTCCAAGCGTTTCCCTTAAAAGCAAGCAAAAAGCTCCGGTTTTCGTACGAAAGCCGGAGCTTTTTTGTGCTTTTCAGGACTCTTTTTCTACAGTCTGTTGTTTCTGCTCGATTTTTTCCATATAGCGCCAGAGGGTCGTGCGGCTGATGCCCAGCTGACGGGCAGCGGCGGCGCGATTTCCGCCGTGGGCGGCGACGGCCTGCTGGACGACATCGCGGATGACCTCTTCGAGGGTCTGCTCACTGGGCTTGCGGGCAGAAGCCGGCTGCGGCACGGCCCGCAGAGTCCGCTCTTTGGAAAGCATATCGGCCACCGTCCCGGCCCGGATGTAGGGGCCGTCCGACAGGGCGGCGAGGGCGCGCAGGACGTTCTTGAACTGGGTGTAATTGTTGGGCCAGGGGTACTGGCGGAGCATCTCGATGGCCCGGGGCTCGAAGCCCGAGAGCTGCTTGCCCAGCTCGAGGTTCAGGCTGTTGAGGTAGAGGCTGGACAGAGACGGGATCTCGTCGGAGCGGCTGCGCAGGGAGGGCAGGGGAAGGGCCAGTGAGCCCAGCCGCTCACTGAAATGCCGCAGCACCTCCGGCACCGGCTCCCCCTCGACGATGGAGCAGGAGAAGATGAGCCGCACCCGGCGGGCAAGACCGGTTTCTTCAATGGCGGCAAGAAGCTCTGAACTCCACTGGGGCGAGATGGACTCAAAATTCTGGAAGTAGATGGTGTTTCCGGTGGCGCTGAGAGGGGAGTTGTAGTGGTTGAGCAGGAAATCCCAGGTCTTCTCATTCAGCAGCGCACAGTTCACCACGATGAAGGGGTGGTTTGCAAGGGAGCTGTGCAGATAGAGGTAGCGTGCGATCTGCTCTTTGCCGGTGCCGGGCTCGCCGTAGATGAATACCGGCTGGCGCAGCAGGGCGAGGGAGCGTATCTCGGCCGCCTGGGTACCCATCGCGCCGCTGAGGCTGTAGAAGCTGTTAGCGAAGAGGTATTCGCACTCGCCTTTGTTCAGGGTGCGCAGGCCGGGACGGCTGGAATGGAGCGGGATGCGGGCCGGAACACAGTAGAACAGACACCGCTGGATGTTGTTCATCAGCAGCTGCTGGGCGGTGATGCTGTAGAGCTGGTCCCGATCGGTGTAGTAAAAGCGGAGGTTGCCGCTGGCCGGGATCTCCCGGATGTGGGACTGAAGGACGCTGCTCAGCTCCGCCGGGACCTCGGAGATGCTGCTGTAGAAGAGGTCGCCGTTGGACTCCATGACGATGACGCGGCCATTCTGGCCCTGAGTGATGCTGCGGAGGAACAGGTTCTCCTGCCGCAGCTGGCCGAACCAGGAGCTGATGTTCACGGCCTGGTCGATGGCGGCGTGGAGGCTTTCGACGCCGGAGGTGATGAGGAAGGCGTCGAAGCCCATCTCCCGGGCGATAGTGTGGGTGACCATGTCACAGACCACCATCCGGTAGCCGCCCTGCTGCAGGCGCTCCAGAGTGTGGCGCACCTCAGCAGCGTTGTTCACGGTGAGGATGTCGAGGTTGAAGTCCAGCAGGCTGCACAGGGTATGGGCCGGCTCGGTGATGGAGGGGAAGCCCACGATGGCGTAGAGGCTGGAATAATTCTCGGCCAGCTTCATGGTGCGCAGCACGTCGTACACCGAGATGTGGATGTCCACCACCGGCAGGTCAGTCACCTGCCGGATGAGGGCGGCGGTGCCGCCGCGGGAGATGATGCAGTCGTAGGAGTTGGGGGGCATCTGCTGCACGATGGCCTGCCCGTCTTCCAGGTCGCCGGTGTAAATGTCCATTTCGACATTGGGATAAGCCTGTGCCGCCTGCTCCATCGCAGTGCGCATTCCGTCGTAGGGGGCGATGCCCAGAATACGGGTGTGAGTCTCTATCACAACAGACACCTCCGTTCATATTTGCTACTATTCTAGCAAACAAATGCCCGAAAATCAAACAAGGACCGTTCTGATTTGAAACGATTTGAGACTTTATAACCAGAAAACTTAAATGATGTTTCAAATTAAAACGGAAAAGACAGCTCGTTTCCATGCACACCGTGTCAAAATGAGGCATAATGGTATCACGAGAATAAATCATGAGAGGAGGAGCAACCTATGCTGCTTCTGCTGATCCTTGCAGATGACTTTACAGGTGCGCTGGACACGGGTGTCCAGTTTGCTGCCTGCGGCATCGCCACCCGCGTCGTGGTCGGAGAGCAGGTGGATTTTGCAGCCAATGACGCCGCTGTGCTGGTGGTGGACACCGAGACACGCCATCTGCCCGCTGCAGAGGCCTATGCCGTCATTGCAAAACTGACCCGGGAGGCGATGAGTGCGGGCGTTTTCAGCATCTATAAAAAGACAGACTCCGCTCTGCGCGGAAACATCGGCGCAGAGCTTTCGGCCCTGCTCAAAACCAGCGGGGAGCGCCAGCTGCCGTTCCTGCCGGCCTTCCCCCAGATCGACCGTGTGACCCGGGACGGAGTACATTATATCAGCGGCGTGCCTGTGACTGAGAGCCCCTTCGGCATCGACCCCTTCGAGCCGGTGCGCCACGCCAGGGTGACTGAGCTCATCGGGGAGCAGACCGATGTGCCTGCCCACAGCTTTCCGACTCTGAAAGAGGGTGAGGCTGTGCCGGAGCAGGAGGGCATCCTGGTCTTTGACGCCGGGAGCCTTGACGACCTCGCGTCCACGGGCCGCGCCCTGTTCCAGAATGGCAGGCTCCGCCTGATGGCAGGCTGTGCCGGCTTTGCAGCGCTGCTGCCCGACCTGATGAAGATGACCGAGCGCAGGACGGTCACCATGCCGAAGCTGGACCCCCGCCTGCTGGTGGTCTGCGGAAGCGTCAACTCCATCACCCTGCGCCAGCTGGATGTGGCCGAACAGAACGGCTTCTCCCGCCTGCGTCTGACCCCCCGCCAGAAGCTCGACCCCGGCTATTGGGAGAGCGAGAACGGCAAAGAGGCCCTGCAGGGCATCAACGAGATGCTGGCCGCGAACCCCCGCTGCATCATCGAGACCAATGACGAGGGCGGCAACCAGCCCACGGCGGATTACGCCGCCGCCCGAGGGCCTGCGGGTCGGCATCGCCAGCAGCATCGGCCATATGCTGGGCAAACTGTTCACCAGCCCCGCGCTTGGGACCCTGCTGCTCACCGGCGGCGACACGCTGTTACAGTGCATGAACTGCGTGGGCATCAAGGAGCTTGAGCCGGTGTGCGAGATGGAAAAGGGCGTCGTGCTGGCCCGCTTCACCTACTGCGGCTGCACCCGCTACGTTATCACCAAGTCGGGCGGCTTCGGCCACGAAAAACTGCTGCTCGACCTTGCAGACCGCATTGCAGCCGAGCAAACTTGAGACAGACGATGGATTCGGAGAAAACCATGGCCTATCAGAAACTTCCCGGCCTGCCCTGAGACGGTACGATCTACGAAAACGAAGAGATGGATACGCTGGAAGCCCTGTTGCCCACCAGTGTCCAGACCCGCTGATTTTTTTGAAGGAGGAAATTTGTTATGCTGACCCAGTACAATCTGAAGATGCCGCACGCAGTTTACGGCGGCGAGAACGCAATGGACAACATCACCGCCATCATCAAGGCCCGTGGTGCAAAGAAGGTGGCAATGTTCACCGACAAGGGCATTGAGGGCGCTGGCCTGTTCGCCCTGCCCGAGGAGGCTGTGAAGGCTTCCGGCGCAGAGTATTATGTTCTGGACGAGCTGCCTCCCGAACCCAGCTACATGGCTGTCCAAAAGCTGGTGGATGAGTTCAAGACTTCCGGTGCCGACCTCATCGTGGCCTGCGGCGGCGGCTCCGTCATGGACGCAGCCAAACTGGCAAGCGTGCTGGTGACCGATGACTACGGCGTCAAGGAGCTGCTGGACAACCCCGGTATGGCTCAGAAGTGCGTCCCCATCGTCCTTATCCCCACCACCGCCGGCACCGGCGCTGAGGTCACTCCCAACGCCATCGTCGCTGTCCCCGAGAAGGAGCTGAAGGTCGGCATCGTCAACGAGAACATGATCGCGGACTACGTCATTCTCGACGCCCGCATGATCAAGAACCTGCCCCGCAAGATCGCAGCTGCTACCGGCGTTGATGCTCTGGCACACTGCATCGAGTGCTTCACCAGCAACAAGGCCAACCCCTTCAGCGACCTGTACGCTCTGGAGGGCCTCGACCTCATCCTGAACAACATTGAGAAAGCCTGCGATGACCCCGATGCCATGGCCGAGAAGAACCGGATGCAGATCGCAGCTTACTACGGCGGTCTGGCCATCACCGCTTCCGGCACCACCGCAGTCCACGCTCTGAGCTATCCTCTGGGCGGCAAGTACCACATCGCACACGGCGTCTCCAACGCCATCCTGCTGGCTCCTGTCATGCGCTTCAACAGCGAGCATCCGGCTGTCAAAGAGCGTCTGGCTGTGGCTTATGACCGTTGCTGCCACGAGAACAAGACCTGCACCACCGTGGACGAGAAGGCTGCATGGATGATCGCCCGCCTCGAAGCGATCGTCAAGCATCTGGACATCCCTACCAGCCTGAAGGAGTTCGGCGTCCCCGCTGAGGACCTCGAGGGTCTGGTCGAGTCCGGTATGCAGGTGCAGCGTCTGCTGGTGAACAATATGCGCCCCGTCACCGCTGACGACGCCCGCAAACTGTATCAGGAGATCATGTAATAGAAAAGGAGAACACGTTATGAAGACCAGCGACATCAAAGGCATTATCCCTCCGGTAATTACCCCGATGAACAACGATGACGAGCAGACCGTCAACCACGAGGCTCTGCGTCAGCAGGTCGAGCGCCTGCTGGCAGGCGGCGTCCACGGCATGTTCCCTCTGGGCACCAACGGCGAGGCTTACGCCCTCTCTTTTAAGGAGAAGGAAGAGATCCTGGCTACCGTCATCGACCAGGTCAAGGGCCGCGTCCCCGTTTACGCAGGCACCGGCTGCATCACCACCGCCGAGACCATCCGCATGAGCAAGCGCGCCGAGGAGATGGGCGCAGATGCACTGTCCATCATCACCCCCAGCTTCGCACTGGCTTCCCAGAAAGAGCTGTACGACCACTATGTGGCCGTGGCAAAGCAGGTCAACATCCCCATCATCCTCTACAACATCCCGCCCCGCACCGGCAACAAGCTCCTGCCTGAGACCGTGCAGGCCCTCTGCCGTGACGTGGACGTCATCGTCGGCGCAAAGGATTCCAGCGGCGACATCGAGAACCTGAAAGCTTACATCCGCCTGACCCGTGAGCTGGACAAGGATGTGGCCATCCTCGCCGGCAACGACGGCGCTATCCTGACCTGCCTGAAAGAGGGTGGCGCAGGCGGCATTGCAGGCCGCGCCAACATCTGGCCGGCCACTGTTGCAAAGATCTACGACTGCTTCAAGGCTGGCGACCTCGAGGGCGCACAGGCCGCTCAGGACGCTATCGCCATCCTGCAGCAGACCTTCAAGTACGGCAACCCCAACACCATCATCAAGACTGCTGTTGCCCTGCAGGGCCACAACGTCGGCAAGTGCCGCGCGCCCTTCAACTACGTCCCCGAAGAGGGGCTGGAAGCCATCAAGAAAGTCCTGGCCGAGAACGCTGCCAAGGGCCTGAACTGAGAAGAGCAAGGAGAGCACTGCTATGAATAAACCTATCGTTGGCATTACGATGGGCGATCCTGCCGGTTCCGGCCCGGAGATCACCATCAAGGCTCTGGCAGACCCGGAGCAGTATACCTACTGCCGCCCCATCGTTGTGGGCGACGTGAAGGTGTTCGAGCGAGCCAGGAAGTTCGTTGGCCGTGAGGACATCGTCATCCACCGATGCGACAAGGTGTCGGATGCCCTGTTCACCCCCGGAACCATCGACGTGCTGCACCTCGACCTCATCGAGGACATCAACAAGTTCGAGATGGCAAAGGTGAGCGTGGAGGGCGGCAACGCAGCCTTCCAGTGCGTCAAGAAGGTCATCGAGCTTGCCATGGCCGGTGAGGTGGATGCTACCTGCACCAACGCCCTGAACAAGGAAGCCATGAACAAGGCTCTGGAATACTATCACGGCGAGAAGTCGGACGGCTACACCCATTTCGATGGCCACACCGAGATTTATGCCACCTACACCCACACCAAGAAGTACACCATGATGCTGGCCCACCACGACCTGCGCGTGGTCCACGTCTCCACCCATGTCTCCCTGCGCGAAGCCTGCGACCGGGTCAAGAAAGAGCGTGTGCTGGAAGTCATCGAGATCGCCAATAAGGCCTGCAAGGATATGGGCATCGAGAACCCCCGCATCGCAGTGGCCGGCCTGAACCCCCACTGCGGCGAGAACGGCCTGTTCGGCCGCGAGGAGATCGAGGAGATCACCCCGGCCATCGAGGCTGCCAAGGCCGAGGGCATCACCGGCGTTGTCGGCCCCTGCCCGCCGGACAGCGTTTTCTCTCAGGCCATCGGCGGCTGGTACGACATCGTGGTCTGCATGTACCACGATCAGGGCCATATCCCCCTCAAGACCGTCGGCTTCGTCTACGACCGTGAGAAGCAGGAGTGGAAGGCTGTGGAGGGCGTCAATGTCACGCTGGGCCTGCCCATCATCCGCGCCAGCGTGGACCACGGCACCGACTTCTACCATGCAGGCAAGGGCAACGGCAATGAGCTGAGCCTTGTCAATGCCATCAAGTATGCCGTCAAGATGACCGGCCGCGAGGCGTAAATCTTCCAATAGCTCCTTGCACACCCGCTTTTGCAGCTTTGCTGCAAAGGCGGGCGTTTTTTAACTTAACGGACTGAAAGAAAAGTTCTATCCTGAAACGTGTGAATTTGAGCAAGACCGTTAAAGCGTTCTAAAATGTTACGGTTTTAATGGAACATTCATGAAATATCATGGAAATGTTTCAGAATGAAACGGAAACAAGGCGGTTTGGCCGTTGTAAGGGTCTGCCATTTTGAATATAATTTAGACAACAAAAACGAACAAAGACTGTGAAAAGCGGCGACGCCGCAGAAGAAGGCATGAAGTACACAGTCCGGTTCGCTACACGAGAACCCCAAGAGAAAAGGAGAACAAGATTATGAAAAAGATTTCTCGTCGCAGCTTTCTGAAGGTTTCTGGTACTATGGCAGCGGCTGGTGCTCTGGCAGCCTGCGGCGGCTCTTCCTCCACCAGCACCGCAGCTTCCAGTGAGGCAGCTCCTTCCGTTGAGGCAAAGGCTGTGGACGGTCTGCCCGATATGAGCAAAGAGACTCTGAACTTCAGCTCCGATAAGGTCGGTTCTGGCTCTTACAATATGATCGTTGCAATGTCCAAGGTGCTGGAGAAGGCTGGCGGTTTCCAGACTGTCAACGTCAACCCTGACTCTCCGGGCGGTATGGGTGCTCCTTATCTGTTTGCTTCCGGCAACACCGATCTGGCCTTCATCAACGGTGCTCCTGCAAAGTGGGCAATGGAGGAAGGCACTCTGGGCAAGCCTGCTACCAGCGGCTATGCAGCGGTCATCGGCGGCCTGACTGCTGTCTGCTACATCAACTGCGTGTCCAACGCATTCCTGCAGAAGTACAATGTCTCCACCATCGAGGAGATCTTCGAGCAGAAGCTGCCCCTGCGCATCGGCTGCTCCGCAAAGGGCTCCATGGATGCTGAGGGCGCTTACCTGCTGCTCGAGTACTTCGGCGTGACCGAGGACGACCTGAAGAGCTGGGGCGGCTCCATCACCAACCAGGGCGGCGATGCCAACGCAGACGCCATCTCGGACGGCCAGATCGACTTCTACATCGACCACACCTCTTCTGCTTCTTCCACCATGGCTCAGATCGCTACCAGCGTGGATGTCACCTTCCTGCAGTGGGGCGATGACCTGTGCAGCTGGTTCGTCAGCGAAAAGGGCTTCGACCTCATCACCATCCCGGCCAACTCCTTCAAGGGTCAGGATAAGGAGCTGACGCTGCCCGGCACTCCCGACTGCGTCTTCTGCAAAGAGAGCCTGAGCGAGGACGTCGTCTACGCCATCACCAAGAGCCTGAGCGAGAACCGCGACGCTCTGGTGGCCGAGTACAATTCCCTGTCTCCGTGGGAGCCTGAGACCGCTTGGGAAGAGATGAAGCGCGGCGGCTGCCCGCTGCATCCCGGTGCTGAGAAGTACTACAAGGAAGCAGGCTACATGAAGTAAGTTCCGGCTGTGAAAGCTTTCGGCGGAGGCGCTCCGCACGACATCAGATCTATCCTTTGACCGTAGGCAGAGGCCGGACGCTTTGCGGTGTCCGGCCTCTGCTTTCACAAGGGATAATACGGAGGGAAATATGAGCAACGAAAAAGAAACCAAGGTATCGGCTCTCGACGCCAAGGCCAAGGCTCTGGCAAACGAAGAGGACGAAGATACCAAAATCGCCAAGCTGCTGAAGAATATGCCGAAATGGCGCTTCTATTCGCTGGCAGTTCTTACCGTTATCTGGACGGTGTTCCAGCTCTACATCAAGCTGGTCAAGCCCCTTGACCCGTGGTTCCAGCTGCCGCTCCATATGTGCCTTGCACTGGTCGTGGTGTGGCTGTACAATCCGATGGTCGAGAAATCCAAGAGCCACAATAAGCTGTGGTGGATCTACGACATCTTCCTCATCGCGTCCAGCTGCTTTATCTGCTGGTTCTTCCTGAGCCACGCAGAACAGCTCAACTACCGCATCTTCAATGTTGACGTTATGACCACCACCGAGGTCATCGTGGCGGTGCTTCTGGTCATCAATGTCATGGAGGCCGTCCGCCGCGTGGTCAGTATGTCCCTGTTCTGGGTCATCTGCTTCTTCCTTGCTTATGCATGGTTCGGCCAGTATATCCCCGGCCTGTTCCGCTTCTCTGGCATCAGCTTCCCCAAACTGATGGAAGTCCTGATGTACGGCGAGAATGGCATCTTCGGCTCTCCGCTGGTCACTTCTCTGGGCACCCTGTTCTACTTCCTCGTTTTCGGCACCTTCTTCTCCAACTGCGGCGGCGGCGGTGTCCTGATCGACGGCGGCATGAAGCTCAGCGATAAGACGGTCGGCGGCCCCGCAAAGGCAGCTGTCATCTCTTCCGGCCTGCTGGGCATGGTTTCTGGTTCTGCGATCGCAAATGTTTCCACCACCGGCGTTCTGACCATCCCTCTGATGAAAAAGACCGGTTATGACCCCGAAGAGGCGGCAGCAGTCGAGTCTGTTGCTTCCACCGGCGGCCAGATCATGCCCCCCATCATGGGCGCTGGCGCATTCATCATGGCCGAGATCATCGGTGTGCAGTATGCGCAGATCGCAGCAGCAGCCGTCCTGCCCGCTGTGGCCTACTTCCTCGCCGTGTTCATCCTTGTCCACATGATCGCAAAGAAGAAGGGTCTGGGCAAAGACTCCGGCGTACATTACGAAGGCAAGCCCATCCTGCCCCGCGTGTACCGTCTGCTGCCCATCATCGTTCTGGTCGTCATGATCATCATGGGCTACTCTCTGCCCCGTTCCGCGATCTACTGCACCATCTTCTCCATCATCATCGCAGCGATCTCTCCTGAGACCCGCATGAGTCCCCGCAAGCTGCTCCAGACCCTGATGGACGGCGTCCGTCAGGCCGCAAACATTGCGATCCCCACCGCTGCCTGCGGCATCATGATCGGCATCGTGGTCAACTCCGGCGTTGCCGTCAAGATCGCAAAGCTCATCGGTACCTCTGGTGAGGGCAGCCTGTTCATCGCACTGCTCATCGCCGCTCTGGGCTGCCTGCTGCTGGGCATGGCACTGCCTACCGTGGCCGCTTACCTGATCGCTGTCACTCTGTTCGCATCGGCTATCCAGGGTCTGGGCATCTCCGCTCTGGTCACCAATATGTTCATCTTCTACTTCGGTGTCGTGGCTCAGATCACTCCTCCCGTCTGTCTGGCATCCTTTACTGCAGCAGGCATCGCGGGTGCAAGCGCATGGAAGACCGGCTGGAAGGCATTCTCCTTCGCCATCACCGCTTTCATCGTCCCCTTTGCATTCGTGTATCGTCCCGCTATCCTGCTGGAAGGCACGATGGTGGAGATCATCATTGCATACTGCATCGTCATTGCAGCCACCTATCTGCTGGCCTGCGGCATCGCTGGCTACCTGTTCCGTCCCCTGAAGATGTGGGAGCGCATCGCCTGCTATGTCGTGGCCTTCATCTTCATCCTGCCCAGCTCCATGTCTGATATTATCGGCATTGCTGGATGCGCACTCATCATGGCTTACTGCTTCATGACGGGCAAGAAGAACGCCAACAAGGCACAGCCTGCCTGATAAGCGGTCCTTCCGAAAACCTTCTTCATAGATCACAGTTCGGCGAAACCCCCGCCTCCGGTACTCCCGGAGGCGGGGGTTTCTTGTTTGTCCTTTTTGGGGCAGGATCCGTCACAAACGGGCAGGAGGAAAAGAAAAACGGGCAGTTCGGGTGTGAAAGATGACGGAACAGTTGTGTTCGGAGATGATTTGAGGTATTATAAAGTAGTTGAAGTATACTCTCCGGCCAATCGGAGGACGTACCTATAAGAGAACAAAAAGGAAACTGCGGATGAGATCAGCGCGGAAAGAACCAAATCAGAGGGTCTACAAGGCCAGCCCGGAAAAGACATCCGGGCGTGGCTCTGCGCCTGCGCGCCATGCCGCAAAGCACGCGAAGAAGCGCTCGCTCTTTGGCCGGGCAAAGCAGGAGAACTCCGTCCCGGAGACTGCGGCCCCGGCCCTGCAGCCCGAGGTGGCAGAAGAAGAGCATACCTATACCGCGCCCGCTGCGCCGCCGTCCGCCATCCCGCCGGTGGAGCCTGTCCTGACGCCTCCGGCCCCGCCGAAGTCTGTGAAGCGGAAGCTCAATGTCCTTCAGCCGACCAGTCGGCCCGAGGCAGCTGCGCCCCAGCCGGCGGAGCAGGACGACTCCGCGGCAGCTCTGAATACCACCGGAGCAGCGGTGCCGGAAGGGGACGAAAGTGCAGAAAAGGCCGCTCCGGCAGAAAAGAAGTCCTCCCACAGCAAGCGTGGATCCCGCCGTGAGGAACGGGAGTCGGTGCTTACATCGTTCCAGCGTTTCCTCGATACTCTTTCTATCCGGCTCCTGTGCGAAGTCTTTCTGCGGCAGGTGAGGCGGCTGTTCGTCGTGGGCGTCGTGTGTACGCTGACGTTCATGTGCGTACTGACCACGGTCAAGAGCTTTTCGGCCACTACCACCATGTCGCTGAACTATGAAGAGAGCGTGACCGGCAAGACGCCCAACGGCGCCCGCTTCAGCGAATCGGAATTTTTGACGCAGGAGTATCTTGAGGCTATCTTACAGGCCACCGGCCTGCAGGATGACCTGACCACCAGTGAGCTTGCGGACTGCATCTCCATCTCGCCGACCAACAGCAAGCTTGTGACGAAGGAGGATGACTACTACATCAGCTCGTCCTATCACATCGGCCTCAAACTGCCGTGGTCGCTCTGGGGCAAGATCACGGTGCAGGATCTCCTCGACCAGATATGCCGGGTCTATCTCAAGCGCTTTACGGCAGATTACCGCATCAATGCGGCCTCGCTGGACATCAGCTTTGATTATTCCGATATGGACTACGAGGAGATAGGCTCTTATTTCCAGATGATGATAGGCCGCATCAACAACTACCTCACGGTGCGCAACGACCAGGCCGGCTCCTATCTGTCCACCAGCGGCCAGAGTTACAGTGCCATCAAAAAGCAGGTACAGAATCTGCAGAGCTACACTCTGTCGGAGTACCAGAGCTATATCTGGGAAAACGGCGTGGCCAAGAACAACGCCCGCTGCATCGACGACCTCAACGAGCTGAACCGCACCCTGCGGTGGAGCGAGATGAGCGACTCCCAGAAGAGTGACATCTTTATGACCATCCTGGACAACTACAACAACAAGATGGTCTCCTCGGTGCTCATCCCCACCTACGACAACGATGGTTCGTTCTATATGTCCCGCACCAAGGTCGGCATCGACGATCTGGCCCTGCGGGCCAATGAGCTGCTCAGCTCGGCTGTGGACGCCCAGAAGACCATCACGACCAACAATTCCAAGATCACGGCGCTGGAGCAGCCCACCGAGGCCCAGGAACTGCAGGTGGCCCAGTCGATGGTGGATGTCATCACCCAGCAGCTCGCCAGCATCGTGAGCGCAACGCGGGAGCTGGACGCCGACTGCTATGCCCAGCACATCAGCAGATATCTGGTGTTCAACGGGCCGGAGTCCTCGTTTATCAAACGGTATAACATCAAGCCCAGCGTGATGCTGGCGGCTTTGATATGCACCGGGTGGTATCTGGCTGCTGTCGTCAAGACGATCTGCCAGCGGCAGCGTGAACGCCTGCAGGCAGAAAACGAATGACATCCGTCTTTTTGACAGGATGGAGGAAGAATGAAAAGTTTTGATTTGCTGCGCTACCTCAAAAAGTGGTGGTTCCTCATCATGCTCATCACGGCGGTAGGCTGTCTGGGCGTGTATGAGTTTATTTCGTCGCGGCAGTCGTATACGGCCACAGCCATCATCCAGTACACCAACGCGAATGCAAGTCAGGGCAAGAACGCCGACGGCTCCAGGATAGACCCCACTGAGATCACGTCGGCCTCGGTCATCAACCAGACCATCCAGCAGCTGGGGCTGACAGCCAGCACCGAGAGCATCCGCTCCAAGATCTCCGTCAAAGAGGTCATCCCGGAGGATGAGCAGACCAAAAAGGAGACGGCGCTTGCCGATGGTGAGGAGTATGAATATTACCCCACTATCTATGCCGTTTCGTTCACCGTGGCCAGCAAGGACGCCACCGACTACGCCCGCAATGTGCTGGACACGGTGCTGACGAACTACTTCAAGTATTACAGCGAGACCCATGTGGACTCGGCGCTGTTCCCCAACAACGCCAGCAATGTCTCGGTGGCGAACTACGAATACATCGACTGCGTGGAGATCCTGCGCAATAACGCCAACGAGAGCGTGGCCTACCTTCAGAAGAAGGCCGACGAAAAATACGGCTTTTACAGTGTGAGATCGGGATACTCGTTCTCGGACCTCGTGTCGGAGTACGAGTATCTGACCCAGAACACCCTGAACGACCTCTACGCCTATATCGTCAATCATAAGCTGGTGCGGGACCATACTCTTCTGGTCAATACGGAGAAGAACATCGTGATGCGCTACCAGCTCCAGATCGACAGCCTGAACGGAAATATCGCAGAGGCCAAGAGCATCATCGACCAGTTCGGCGACAAGACGCTGGACGGTGCGGCGGTCTATACCCCCAACAGCAACTCGGACGGCAGTGATACCCAGATCATCACCGATGTGGTGCGGGACTCGAGGGTCCAGCCCTCCGGCAATGTGACCACCACCTACGATAAACTCATCCAGAACTATGCCGACCTCCACGCCAAGCTCATCGACGCCACCATTGCGCAGGGGCAGGCGCAGGAGATCCTGGACGTTTACGCCGATGTGACCCAGAACACCGACCCCCGCAGTGCTGAGGCACAGTGGGCCAGCGCCCGCATCGACGAGCTGGTGCAGAAGTTCACGAGCCTGTATGACCTCGCACTCATGACCATCGACGAGTTCAATCAGGTCAATGGTGCGGACAACATCGAGATGAAGAACAGCATCGTTGTCATCGAGAAACTCAACCTGAAACTCTATGCGGCCCTGTCGGTGGTGCTCTTTCTCTTTGTGGGATGCTTCTGCGCCATCTTCATGGGTCGTCTGGGCGACTTTGTGGATTACTACCTCTATGTGGACAAGAAGAGCGGCCTGCCCAACCGCGAGCGCTGTGATGCCGCCATCGACCACTACAGTACGACACGGTTGAAGGGCCAGTTCACCATCATCTACATCCAGCTGGATTTTTCGGCTATGAGCCGGAACGATGGTGACAAGGCGCTGCGCCTGTTGGGTGACCAGCTGCAGTATGTGTTCCGCACGCTGGGCTTTGTCGGCTACAATGGAGCAGGCCACTTTATCGTCCTGCTGGAAAACTGCAGCTTCAATCTGGCGAAAAACTGCGTCAACCGGCTGGGCAGTCTGCTGGCCAAGACCGAGTTCGCCCGGTTCGGCCCCTGCATCTTTGTGGGCATCGCCAACTCGGCCAAAGATAACGCCTATGAGATCCGCGCTCTGCTGCGGCTGTCCATCCGCCGCTGTGCAGACGCAAAAGCCCGTCAGGAAGCCGAAAACGCGAAGAATGCGGCTGCCTCGCCGCTGGTGTCCAAAAGCTGAGAGTGAACTATGATAAAAAAGATACTGCATTTTCTGGTACGGCTGCTGCTCATATTGCTGCTGATGGCCCTCGTTCTGGGCAGCATCCTGCTGTATAACCTTCAGATGAACAAGAGCTTCATCACGACTTTTTATACCGTCACGGTGGATAAGCCGGTGGAAGACCTGCGCATCGTGCTGCTTTCCGACCTGCATCTGAGCGAGTACGGCACCGACAACGCCGACCTTGTGCAGAAGGTGCGCAACCTTGCGCCCGACCTCATCGCAGTGGCGGGCGACATGGATATTGACACAAACCCGGACTACAGCCTTGTGCTGAGTCTGATGCGTCAGCTGGTGGACATTGCACCGGTGTATTATGCCCCCGGCAACCACGAGTGGGCGGCCCGCTACGCCAACGGATGCGATACCATTTTTGACGACATCGAGGCCACCGGCGTCCACTGGATGAACGGAACGTATGAGGACACCGTCATCAACGGCAAAAAGCTGCGCATCGGCGGCTTCTTCGAGTGGCCCCGCGCCCAGCTGGAACGGGAAAACTCCCGCGCAGTGGCCGACGCGCTGAATGACGAGACGAATGCGCTGGATGATGTCTGCACCATCCTCATCTGCCACTGCCCCGAGGTGCTGGACACCTCGCTGGCCGACGAAAAGTTCGACCTTGTGCTCAGCGGCCACGCCCACGGCGGACAGGTGCGCATCGGCGGGCATGGCCTGTGGTCTACCAGCCAGGGCTTTCTGCCCAAGTACACCAGCGGTGTCAACCAGATGGGAGAGTCGCAGGTGGTCATCAGCCGCGGCCTCGGCGATTCGGAGCCGTATCCGCGCATCTTCAATCAGCCGGAACTGGTGGTCGTGGATGTGAACTGAGCCGCGGCGAGGGAAATAAGACAGGGAAAGTCAACAAATGGATGTTTTTGAGAGTAAACCGCTAAAGCTGGTCAGCGCGGCGTTTTATATCGTGCTGATGTTCCTCAGCTTTTACTGTGCCTGCTACCGTCTGCCGGTGGGTCTGAAATATGCCATCAATCTGTTGATCTTCGGGTGGGCCTGTGCAATGTTTTTTCTCCGCCCGATGTTCAACCGGGCTATCTTTTGCCTGCGCTTCTTTGCGCTTTTCTTTTTTCCCTATCTGATGTTCTGGATGTGGTCGGTGGCCATCTGGATCTCGGAGTTCCAGACCTTCAACTACATCCTGCGCGGTTCGCTGAACATTTTCTATATGCTCACGAACCTGATGTTCGCGTCGGCGGCGGTCTACATGTTCGGTGAGGCCACTATGCCCCTGACGCTGGTGGGCATGACGATGGCGAATGGCTTAGTGGCATTGCAGGTGGCTGCAAGTGCAGGCATCGGGACTTTTATTTCGGAGTACATTCGTCTGCTCATTACTTTTGCGGACGACACCGGCGGTGCGATGCGCCAGATGGAGCTGCACGATATGGTCTACGGCTGGGGCGTCATGCTCATCTACTACGCCATCCACAAGGAGAAAAACCACAAGACCCAGGCCGTCTGCTTCCTTATCTCGGCGCTGTTCTTCACGCTGGGTTTCAAGCGCATCGCTGTCCCAGCGGTGTTCTGTGCGGCGGTGATGTACCATATCCTCTGCAAGTGGAGACCGAGACATCTGCAGCTGCTTACGGATGTCATTGCGCTCGTGGCAGGCGGCTGCATCTTTTTCTATCTCTGGATGATAAAATCCGGTCTGTTCGTGGAGCTGGCCAATGAATTCGGCGTCGATTTGATGTATCGCGACATCCTTTACGGATATTTCAGCCAGTTCTTCGAGCTGCTGCCGACCTATATGGGCCGGGGCATCCGCTTCATCTATACCTACGCCACCGAAGACCCCAGCTATCCGCTGGCCACGGCGGCTACCCACAATGTCTATCTGGAGCTGTATCTGGAAGTGGGCTTCTGGTGCTGGTGGATATGGATACTCTTTGAGCTGGCATTCCGCATCCACCGGGTGGAGGAGCGGTACACCGAGATACCGGCCTATGCGCTGATGGCGATGAACCTTTATGTCTTCTTCACCTACCTGACCGATAATACTTCCTTCTATTATCCCATCAACGTCCTGTACCGGATGGCTATTATGGTGTGGTGCCTGGAAATTTCGGAAAACAGTGAGCTCGTCGATCCCGAGAGAGAACCACTGGCCGTGGTGAAGGAAAGCCGCCAGAAGAAGCGGAACAAAAAGGGAAAAGAAGAAAATGTGGAGGAAGATTTCCACATCTGTGTATAAAAGTGAGGAGCGGACGAGATGAAGGTCTTGATGATAAACAAATTCCTCTACCCCAACGGCGGCTCTGAGACCTATATGTTCGAGCTGGGAAAGCAGCTGGAACGGATGGGCCATGAGGTGCAGTATTTCGGGATGGAGCACGAGGGACGCTGTGTGGGCAACCGGGTGGATGCCTACACCGGCAGCATGGATTTCCACGGCGGCAGCAAGCTGACGAAGCTTACATACCCGCTCAAGACCATTTATTCTTCCGAGGCCCGGCAGAAACTGCGGCTGGTGCTGGACGATTTTCGACCGGATGTTATCCATCTCAACAATTTCAACTATCAGTTGACGCCCAGCATCATCCTCGAGGCGGACAAATGGCGGAAGGAGAGCGGACACGCCTGCCGCATCCTCTACACCGCCCACGACTACCAGCTGGTCTGCCCGAATCATATGTGCTGCCGGGTGGATGGTCAGGTCTGCGAAGACTGCCTCGGCGGGAAGCTCACGTCCTGCATCCGGAATAAGTGCATCCACGGCTCTACGGCCAAGAGCGCCATCGGCTTTGCGGAGGCTGCGTTCTGGCGGTGGAAAAAGGTCTACAAAAAGCTGGACGCCATTGTCTGCTGCTCGGAGTTCATGAAGAAAAAGCTGGACTCTGATCCCATCCTGCGGGAGAAAACGGTGGCGATGCACAACTTTATTTCCACAAAGAAAGCCCCGGCTGTGGAAAAACAGAACTATGTGCTCTACTTCGGCCGCTTTGCGAAGGAAAAGGGCATCGAGACTTTCCTGAAAGCCTGCAAGGCCTTGCCGGACATCCCCTTTGTGGCGGCAGGCAGCGGCCCGCTGGAAGGGGAGCTGGCCGGCATCCAGAACCTGAAAAATGTGGGGTTCCAGTCGGGCAAGGCCCTCGAAAAACTCATTGTGGAGGCGCGGTTCAGCGTCTACCCGTCGGAGTGGTATGAGAACTGCCCCTTTTCAGTGATGGAGTCGCTGATGTACGGCACGCCGGTGCTGGGCGCAGACATCGGCGGCATCCCGGAGCTCATCGACGCGGGCGTGAACGGCGAGCTGTTCGAGAGCGGGAATGTGGACGCGCTGACAGAGAAGATACGCGCCCTCTGGGACGACCGCACCCGGCTGGACGCTTATACCAGAGCCTGCGGGACGACCCGCTTTGACACTGTGGAAGAATATGCGGAAAAACTGATGCCCCTGTACCAGGGATAAAAACGGAGGAGAAGGATTCATGGCAACCAAGAAACTGAACGGAACCGTTATCGTCACCTACCGCTGCAACGCGCGCTGCACCATGTGCAACCGCTATAAGGCACCCTCGAAGCCCGAGGAAGAGATCAGCCTCGAGACCATCCGCAAGCTGCCGCCCATGTATTTTACCAACATCACCGGCGGCGAGCCCTTTATCCGCACGGATCTGAAGGACATCGTGCGGGAGCTGCGGAAGAAGTCGGACCGCATCGTCATCTCCACCAACGGCTTCTTCACCGACCGTATCCTCGACCTGTGCAAAGAGTTCCCCGACATCGGCATCCGCATCTCCATCGAGGGCCTCGAGCAGACCAACAACGAGATACGCGGCCTCGCCGACGGCTACAACCGCGGCTACACCACCCTGAAAAAACTCCGGGAGATGGGCATGAAGGATGTGGGATTCGGCATGACCGTGCAGGACAAGAACGCCCCCGACCTCGTCCCCCTCTACCGCCTGTCGGATGAGATGGGGATGGAATTCGCCACCGCCACCCTGCACAACAGCTTCTACTTCGTGGAGGCCAAGAACATCATCTACGACCGCCCCATGGTGGCGAAGAACTTCGAGGCCCTCATCAACGAGCTGCTGCGGAGCAATTCGCCCAAAAAGTGGTTCCGCGCCTACTTCAACCATGGCCTCATCAACTACCTCTACGGCCAGAAGCGCCTGCTGCCCTGTGATATGAGCTTCGATACCTTCTTCATCGACCCCTACGGCGACGTCATGCCCTGCAACGGCACCAAGGATAAGGAAGTTATGGGCAACCTGAACACCCAGAGCTGGGACGAGCTGTGGAGCAGCCCTGAGGCAGAGGCCGTCCGCGCCAAGGTGCGCCACTGCGACCGCGACTGCTGGATGATCGGTTCCGTCTCGCCGGCCATGCACAAATATATCTGGAAGCCGGGCTTCTGGGTACTGACCCATAAGTTCAAGGCGCTGTTCACCAAGACTCCTTACAGTATGTATGAGCTGAAAGTCTGCCGCGACTACCGGGACGGCAAGGTGTCGAAGGAAGAGCTGGACCGCTGCTCCACCTGCGACCTCAACTGCGTGGTCAATAACGGCCTGAGCGCCGCGTCGCAGGAGCAGCTGCGCCATAAGTCCGGCGAGGAGATCGTGGACGCCGATATTGCCGACCAGCTCAGACAGTGAGGATACCGCTATGAAAATACTCATCGTTCGCCCCTGGCCCAGCGTGCTGGACGTGACCAAGAACACCTACAATATTCAGGAAGTGGGACTTGCAAAGGCGCTGGTGAAGCGCGGCCATCCCACCGACATCCTGTTCTGGACGGACGGCGACGAGATGACCGTAAAGGTCGAGGTGGAGGGTGCAAAGCCCATCAATGTCTTCTACCGCCACGGGAAAGTCCTGCTCAAAAACGTCTGGTTCGGAGGGCAGGAGAAGCTCTTTGCCCAGTATGATGTGCTGCAGACCGCCGAGTATAACCAGATGTTCTCGTGGCATCTGGCGGGGAAATACCCCGAAAAGACGGTGGTCTACCACGGCCCCTACTACTCGCCCTTCAACAAGAACTATAACCGGATGTGCAGAGTGTTCGACGCCCTCTTCGTGGGGCGCTACCGCCGCTGTGGCACCCGTTTTCTGACCAAGAGCGAGCTGGCCCGGAAATTTCTGCTGGAAAAGCGTCTCTCGCCGGAGCAGGTGACGACGGTGGGCGTCGGCATCGACGCGGAACTCCTGCGTGACCGCCCGGACGCCGGGCAGACGGAACTCGAGCAGAAGATGCGGGCGCAGAAAACGGGCCTGAAGCTGCTTTATATCGGCCGCATCGAGCCCCGGCGGGACCCCTTCTTCCTGCTGGATGTGCTGGCCGAAGTGCGGAAAAGCGACCCGGACGCCTGCCTTTACATCATCGGCGACGGCGACGCGGAGTATGTGGACAGCGTGAAAGCGGCCATCGGGGAAAAGGGGCTGGAAAGCTGCGTCTTCTGGCAGAAAAAAGCCCCCCAGTATCAGATGAAGGGGGTCTACCAGCAGGCGGATCTCTTCCTGCTGCCGACGGAGTACGAAATTTTCGGCATGGTGCTGCTGGAGGCGATGTTCTTCCGCCGGGTGGTGCTGACCACCCCCAACGGCGGTGCGGATATGCTGCTGCGCAGCGGTGAGAACGGCCTTGTGCTGGAAAAATCTGACCCGGCCCGCTGGGCGAAAACCCTGCTGGACACTGCCGCCGACCCGGAAAAGAAGGCCCGGATGGAGCAGGCAGCCTATGAGACGGTCATCCATGAGAACACATGGGATGCCCTCGCCGACCGCTTCCTTGCAGTCTATGAAAAGAGATAAGGAGTCCGTTATGCCCGACGTTTCGGTCATCGTTCCGGTTTATAACATCAAAACGCTGCTGCCCCGCTGTGTGGCATCCCTACAGGCCCAGACCTGGCAGGACTTCGAGGTCTGGCTGGTGGACGACGGCAGCACCGACGGCTCCGGAGAACTCTGCGACGAATATGCGGTAAAGGACGCCCGCATCCATGCGCTGCACAAAGAAAACGGCGGCCAAGGGTCGGCCCGGGACCTTGGCCTCGACCACGCAAGGGGTGAGTACATCTGCTATGTGGACTCGGACGACGAAGTACTGCCGAACCTTTTGGAAAACGCCCTCCGCACCGCCCGGGAGGCCGACGCCGACGTGGTGGTCTATGGCTACTACAAGCAGTTTCTCGATAAGGACGGCAGCGCCCTGCGGCGCAGCGGGCCGAATCTGCCTGCGCTGAGCGGGGTGTATACCTACGAGGAATTCTGGCAGGATTTCCGGAAGGCCAAATATGAGTCGGTACCCTGGGTGCGGTTCTGCCGCCGGGACTACCTGCAAAAGTATAACATTCGCTTCACCTCGCTGCGGGTGGGGGAGGACGCCCATTTCCTGACCCAGCTGCTGGATGCGCCCTTCCGGCGCATCGTCTATCTCCGCAGCGCCTATTACATCTATAATATCCGCCCGTCCTCTACCATGACCAGCTTCCAGAAGGCCTACTTCAGCGACGAAGCCGCGGCCCGGCGGGCGGAGTTCGACGAGGTGGTGCGCCGCCATGCCCCGACGCCTGGGGAGTATGACGACCTTATCGGGCGGGAGGCACTGTGTGTCGTGCTGGAATCAGCACGCAAGCTCTCCTTCGTCCGGGACACGATGCCGAACGCTGAGCGCATCCAGTGGCTGAGAAAGGCCTGCGAACGACCCCGGGCGGCGAAGTGGCTGGCCGAGAGCCGCCGGGAGATGGCAGATTCAAGCTGGCAGTGGGGGGGACTGTGCATCCTGAAACGGAAGCAATACCGGCTGGCACTGGCCTATTTCGATTTTATCCAGACTCTGCGCGGCGGGCGTGACCGCCGGATGCAGAAAAATTCGCGCTAAAGAGAAAAGCGCCTGCTGCGAATGCAGCAGGCGCTTTTTTGAATGCCATTATTTTTTCTCGTAGAGCGTGAGCGTTTCCTCCACGATGCGCTCCCACGGGAAGCGGGTGCAGACGTACTCGGCGGCGAGCCACTTGAACATCCGGACGGTGTTGGGGTGGCTGAGGGCGTAGGTGAGCTTCTGGGCGAGGTCGTCCACATCGCCCTTGCGGAAGACGATGCCGTTGTCGTGGATGACGTTGGCACACTCCTCGATGTCGGAGGTGATGACACAGTTGCCATAGCTCATGGCTTCCAGCAGGCAGAGGGGCATTCCCTCAAGGTCGCTGGGCAGGACGAAGAGGTAGGCGTTGCTGTAGAGCTCTTCCCGCAGCTGACCGTCTACGAAGCCGGTGAAGATGACCCGTTCGTCGCCGCCGGCCTGCTCCTTCAGCTCGTCCATGTACCAGTGGGTGTCGGAGGAGCCGCCCGCGATGACCAGCTTTTTGTCAGTGTCAAGCTTTTTGAAGGCGTCCACCAGATAGTGACAGCCCTTTTCCGGCACCATCCGGCCCAGATAGAGGATGTAGGAGTCCTTTTCGAGGCCGTACTTTTCCCGGATGATGTCGGCGGGGACAGGGGCCGCAGGGTTGACACCGTTGGGGATATAGTGGGTGGTGCGGCCATAGGTGTCCAGAAAGTATTTCTGGGTGCTGTGGTTGAGCACGATGATCTCATGGGCGCACCGCGCACCAGTCTTTTCACCCATGCGGATGTACCAGGAGCCGAAGGAACCCTTCCACTTGTCCCGCGCCCAGTCCAGACCATGGATGGTCAGGATGACCCACTTGCCGGTCAGGCGGGGGATCCAGGAGAACATGGCAGGGCCTTCCGCGTGGACATGGACCACGTTATAGGGGCCGAAAGCCGCCGCAAGGCAGCCGAAGAAGCTGGATGTCACAGCTGCGAGGCCCTTGCGGTCGATGGTGGGCAGATGCTTGAGGCGGATGCCCCGGTACTCGTCCAGATGCTCAGCGTCATATTCTCTGCCGCTGACGTGATGGCCGGAGCGGTTGTAGCAGGTGACGGTGTGGCCGTGTATGACCATCCGCGCCGCCAGTTCTTCCACCACGACCTCAATGCCGCCTTCCCGTGAGGGAACACGCTTATGCCCTACCATCGCGATCCGCATCGTTGCATCCATTCCTTCTCGTTTTATTTCTGGGTGCGAAAAGTTCCTCTGTTCGCCACCAAATGACATAAAATGACAACATGATTAGTATAGCCTCATTGTACACAATGTCGGAAGAAAGGTCAAGATTTAAACTAAGATTCTTAGCCACCCGCCAGACATGAAAAAAACTCCCCTCTGGGCGGGAGGGGAGCGGAAAAATCAATATCAATCGTCGTCGCTGTCGAGCTTGAGCACGGCGGTGAACGCCTCGCTGGGCAGGGAGACGCTGCCGAGCTGGCGCATCTTCTTTTTGCCCTCTTTCTGCTTTTCCAGCAGTTTTTTCTTGCGGGAGATGTCGCCGCCGTAGCACTTGGCCAGCACATCCTTGCGCATGGCCTTGACCGTCTCGCGGGCGATGATCTTGCCGCCGATGGCCGCCTGAACGGGGATCTCGAAGAGGTTGCGCGGGATGTTGTCCCGCAGCTTCTCGCAGATGCGGCGGCCCTTGGCGTAGGCGTTGTCGCGGAAGACGATCATGGACAGAGCATCCACGGGGTCGCCGTTGAGCAGGAAGTCCAGCTTGACGAGGTCGCTCTCGCGGTACTCCTTGAACTCGTAGTCGTAGCTGGCGTAGCCGCGGCTCCGGCTCTTGATGGCGTCGAAGAAGTCGTAGACGATCTCACCCAGCGGCAGGGCGTAGTGCAGGTCCACACGCACGTCGTCCATATACTTCATGTCGATGAGGACGCCGCGCTTGTTCTGGCACAGGTCCATCAGGCTGCCGACGTATTCGTTGGGGGTGTAGAGGTGGACGTCCACGAAGGGCTCCTCCTGCTTGACGATGTTGGAGGGGTCGGGGTAGCTGGACGGGTTGTCTATCATCTCCACGGTGCCGTCGGTCAGGGTCAGACGATAGCGGACGCTGGGCGTGGTGGTGATGAGGTCGAGGTCGAACTCGCGTTCCAGACGCTCGGTGATGATCTCCATGTGGAGCAGGCCAAGGAAGCCGCAGCGGAAGCCGAAGCCCAGCGCGGCACTGGTTTCCAGCTCAAAGGTCAGGGAGGCGTCGTTGAGCTGCAGCTTTTCCAGCGCGTCGCGCAGGTCCGGGTATTTGG
>ERZ773192.622-NODE-622-length-42736-cov-6.515311_pt1 | contig 42736 bp, 32 predicted proteins | sample MGYA00581010_ERZ773192 | MGnify/ENA primary metagenome ERZ773192 (study PRJEB29015, sample SAMEA2737741) | human gut metagenome | biome: human gut; feature: human-associated habitat; material: faeces | place: China | collected 2012 ...
AAGGCACAAATTAAGGCGGAAAAAGAGAAAATGACAGGGTGACCGAAAAAGTCACCCTGTCAAAATTTGAGGTGCTGTAGACAAAGAATACAGTCGCTAATTAAAATATTGATTATAAATTTGGTTGACAGCTTCAACATAAACAATAAATGACGGATGATCTTTCTCTAACGGATGAGATAAATATAGATTTTTAAGATAAATATATCGCTCTCTTACATCAAGCCATAAATCATTGATTTTGATTTGTTTTACCTTTTGCGCTATGTTGTGAGAGCTTGGAACCTCATTCCAAACATACTGGTCATTACCGTATTCCCAGACATTTTTATTATGAATCAACCTGCACAGTGTTCCATCAGAATTTTTGGTGACAATTGCAACATCAAAACTAAATTCAACTGCAGGTTCATCTTTGAAATGTAACAGAGCTGTCAAACATGAAGTTGAATCTTGTGATTCGGAAAAGCAAGTCAATCCTTCGGCTTTATCAAGCAAAATACGAACGGTATTTTTTAAATGACGCAGATCATTCCAATATTCGTCCGGAGCTTTAATTATTTCAAGGTTGTAGTCAAGGTCAAACGGTCCATTGCCGTTTCGTGTAACCATATTTCTTGCTCCACTGCCAACAAGAGTAAATTGGGCGTTAATGCATTTTTCTTTAAGTAAGGCACATGTCTTTTTTAAGACATGTGAACAGTCAGAGCGATACCTTTTGCATACTGACTCATCGACAATTCTGTACATTTTATATTTCTCCTTTTCGCCCATGCCACCCATTCAACACTTTAGTGATAAATCGTTAAATTATATCAGAAAATTTTTATTTGTCAATACTCATTCTGAAAAAATAAGCGATTGCAGTAAAAAATACTGAAATCGCTTAAAAATTGGTCGGAGTGGCGAGGCTCAAACTCGCGGCCTCCGCATCCCAAATGCGGCGCGCTATCAACTGCGCTACACCCCGATAGTTATTAAATTGTGGTCGTGTAAGTGGTCAAATCTGTGGTCAAGCACATTTTTGACCGCTGTTTTTTGTTTTCCATACCGCCCGAAATCCGCACGGTTGAAGGGCTTTCGGCGGTTTTCGCTTTCGTGCGGTGCGAACACCGTCTATGCTCCCAAAGCAGGCGCGCTACCACCTGCGCTACACCTCGATATTTTTATATCAACTTTTTTCTTATATATCTGTTTTTCCCTGCTTTGTCCGCCCTCTTGCGGTTCCCGTAATCTCTTCGGCTCAATAGTGAGCCTAGACATTCCGACCGCTGCGCCTAAAAACGCTCGCTTTTTCTGCCACCGGCAGCGCTCACGTTTTTTGCCCAAAGCAGGCGCGCTACCACCTGCGCTACACCTCGATACTGCTATTATCTTAATACAGCTTAGATATTATAGCATAATAAATCCCTCTTGTCAACTGCTTTCAATTTCGTTTTATGACCGAAGATGTCGGTTTGTCAATGATGCGTTACTAAAAAATTTGAAAACTTCGCCGACAGTCAAGCAAGCTTTAACAACAAAAGCAGAAGTTTTCCAATCAAGAGAGCAAATAGGAAAATTGTTGTATTTCCTGTTGTGAACAGCAAGTTGTTTTTCGAAATACTCAAAAGAGCAAAATATATAAGAAGTATAGGAACGCTTTGCCCCGGAACACCACCAAGCCTGAATTCTTGTTCATTTTCCGCATATCCTTTATTAGCTTTATTTCCTCTTCGGTATGTTGATTTAAGTGACTATTCGGCTGTGTGATTTGTTTTCTGACGATTCAAGTGTTCTGTCGTACTGTTTCTGCCGGCAATATATGAATTGCCGACTTACTTTGTACCTCCTTGTTGCTTTTGTTACTCCTATTTTTAATGAACATTCTATTATCGCTTGACGGCGACGGGCGATTTATGTTACCGTATTCATGGCGGATTTGCTTTACCTTCTGTTACTTGTTTTTTGCTCAATTTAACTGTAACACAGGTTTGGCTTTTCCGCCACTCTTTTTTTGTGCCACACTTCTATTGTAATCCTACAGATACTATTTATAATTTACACGTTAATACTTGAACTTGAAAGCAGAATGTGATATACTTAATTGTATTATTGCATATAAAGAACGAAAGAAGAGGAAGAGCTATGGCAAAGAAAAGAATAGCCGTGCTGTTCGGCGGTGCGTCCGCTGACCATGCCGCTTCACTGCATACCGCATACAGCGTTCTCAGTTCCTTACCCAAGGAGATTGAGCCGCTTGCAATAGGCATCACAAGAGCAGGAAGATGGCTTTTTTATCCCGGTAGCTATGAGAATATAAAAGACGGCAGCTGGGAGCAGGACAGCGACTGCTGTTCATGCGTGATAAGCCCCGATATGACGAACAAGGGCGTTATAAAGATAATTTCCGACGGCGAAAGCACAATTCACCGTATAGATGCCGTGTTCCCCGTGCTTCACGGAAAATACGGCGAGGACGGCAGGGTACAGGGCTTGTGCAAGCTGGCAGGCCTTCCCGTCATCGGCAACGATTTTGCGGCGGCGGCACTGTGCAACGACAGACGCATAATGGATCTTGTGCTGTCCGACAGCAACATAAAGGTTATCGAGAACGTAACCTTGCATCGCAGTGAGATGAACGATATGACGGCGGCGATAAAAAAGATAACCGGCAAGCTGAGCTTCCCGATATACACCGCACCGACAAGCTGTTCAACATCGGTCGGCGCCTGCAGGGCAGAAAACGAAAAGGAGCTCGAAGAAGCGATAAAGGCGAGCTTTTCGCACCACCCCTATATCATAGCCGAGAGTGCCGTTAAAGGCAGAGAGCTTACCTGTGCCGTACTCGGCGCAAAGCATCACGATGAGCGGGTAGCGATAGGCGAGCTTGTAAGAACGGACGACAGCATTGATAAGCTGTCCGAATATATAGCGTCTACGTCGGAGCTTAAAGTGCCTGCTAAGCTGGACGGCCTTACTCAGAACAAGATAAAGCAGACAGCAAGAGCCGCTTATGATGCACTTTCCTGCAAGTGCTTTGCAAGAGTCGATATGGTGCTTGACAATGACGGAGAGGTCTATGTAAGACGTGTAAGAGGAATACCAGGCCTTGACAGACAGAGCATATTCACAAGGCTTGTGACAGAAAGCGCATACAGCTACGAGGAAATGCTGAGAATGCTCATCGGCGCTGTAGTTGACCTCGATTGAGGCTTTGAAAGGAACAACGGATAATAAATGAAAAAGAACGTATGTATTACGATAAAAAGTACGCAGACGGTAGATCAGGATAAGGATTCCACCGAGTTGTTTACATTCGGCGCTATGGAAAGCACCGAGAACGGCTTCCGTCTGTATTACGATGAAAGCGAGGCTACCGGTTTTGCCGGAAGCTCAGTGACGCTTGAGGTGACCGATGAAATGGTGACTATGACAAGGAGCGGCAAAGCCATCAGTTCCTTGTTCATAGAAAAAGGAAAGAAGCACCACTGCCATTACGGCACGGAGTTCGGCGACTTTATGATAGGCGTATGCACTGATGAAATAAGAAACGAGCTTGCAGAAACGGGCGGAGAAATATATCTTAAATATACGCTCGACATCAATTCAAGCTATATGTCAGAAAATGAAATGTTTATAAATGTCAAGGAGTGTAACTGATGAACAATATGATAGAGCTTGCTAAACAGCAGGTAAAGGAAACGGTAATGAACGCACTGGGCAGACTTGTTGCCGAGGGCAAGATAGAGGCGGTACCCCTGCCGGCTTTCAATGTTGAGCGTCCTGCAGACGTATCGCACGGAGATTTCTCCTGCAATGCCGCAATGGCAAGTGCAAAGGCTCTCAGAAACAATCCGAGAGCAATAGGTCAGATGATAGCCGATGCCGCAGTGCTTGACGGCACAGTATTCGAAAAGATTGAGGTTGCAGGACCCGGCTTTCTGAATTTCTTTATAAGCCCCTTATGGTTCAACGAAACTGTCGGCGAGGTTATTTCAAGCGGCAGCGACTACGGTAAGACCGAGCTTGGCAAGGGCAAGAGAGTGCTTGTTGAATTCGTATCGGCAAACCCCACAGGACCTATGCACATCGGTAACGCAAGAGGCGGCGCACTCGGCGACAGCTTATCTTCCGTACTTCAGTTTGCGGGCTATGAGGTAGAGCGTGAATTCTATGTAAACGATGCAGGAAACCAGATAGAAAAGTTCGGCAAATCGCTGTCTATAAGATATATGCAGATAGCTGACGGCAACAAGGCTGATGTTATCGCATCATACGGCGATGATGACGTATGCCGCAAGATATTTGAAGATGAAGAAAACTTCCCTATGCCCGAGGACGTTTACAAGGGTGTTGACATAATCGAACACGCATATAATTTCTATAAGATAAACGGCGACAAGTTTGTAAACGCAGATGAGGAAAGCCGCAAGTCCGCACTGGTAGAATATGCTCTGCCGCTCAACATAGACGGACTTGAGAAGGATCTTGCGAAATACCGTATCGTATACGATACTTGGTTCAGAGAAAGCTCGCTTCACAAGAGCGGTGCGGTAAAGCAGATTGTTGATATGCTGACAGAAAAGGGTCAGACATACGAAAAGGACGGTGCAATCTGGTTCAAGGCGTCCGATTTCGGTGACGATCAGGACAGAGTTCTTGTCCGTGCAAACGGTATCCCTACCTACTTCGTACCCGATATTGCATATCACTATAACAAGCTTGTTACAAGAGGCTTTGACAAGGCGATAGACATTCTCGGCGCAGACCACCACGGATACATTGCAAGAATGAAAGCCGCCCTGACAGCGCTCGGCGTTGACGCAAGCAAGCTTGATATTGTTATAATGCAGATGGTAATGTTGGTCAGAAACGGTGAAACGGTAAAGCTGTCAAAGCGTTCAGGCAAGGCTATAACGCTTTCGACACTTCTTGACGAAGTACCGATAGATGCGGCAAGATTCTTCTTCAATTTAAGAGATCCCAACACGCACCTTGAATTTGACCTTGAGCTTGCCATTGAGGAAAGCTCAAACAACCCCGTGTTCTACGTTCAGTACGCTCATGCAAGAATATGCAGCATTCTGCGCCGTATGGAAGAAGAAGGCACAGGCTACAGCAACATTCCCGTATCGGAGCTTAACTTCAATCATCCCGCAGAGCTTGCGCTTATACGTCATATTGCGGCTCTGCCGAACTGCATAAACGAAGCGGCAAAGGACTATAATCCCTCAAAGATAACAAAGTATCTGTGCGACCTTGCACAGCTTTTCCACAAGTTCTACGACAACTGCAAGATAAAGGGCGAGGAGGAGAATATCCTTCAGTCAAGACTTTCTCTTTGCGTTGCCACAAAGACAGTATTCAAGAATCTGCTCGATCTGCTTAAGGTCGATGCACCCGAAAAAATGTAACTTCAGAAAGGAATCAATATGGACAGCAATCCCGTCAGTCAGGATATACCTATACGATTGCCGATACTGCTAGACGGCGGTACCGGCACAGGACTCGAAAAATACGGCTACGACCATACCGTTTCAACGGCTCAGTTTGTCTGCGAACATCCCGAAGCCCTTACGCAGCTTCAGCAGGGCTTTCTTGACGCAGGCTCGCAGATACTCTACACCGCAACACACGGTGCAAACCGTGAGAATCTGAAGGCATACGGTGTCGAGGACAAAACAGAACAGCTTAATGCCGCCGCCGCAAAGATAACCTATGACAGCTTTCACGAAAAGGCGCTCATTGCAGGCTGTCTGTCGTCAACGGGACTTTACATAGAGCCTTACGGCGACTACACATTTACCGAGATAATGTCGGTCTACAGACAGCAGGTAAAGGCTTTGTCGCCTTACTGCGATATGTTTGTTATAGAAACTGTGCCTGCACTGTGGAATATGAGAGCCGCCGTGCTTGCCTGCAAGAAGGAAAACAAGCCGATAATAGCAACAATGAAGGTAGACGAGGACGGAGAAACCGCAATAGGCACAAATGTGCTGTGCACCTTGCTTGTATTGCAGGCTATGGGTATATCGGCATTCGGTCTTAACTGTACATCGGCAGATCTTTGCCCCGATATTATTTCCGAGATTGCTCCGTATGCGAAAATTCCTCTTATAGTAAAGCCGAGCGCCGTATATGAACAGGACGGCGAAAGGCAGAGCATATCGCCTGAAGAATTTGCATTCGCCGTAAAGAAGTCGGTTCTGAGCGGCGCTGAGATTGCAGGCGGTTGCTGCGGTACAGGAAAAGAGCATATCGCCGCACTGCGTGAAATGTTTGCATCTCTTGATGCATCCGAGATAAATCCGGTTGAAAAGCAGGATACCTCTCTTGCACTGGCGACCGAAAACCAGATGTTCTTCTTAGACCCCGAAACAACGGAGTTCTCGCCTGCGGTTGAATGCGGTCCTTATATGGAGGACGACATTGCACAGATGTGCGGCGAAAGCTATGATGTCCTGACAGTAAGCATAAACTCTCCTGATGACGCTATCGACTTCGGCAGGAATATGCACATGGCTACACTGCCTGTAGCGTTTTTATCGGATGACGAGATCTCGCTCAAGATGGCGCTTATGCTGTATCAGGGCAGAGCGATAATAGACAGAAAATCACTTATAGAGCCTGAAAAGCTGGAGGCTATGGCTGAAAAATACGGCGCTGTGCTGTATTAAACAGCCGATATATTCTTCATCACGGAAGGAAACACGGAATGTACAAATCTGAAAAGCTATACTACCGAAAAGCGTTCTTTATGGCAATGATAATGGGTGTTATACTCTTTTTGCCGTTTGTTCTCATAGACGGCGGATATTTCATCTATTACGGCGATTATAACGCTCAGCAGATACCTTTTTACACACTTTGCAATCAGGCAATTAAAAACGGCAGCTTTATGTGGAGCTGGCAGACGGATCTCGGCGCAAACTTCATCGGTTCATATTCGTTCTATACGCTCGGAAGCCCGTTCTTCTGGCTGAGTATGCCGTTCCCGGCGGAGTTTGCAAAATATCTTATGGCACCATTGCTGGTGCTTAAAATATCGTGCTGTTCGCTGTTTGCTTTCGCATATATCAGAAGATTTGTAAGAAAGCCGCAGTCGGCGCTTATCGGCGGACTGCTGTACGCATTCTCCGGCTTCTCGATGTACAATGTGTTCTTCAACCATTTCCACGAGGCTATGGTAGTATTCCCTCTTATGCTTATAGCCCTTGAAGAAACCGTAGTAAACAAGAGGAGAGTATTCTTTGCGCTTACTGTTGCGCTCAACGCATTTGTAAACTACTTCTTCTTTATCGGAGAATGTATTTTCCTTGTGATTTATTTTCTGTGCAGGCTCACAGACCCCAAGTTCAAGATTACGGTTAAAACGTTCCTTGTGCTTGCATTTGAATCAGTCATCGGCGTTGCGCTTGCCGGCGCAATGTTTGTTCCTGCAATATTGACCTGTATAGATACGCCCCGTTCAAGCAATACTTTAAACGGATGGAATCTCGTATTCCATAATCCCGCCCAGAGATACGGACTGATTTTCCAGAGCCTGTTCTTCCCTGCGGATATTCCTGCAAGACAGAACTTCTTCCCCGATTCATCGGCAAGATGGGCAAGCGTATCGGCATATCTTCCGCTTTTCTCTATGGCAGGTGTCATATCGTTCATCAAGTACAAGAAAAAACACTGGGCAAAGTGGCTTATGCCGATATGCCTTCTGTTTGCGCTTATCCCCGTTCTTAATTCCAGCTTCGTGCTTTTCAACAACAACTATTACACACGCTGGTTCTATATGCCGATACTTGTCGCTTGCTTTATGACGGCTTATGCCCTTGAAAACAGCGAGATAGATATGAAGTACGGCCTTAAGTGGTGTGGATTCGCCGTAGTGCTTATATCTATGGTCGGAATACTTCCGTCTGAGGTATCGAAGGACATAGTCGATATCGGCACGGGAGATACGACAACAACAAAGGTGACCGAGCTTTTCCAAATGCCTAATGAGAAGCTGCCGTTCTGGATTTCGGTTGTTCTTGCAATAACCGCAATTATAGTGTGCTATATTCTCGTCAGAAACAAAGCGAAGATCAGAACAAATAAATTCCTGCAAAAATCCTATTGCTTTACTATGGTTGCGTGCCTCTGCTTCTCGTACTACACGCTGATATACGGCAGAGCGATAGGTCCGAAGGTGGGCGATTACAACAATATTGTAAACGCTACGATAGAGCTTAACGATGACAGCTTCTACAGGGTAGAAACCTACGGCGTTACCAATAACGCAAATATGCTGTGGGGAATGTACGGCTTCCGCAGCTTCCACAGCATTCTTCCCGGCTCTGCGTTTGAGTACTACAGCGGAATGGGATTCAGTCGCTCGGTAAATACCGACCCTGACGGAACATATTACGCTATGCGTTCGGTAAATTCCACGAAATATCTCATTATTCAAAGCTACAAGCTGGAGTACAGCGATACAAAGACGTTGCTCGAAAATCTCAAGAACTTTGAAAAGATTGACGAGCAGGACGGATTTACTATATTCAAGAACAAGGCTTATATCCCGATAGGTTATTCGAACAGCTTCTATATTTCAGATGACGAGTACGAAAAGATTGCTAAGAGTAACCGTGACAATATGCTTGCCCGTGCTGTCGTGCTGACAGATGAACAGATTGAAAAATACGGCGATATTCTGCCCGAGCTTGAACCTGACAGATATTCCGATTTCAACTATGATACATTTGAAAAGGACGCACAGGAGCTTGCAAAGACGGCTGTAGATACGTTCACACCTACGGCAAACGGCTTTAAGGCTACTTCTTCGTTCACTGAGGACAGATTCGTTACGTTCACTGTACCGTGGGAAAGCGGCTGGAGCGCAACAATCAACGGCGAGAAAGCCGAGATAGAAAAGGTAAACCGTGGCGTGATGGGAATAAAAGTACCTGCAGGCGAATGCAATATAGAATTCAATTATGTTACACCCGGACTTAAGGCAGGCGTTGTCTGCACGGTCGGAGCGGCATTTATTATCGTTATATATTACATCGTTCTGAAAAAGGTATTCAGATATAAGCCGAACCCCAATGTTCATCTGTACGAACAGCAACAGCTTGATACCGTTATAAATCATAACGCATATATCAGAACGATAGAAAAAACGGTTGACGAACAGCTTGAAAGCAGTGAACTGTCCAAGGGAGATAACGGCAGTGATGAAAGCAACGAAAATGCGGATATATCCGATGATGATACAGCAGAATAAACCGCAGAAAAGAGGAAAATATGCATTTATTTGAAAAGACAATCGACAGTGAAGTAAAGTACGAGGGAAAGATTCTCACCGTATGCTCGGATAAGGCAGAGCTTGAAAACGGTGCGATAGTATCCCGTGATGTTATCCGCCACAGCGGCGGTGTGGGTGTTGTTCCCGTTACCGATGAGGGAGATGTCCTGTTTGTAAGGCAGTTCAGATACCCGTTCCAGAAGGTACTTATGGAAATTCCCGCAGGAAAGCTCAACGCAGGCGAAGATCACGCAGAAGCCGGCAGGAGAGAGCTGCAGGAGGAAACAGGTTGCACCTGCAAGCAGTTCAGATATATGGGATATATGATTCCTACACCGGCCTACTGTCAGGAGATAACGCATATGTACCTTGCGACAGGACTTGAGGGCGGAAAGCAGAACCTTGACGATGACGAATTTCTTGAGGTCGTGAAGATACCGCTTGATAAAGCCGTTGAAATGGTTATGAACGGCGAAATCGAGGACGGAAAGACACAGCTTGCTTTACTTAAAGCAAAGATGATACTCGGCTGAGCGACCGCATATAATTAACTCTATTGACTGAAAGGACAGGAGTACAATGGAAGATTTCCTTACAGGAAAAAAGCACGTTCATTTTATCGGCATAGGCGGAAGCGGTATGTATCCGCTGGCGCAGATACTTCACAGCAAGGGCTTTTATCTTACAGGCTCTGACAATAACGAAACAGAAACGCTAAAAGCGGTACGCAATATGGGAATACCCGTATATATGGGGCAGAGAGCCGAAAATATAGAGGGTGCTGACCTTATAGTATACACTGCGGCTATAATGAGCGATAATCCTGAGCTTATCGCCGCTAAAGCAAGCGGTGTAAAGACCGTAGAACGCTGTGAGCTGCTCGGACTTGTTACAAGCTGGTACAATAAGGCTGTATGCGTATCAGGCACACACGGCAAGACAACAACATCTTCAATGCTGACGCATATGTATCTTGCGCAGAACGTTGACCTGTCTACCGTTATCGGCGGAAAGCTGAAAGCTATAGGCGGCAGCGGAAGGGCAGGCTCAAGCGATGTTATGGTATGCGAGGCGTGCGAATTCTCAAATACATTCCTGCACCTGTTCCCCAATATTTCTATAATACTGAACATTGACGCAGACCACCTTGATTTCTTCAAGACAATGGATAATCTCAGAGCGTCATTCACGAAGTTCTGCGATAATACGACCGACATTCTTGTCGTAAACGGCGATGATGAAAATACGATGAGAGCAGTTAAGGCATCAGGCTTTGACAAGCAGATCATCACATTCGGAAAGACTGATAAGAACAGATATTACCCTGAAAACATTGAACGTATATCCGATTTCCAGACCGACTTTGATCTTATGGAAAATGGTAAGAAGATTGAACGTATATCAATACACGTTCCTGGTGCGCATAACGTGCTTAATGCGGTAGCCGCCTGTGCCGCCGCACTTGCTACGGGAGTTACCCCCGAAAACATCAATAAAGGACTCAGCACATTCTGGGGTGCCGGAAGAAGATTTGAACGTCTTGCGACTATCGGAGGCATAACCGTTGTTGACGATTACGCTCATCACCCTGCCGAAGTAGCCGCAACATTAAAGACGGCAAAGGCTATGCAGGATTTCAAGCGTGTATGGGCTGTACATCAGCCGTTCACCTATTCGAGAACCTATACTCTGATGGATGATTTCGCCTCAGCACTTGAAATTGCAGATAAGGTCGTGCTTACCGAGATAATGGGCAGCCGTGAAAAGAACACATACAACGTCTACTCTGCTGACCTTGCGGCTAAGATTCCCGGCTGCAAGTGGTTCCCCACCTTTGAAGAAGTGGCACGTTATGTTGCAGATAACGCCGAAAGCGGCGATATGATAATCACGCTGGGCTGCGGCGATGTGTATAAGGTCGCATTCAGGATTGAGGAGATTCTCAGAGAGAAGTACGGCAAGTAATTCAAATAATTCGACATTTAAAAGCTGTTCGCATTAATTTGCGGACGGCTTTTTTACAGCTATTATTGACAGTTTCAGATAATTATGCTATAATTTAAATATATTTAGAACATAAAAGGAGAAAAAATGGGACTTGGAATATTTAACAAACTTTCAGCTCCGATAGTTCTGAAAGAAGACAGCGATACCGATGAACAGTTAAGGCAGATGGAATATTACGAGCTTATAGCTCCTGAGGCGGTAAAGCAGGCTATTGAACGTGACAAGGCGCGTATAAACTACGGCAAAGCAGGCGAAACGCAAATTATGTATGAGCTGAAAAACAGCCATATTCCTATGTATATAATTCATGATTTATATCTCGAATATAACGGTTGTACAGCACAGATAGATTATCTGATCGTGACAAGAAAAGTGACTTTGCTTCTTGAATGCAAAAATCTGTACGGCAATATTCTTGTTGACAATGCAGGTAATTTTATCCGCCAAAGCGGTAGCGGTCAGACATTCAGACAAGAAGGAATGTACAGTCCGGTAACACAAAACGAAAGGCATCTTGCCCTGATAAAGGAAATGCGGAGAGATACCAAAAGCTTTCTGGCAAGGGGTCTGTTTGAAAATAACTTTGACAACAATTACCGTTCACTGATTGTAATGGCAAACACCAAAAGCATTATCGACTACAGATATGCTCCGAAAGATATTAAAGATAAGATTGTAAGGGCGGACGGGCTTGTAAGAAAAATCAAAGAAATCTGTTCCGATAACAATATAAGTGATATGTCTGACAAACAGATGAAAGAACTGGCTGATTTCTTTATGGCTCATCACACTGTGAACAAAAAAGATTATACAGCTAAGTATCAGAATATGATAAACGAAGAAACCGAAAAAGATGCCATAACCCCAACTTCCGCCGTGTCAGGAGCGACAGTTGCCGATAACTATATACCGAAAAGCGTGCCTGTAACTGTATGCATACCGGATACAAGCGGATTTGACACTTCTTCAAAAGCAACAACCGATAACAGCATTGCAGGATACGAAAATCTGCCGATATACAAAGCGCTGAAGCAGTATCGTTTTGAAAAAAGCAAAGCTGAAAATATAAAGGCGTATTATATATTCAAAAACGATGAGCTGATTGAAATAATCAAAATGATGCCGACTGCTCCCGGACAGCTGAAAAGTATAAGAGGATTCGGCGATGGCAAAATACAGAAATATGGTTACGACATTGTAAATATCGTTAATAAGTACAGATAAAGTAATGCCCCTCCGCTTCTGCGGAGGGGCTGTATTTGTTTTTTACAATTACCGGGCACTTATTGTCGTCTTATATCTTGCGAACTTTTTGCCCTCAAGTATCTGAATACCCTTCTTTTCCTCAAAAATTCCGCTGTCATCATCATAATCGTCACTGCTGCACCACGGTTCGATACAGAGAAAACCTGCACGCTTTCCCGCAGGAGTCCAAAGTCCAAGGGTTTCAAAGCCCTCAAATGAAACCGTTGCAAGAGTTTTCTTGCCTTCAACGAGCTTTACCGCTCTTGACTTAATGTTATCGAAGTATACAACATCGTTGTCAAACATATCGTATGATAACGGGAGTTTTGATGCACCCGCAAGGCGTTCGATTCTGTCCTTGCTTCTGAACAGCCTTGTATCAAGGTCCATAACCGGCGTAGAAGCGTTTTCACGTTTTTCAAATACCAGCGTGCATTTATCAAGATTATCGCAGGCAATTGCCGGGTGCGCACCTATACAGTAAGGTATACTGCTGTAATTCGGGTTATAGACGCTGTATGTGATTTCTATTCTGTCGTCAAACAGATTGTATTGCAAAGCAAGATCAACGCTGTACGGATAACCGTTTTTTACAGGACTGTATTTGTATTGAAGCACAAGCGAATTGCCGCTTTTTCTGACTACTGAAAAAGTATTGTCACGGGCAAAACCGTGCTTTGACAGAGATACTTCCCTGCCGCCTATAATCGTCTTGTTGTTCTTTACATTACCTATTGCAGGAAAAAGCACGGGAGATGTCTTGCCCCAGTAGGCAGGATCGCCGCACCACATAATTTCTCTGCCTCCGATAACGAGAGATTTAAGCTCCGCACCGTCAAAAGCAATAACCGCCGACGAATTTCCGGTATTAAGCTGTGTTGTCATTATGCCACCTCTTGAAGTTTACTGCTCGTAAGCGGTAAGCTTATCATTTTCTATAGTAAGATTGGGATTGTTAAACTTCCAGTTCTTTATAAATTCGGGCATTTTCTTCGTTGTTCCCTTGAAGTCAGGTAACTTGCTGAGAGTTATAACCTTGTCGCTTGCAAAATAGTTCTTTAAAAACTCCTCGGACATTCTTTCCGTATTAACATAGGGTGTACCGCCGAGCTTTGTTATAATTGCGCCTGAACCGCTTGCGGCACAAACGAACTCCTTGCACCAGGGAACGACATAAAGCCACTTAACAGTGCTGTCAGCCGCAAATACAGCCTCAGGATCAGGAATATATCCGACCTCAGAAAGTGTAGTCATCTTGCTCTCGTCGGTAATAGCCGCAAGCTCCTTGTACTTTGCAGCCTGTTCATTATGTGTTTCGTTATTAGGGTAAATATCAATACCGCTGATATCGTATGTGTTTGCATTTACATTTGTAAGTTTGGACTGACCGTTCCATACCCATATAAGATTTGTGAGCTTGTGATAATTTTCAAGACGGTCATATACCATGTACCACAGCTTCTGATAGAGCTGTTCCGTATATGTTTTCTTGTCTTTCATACCCCACCAGAACCAGCTTCCGCTTGCCTCATGAAGAGGTCTCCAGATTACAGGTACGCCTGCCGTTTCAAGACGCTGTAAGTAAAGTGCTATTGTATCAATATCCTTTATTATGACCTTATATTCCTTTGTGCCGGGCGTTACGGCATTTTCAAGGCTGAAGTTGCGAATTTCTTCACTGTAGAACGCAGTACCCTTTACACTGTCGTCATCTATGTCTACAGGAACCTTCCAGTGCCAGCAGAATGTAACTATGCCGTTCTGCTCGTTATGCCATTTAATAGCTTCTTCGATCTGTGTATAATCCGGCGTATCCGTTCCCTGAGCGTAAAGGAAATCAAAACCCATAATTGCAGGCATATCACCCGTTGTATTGTAATACATTATGTTTTCAAACTGACTTGCGTCCGAATACTGCTGACCTGAAATTATCTGCTTGCCGTAAACGCTCTTGAGATAGTTGAAAAGTTCCAGTGTTTCCTCGTTTGTGTTCTCGGATACAGGCTTTGAACCATCAGGAGTTTTTGCCTCAAGCTTTTTGATGAGTGCGTCAACATCGGTTTCATATTTAAGCGCAACGTCCATATCTATATTGCCGTCTGCGTCAACGGCTATAGGATTTGAACGTAACTTCTGTTCATTGTTATCGTCTGTTGTGCTGTTGTTTGTACCGGATGCACCGCTGTTGTCTGCATTGCCTGATGTATCACCGCTGTTGCAGGCTGTCATTGAAAGTATCATAGACACAGCAAGGATTGCCGCCCATATTCTCTTCATTAGATATAATCCTTTCGTTTTTAGCTTAATTTAGCCTTTGATTTTTCGGAATTTAATCCGCTTAAGCTAATTATAACAAATCGACAAATAAATTTCAATAGTTATTGAAAATAGTGTTTATTTTTTTATGAAAAAATAAATTTTCGGATAAAAATATTGACCGTGTGCCGCAGATATGGTAATATTAATGTGCATATATTTTTTAGCAGGCTGCAGAAGAAACTGTACCGCCTATATCAAAAAGAAGAGGTATATTTTAACGTATGGAAATACAATTACTTGTAATAATCATAATAATGATCGCCTGTTCGGCGTTCTTTTCCGCCAGCGAAACGGCACTCACGGGCGCTAACCGCATAAGGCTCAAAAGCATGGCTGAAAACGGCTCTAAGGGCGCTAAAATGGCGCTTAAACTGCTTGACAGATACGATAAGGTTATCACAACAATACTTATCGGAAACAACATAGTAAACATAACCGCATCTTCGCTCGGTACTATACTCGCAACCGCCGTAGTGGGTGCTGACAATGCGGCTCTGGTTTCGACCGTAGTACTGACGCTTGTGATACTCACATTCGGTGAGGTAATGCCAAAAAGCCTTGCGAAAGACCACTCAGAAGGGCTGACGGTCGCAACAAGCGGAATAATCACATTCCTTACATTCATATTCACTCCCCTGTCGGCTTTATTTATACTGCTTAAAAAGCTCGCAAACAAGCTGTTCGGCAACAAGAAGGAGGTTACCGTAACAGAACAGGAGCTTATGGCTATAATAGACGAAATCGAGGACGAGGGCGTACTTGAAGAACAGGAGCGTGACCTTGTGAAGTCTGCTCTTGAATTTGACGAAACGGTAGTTGACGAGATAATCACTCACCGTGTAGACGTTATTGCGGTCGACGTAAACGAAGATATTGAAACAGTAAAGGAAACCTTCATCAACGAGGAATATTCAAGACTTCCCGTTTACGAAGGCTCTATCGACCACATTATCGGCTTTGTGAGCCAGAAGGACTTTTTCAAGAAATATCTTACTAAAAAGGAAGACGAAACGTTCTTACTGCGTGATATAATGCAGGAGATCCACTATGTTCCTCATCTGATGAAGATAAGCGATATAATGAAGCAGATGCAGAAGGACAAGGTACATATGGCTGTCGTACTCGACCAGTACGGCGGAACGCTCGGTATAGTTACTCTTGAAGACATACTCGAACAGCTTGTCGGTGAAATATGGGACGAGAACGATGAGATAATCGCCCCTGTCACATTCGTATCGGAAAACGAGTTCAACGTCAACGGCGATGTATCGCTGACCGCTTTCAAGCGTTACTGGCATAACCGCACGGGAGATAGCCCGAAAATCGACGGCAACGCAAAAACCGTCGGCGGCTGGGTGCTTGAGCTTTTCGGAAAAATCCCTGAAACAAACGAAAGCGTTACAACAGACGATTTCAGAATAACGGTTCTTAAAGTCAGCGAAAGAAGAATAGTAAAGGTACGCCTTACCGTAATTCCCAAATCCGAAAATAAGGAATAATATGCGTGTACTGTTTATAGTCTGCGCCGTACTTGGCACTGTCGGGATATGCGGACTTCTTGTAATGCTGCTGTTCTTCAGGCTGAAAATAAACCTCGGCTTCAGACTGCCGAAGGGCAGGACTATACCGATCGAGCAGTTTATTCCTCAGGGGATATACGGATATGCGGTATTTATGGCTGTATTCGGATATTTCGGGCTAATGCTGCTGCAGCTTTCACTGCCGTGGTACTTCATAGTTCCCGCCGATATCGCAATGGGCTTTATTGTGAACTTTATCGGTATGCACTTTCTTTCTCCTGCCGTGAAAAGTTTTGTGAACGGCAAAGCGCCGAAACCCGACGATCTTACGGGATATGAGGCTGTCGCACTTGAAAATATAGCAGGGAGCGGCTACGGGAAGGTTCGGGTGAAATATAACGGGCTGAATTACCGTTTTGACGCAATATCCGTATATCACACGGATATTGAATCGGGCGAAAAGGTCGATATAGTTACAGGCGAGGACGAATTGCTCTTTGTCCAGAAAAAAGATGAGATATACAAAGTCCTTGACGAAGAAAAAACGCCTGTAACAAAAGCAGAAACCGACATTACACCAGAGCCGAAAAGAAAAAATGACAGCTTTGTAAGCTCGGAAGAAATCAATAATAACCGAAAGGAAGAATAAAACTTGTTCTCAAAGGAGATAACAACTACTGCGGATGACTACCGCACATTAGTAAAATTTACCGAATACTCGCTCAAAAAGTCGAATAACATTCTGTTTATCGCTATGGCGGTACTTGCGGTGGCATCGCTCGTTATCGGGCTTGCGGGAATAATTCCGCTGTATATTTCGGCGGCTGTATGTCTTCTTTGCGTTGCGGTGATCCTTGCCGATGTTCTTATCATTTCTAAGAAAGCAAAGGACGGCATAAAGTACGGCAAGGTGGTGCTTAACGCAAAGCGTACCTTCAGCTATGATGCGGCATCGGTAAGGGTGTTCGGCGGAAGGACGGCTACCGATATAAACGCACAGTGGGATACGATTTTCAAGATATACGAGATCGAAAAGTGCTTTATAATCTATTTCAGATATAACCTTGCGTTCTGCCTGCCGAAAAATCAGCTCACACCGCAGGAAACGCTGAATGTCAGAAACTATTTTATAAAGAAAATGGACGGAAGGTTCGTCAAAAAATGCCAATAAAACAGGAGGACGGTATTATGTTGAAGAAGCTCAAAAAGCAGGTGCTTGAAGCAAATCTCCTGCTTCCGAAATGCAACCTTATAACATTCACATGGGGCAACGTATCGGGGATAGACCGTGAAAGAGGACTTGTAGTAATAAAGCCATCCGGCGTTGAATATGACGGTATGACGGTAGACGATCTTGTTGTAGTAACTCTTGACGGCGAGCAGGTCGAGGGCGATTTAAGGCCGTCAAGCGACACGCCGACACATCTTGAGCTGTACAAGGCATTCGGGAGCATCGGCGGTATAGTTCATACGCATTCTCAGTGGAGTACGACCTTTGCGCAAAGCGGACTTGATATTCCTGCGCTCGGCACAACGCACGGCGACTATTTCTACGGTGCTATACCCTGCACCGACAAGATGACGCCCGAAGCTATCGGAGGCGAATACGAAAAGGAAACAGGAACGATAATCATTGACACGTTCAAAAAGCGTAACATCGATCCCGATTCCGTACCTGCAGTAAACGTACACTCTCACGGACCTTTTGCCTGGGGCAAGGACGCAATCGACGCTGTACACAATGCGGTCGTGCTTGAAAATGTCGCAAAGATGGCTATGTTCAACCTTCTGCTTGACAGGAATATCGAGCCTATGCAGCAGGAGCTTCTTGATAAGCACTATCTGAGAAAGCACGGCGCTAACGCATATTACGGACAGAAATAACGGCTTTGGGGGAATAATATGAATATTTACTGCCTATCGGAAGGCGAGCTTTATAATATTGAAAACGGCAAGGAACACCTCGTTCACTGTGAGCGTGTGGAGAGCTACCGTGACGCAGTGCGTAAGATGAAGGCCCGTGACGAATGGAAAACCACAGGTAAAGGTGCAAGGTTCATGGGCGTTGAGCAGAAGGAATACGGCGAAAATGAAGCATTCGATATGCTCAGGGGCATCGGTTCGTGCGGCGACAGGCTGATATACACGACTTTTGCGGATAATGTCGGCGGTATGTACTTCAAGGACAGCGAGGGAGAAAACTATATTTTTTCAAACCGTGAAGAAATAATCAATGATATTGACTGCTATGACGGAAAGTGCGTAGTCAGTGCAGGAAACGGGTATTACGAAAATCACATTGCCCTTGTCGATACGAAAAACGGCAGCTTTGAACAGCTCACAGAAGGGTTTACCAGCGAAACGCACCCGTTTATTTCACGCAGGAACAGCGATATAATCTACTATACGGCTATGGGCTTTGCGACAAGCGGCGGAGGAGAGATTGCGGAAAAAAGCCCGTGTACGATATGTCTTTTCGATACACGGAGCGGAACAATAGACGAATTTATCGCAGAGGAAGGATTCGACTGCATAAAACCGCAGGATGATGCCGACGGAAACATATACTACATACGTAGAAAATACGTTCCGACAAAGCAGAAAAGCAATCTTGCAATGGATATACTGATGTTCCCTGTCAGGATAATCAAGGCTATCGGCGGATTTTTAAGCGTGTTTTCAATGGCATTCGGCGGTGAACCTTTGCGTACCGGCGGTAAAAATCCCGCAAAGAGCAAAACCGCAGACGAGCGTGAAGCCTTTATCGAGGGGAATCTGATAAAAGCCGAAAAACAGCTAAGCGGTAACGCAGACGACGGTATAATCCCGTCGGACTGGGAGCTTGTAAAGCGTGATAAAAACGGTAACATAACCGTTTTAAAAAAGCGGATAATGGATTACAGACTGCTTTCAGACGGAGATATTCTCTATTCAAACGGAAGCCGCATAGGAATGCTGTCGGGTGATAAGAACACAGTTGTGTGCAAAATAAAATACGCTAATTCGATAACCGTAACCGAATAAGGTAGAAAAAAGCCACCGTGCAGATTGCACGGTGGCTCTCGTTATCAAGAATCACAGATTACTTAACGATATACTTGTCAAGCTCAGCCATAAGCTCATCGCAATCATCGCTGTGAACACGAAGCTCAAGGGGCTTTGAAAGATCCAGGCTGAAGATACCCATTATTGACTTTGCGTCAATTGCATATCTGCCGCTTACGATGTCAACATCGTAGTTGCACTTTGTAACTGTAGTTACGAAATTCTTAACGTCTTCGATAGTATTGATTCTGATATTAGCTGTTTTCATACAAAAAACCTACCTTTCATATTTCAGGTCAAATTTCGGCTCCTGACCGATTGATTTCATTTTACCAAAATGTAAGGCGGTTGTCAATTGCTTTTAACTGAATTTACTTAATTTTTTCAATCGGAGAGAAAACCGTTAGCCTGTTTTCCCGTTTCCGCCTTATTACTGTAAGTGCTTATCGCTCCTTACAGCTATATAATAACACATTTCAAGATACGGTCAAGAGTATTATTGTCAAAAAATCGCCACAGCTTGCAAATTTCGTAATAATAAAGTATAATTAAGCTGTCAGGAGTTTAGTTTTGGTGAAACTCACCACAATTTATTATGGAAGTGATATTATCAGATATACCGTACAGACCTTCGGATGCAAGGTCAATCAATATGAAAGCGCTTCGGTAGCAAAGGCTATGGACGAGCACGGATACGAAAAAACAGACGATATTTTTACGGCGGATATTGTTATAATAAACAGCTGTTCAGTAACGGAAAACAGCGATAAAAAGGCGAAACAGCTTATAAACAGGATAAAAAGCAGCGACCCTATGAAGATAGTCGTGCTTACGGGCTGTTTTCCGCAGGCTTTTCCCGAAACGGCTTCAAAGCTGTCAGCCGATATAGTAACGGGTACAGAGCATAAAGACAGCATTGCGGATATGATAGACGTATTTACCGGCAACAAGGTAAAGCAGATTGCCATACCGCCAAGACCCGTTAAAAAGCAATACGAAAAGCAGAAAAATGCCGATATGGGCAAGACAAGAGCGTTTATAAAGATTGAGGACGGCTGTGACAGATTCTGCAGTTACTGCATAATACCTACCGCCAGAGGCTCTGTAAGGTCACGTTCCTTGCAGGATATAACCGAGGAAGTAAGGTTTCAGGTATCGTGCGGCCATAAGGAAATGGTGCTTGTCGGCATCAACCTTTCCTGCTACGGTCAGGAAATCGGGCTGAGGCTTGCAGACGCAATAGAGGCGGTATGCTCGGTGGATGGTGTGGAGCGTGTACGTTTGTCATCGCTTGAACCGGAGTTGCTGACAGACGAGGATATATCAAGAATGGCGGCGCAGAAAAAGCTCTGTCCGCATTTCCATCTGTCGCTCCAGTCCGGAAGCAGTGCTACATTGAAGCGTATGAACAGGCATTATACGCCCGATGAATACTATGATATAGTCCTGAGGCTGCGAAAAGCGTTTCCGGATTGTGCGATAACTACCGATATTATGGTAGGTTTTGCAGGGGAAACCGACGAAGAATTCCAAGAATCCTGCGAATTTGCCAAAAAAGTCGGTTTTTCGGCAATGCACGTTTTTACCTACTCGATAAGAGAGGGTACAGCGGCGGCAAGACGCACAGACCACATTGCACATGATATTGCCGTAAAGAGATACCACGCTATGAGCAGCCTTGCAAAAAAACTGAAAGAGGAATATTTCCGCTCGTGCGTGGGAAAGACGGAAAAGGTGCTTATTCAGCGCAGGAAAAGCGAAGAATACGCAAACGGCCTTACCCCGCAGTACGTTCCCGTGCGCATATACGGCAGTGACGCAAACAGGCAGGATATAATTACTGTACAAATTACAGGAGCATCGGGCAGTGATTTTTGTGTCGGAGAAGAAATAAAATGCTTGTAATCAGGCAGATATTGTAGTATAATTAAAAGGTATTGATAGTTTTGTGCCTTTACACGCTTGCAAAAGCCTGTGGCACTATCACAAAAAACGACGGAGGAAGTTTATGTCAGTTTATCGCATTTATGTGGAAAAGAAACCGCAGTTTGCCGTTGAGGGAAAAGCTGTTCTCTCAGACCTTAAAACCGCACTTCAGATTAAAGGTATCAAGGATGTGCGTATCGTAAACCGTTACGATGCAGAGGGTATCACAAAGGAGAATTTTGAAAAAGCTACTCCCACCGTATTCTCAGAACCGCCTGTTGACGATGTTTATTATTCACTGCCTGAGATTGAGGCTGATGAAAAGATGTTCGCAACCGAGTTTTTACCCGGTCAGTTCGATCAGAGAGCAGACTCAGCCGCTCAGTGTATACAGATGCTGTGTCAGGGCGAACGTCCCACGGTTAAATACGCAAAGCTGTATATCCTTAAGGGCGATATTTCAGATGAGGATTTTACTAAGATAAAGCACTATCTCATAAATGCCGTAGAAGCAAGAGAATGCGGCTTTGAGCAGTATGAAACGCTTGATGTAAAATATGATATTCCGAAGGATGTAGCTGTGCTTGACGGATTTATCGGTCTTTCCGAAGACGAGCTTGCTCAGTTTATCAAGAAGTACGCACTTGCTATGGATCTTGGCGATATAAAGTTCTGTCAGGAATATTTCAAGAAGGAGCAGAGAGATCCTACCCTTACCGAAATCAGAATGATAGATACATACTGGTCGGATCACTGCCGTCATACAACATTCGGAACAATAATCGACAATGCGAAGATTGACGCTCCCTACATTGCCGAAACTTATAAGGAATACAAGCTCGACAAGGAGGAGCTTGGCAGAAGCGCAAAGCCTGTCTGCCTTATGGATATTGCGACTGCCGCAGTAAGAAAGCTGAAAAAAGACGGTCTTCTCCCCGACCTTGACGAGAGTGAAGAAATAAATGCCTGCTCCGTAAAAATAACCGTTGACGTTGACGGCAAGGATGAGCAGTGGCTTCTTATGTTCAAGAACGAAACACATAACCACCCCACTGAGATCGAACCTTTCGGTGGTGCGGCAACCTGCCTCGGCGGTGCTATAAGAGATCCGCTTTCGGGTCGTTCTTACGTTTATCAGGCTATGCGTGTAACGGGCGCTTCGGATCCCCTGCTCCCTGTTGACAAGACGATCCCCGGCAAGCTCCCTCCGAGAAAGATAACAACAACAGCCGCACAGGGCTATTCGTCATACGGTAACCAGATTGGTCTTGCAACAGGTCACGTTGCCGAGATATATGACCCCGGATATATGGCTAAGCGTATGGAGATTGGTGCTGTAATAGGTGCCGCTCCTGCTGAGAACGTTGTCCGTGAACGCCCCGTCCCCGGCGATATAATCATTCTGCTCGGCGGCAGAACAGGTCGTGACGGTTGCGGCGGTGCTACAGGCTCATCAAAGTCGCACAGCGTTGAATCGCTCGAAACCTGCGGTGCTGAGGTTCAGAAGGGTAACGCTCCCGAAGAAAGAAAGCTCCAGAGATTATTCCGCGACAAGAACGCAACAAAGCTGATAAAGCGTTGCAACGACTTTGGTGCAGGCGGTGTTTCCGTAGCCATAGGCGAGCTTGCTGACGGTCTTGAAATCGACCTCAACGCAGTTCCCAAGAAGTACGACGGTCTTGACGGAACAGAGCTTGCCATCTCTGAGTCGCAGGAAAGAATGGCAGTTGTAGTTGACAAGAACGATGTTGACAAGTTCATCGCTCTTGCAGGCAAGGAAAACCTTGAGGCTACTCCCGTTGCGGTAGTTACCGAAAACCCCAGACTCAAGATGAACTGGAACGGCAAGACTATCTGCGACATTTCAAGAGAATTCCTGAATTCAAACGGTGCGGAAAAGCACACGGATATATATGTTCCCGCTCCCACGGTAAGCTATTCTACAGGCAGACACAACACTAAGGAAGAATGGGAAAAGCTCGTTACCGACCTTAACGTATGCTCACAGAAGGGTCTTGTACAGCGCTTTGACTCAACGATCGGTGCAGGTACTGTACTTATGCCTTATTCGGGCAAGACACAGCAGACACCCGTACAGGCTATGGCGGCAAAGCTCCCCGTACTTTCGGGCAACACAAAGACAGCTTCCATAATGGCATGGGGCTTCGATCCTTTCGTAAGCCGTCAGTCACCCTATCACGCAGCCGCTCTTGCAGTAGTCGAGAGTATGGCAAAGGTAGTTGCCGCAGGCGGTAAGAGCGAAAAGTGCTGGCTCACATTCCAGGAATATTTTGAACGTACACAGGGCGATCCTGAGCGTTGGGGCAAGCCTTTTGCCGCACTTCTCGGTGCATATAAGGCTCAGATTGCACTCTCAAGCGGCGCTATAGGCGGCAAGGACTCAATGTCGGGTACATTTGAGCATATAGATGTTCCGCCCACGCTCGTTTCTTTCGCAGTTTCAACTGCAAAGTCAGACAAGATAATTTCTGCTGAATTCAAGCTCCCCTGCAGTGATATTTACTACATTGCACCCGCATACGATGAAAACGGTATGCCGGACTTTGACAGCGTCAAGAAGGTATTTGCTACAGTAGAAAAGGCAATTGCCGACGGCACTGCCCTGTCAGTATGGACCTTGGCTCACGGCGGTATTGCAGAAGGTATCTTCAAGATGTCGCTCGGTAACAGAATCGGTGCAAAGCTTAAAGCTATGGACGATGAAAAGCTGTTCGGTCTGCACTACGGTGCATTCATCATCGAGGCTAAGGGCGCAATAGAGGGCGCAGAGCTTATCGGTGAAACAGTGAGCGACTACACGATTACGGCAGGCGATGTCAAGCTCGACATTGCAGATCTTGAGAAGCAGTATGACGCTGTTCTTGAGCCTATCTTCAAGAATTCGCTCCCGGAAATGCCGAAGCCCGTATCGGTTGCTTATGACAAGGGCTGTGATCTTCTCACAAACAAGGCTCCCGGCACTATCGCAAAGCCTAAGGTACTTATCCCCGTATTCCCCGGTACTAACTGCGAATACGATATGGCTGCCGCATTCAACAGATACGGCGGTGAAGCTGAAATATTCGTTATCAGAAACCTTTCTGCAAAGAATATGGAAGACAGTGTAAACGAATTTGCAAAGAGAATCGAGGACAGCCAGATGATAGCTGTTCCCGGCGGTTTCTCAGGCGGTGACGAACCCGAAGGCTCGGCTAAGTTCATCAACGCATTCTTCCGCAATCCTAAAATCAAGGATGCCGTAGAGAATATGCTCTATGCCCGTGACGGTCTTATGATCGGTATATGCAACGGCTTCCAGGCTCTTATCAAGCTCGGTCTTGTGCCTTTCGGCAAGATAGTTCCTCTGTCAAGCGAAAGCCCCACACTTACATATAACACCATAGGCAGACACCAGTCACAGCTTGCTCTTACAAAGATCTGTACCAACAAGTCGCCGTGGCTTATGCACTGCAAGGTGGGCGAGGTTTACAACATACCGATCTCGCACGGTGAGGGACGTTTTGTAGCAAGCGACGAGGTTATCGCAAAGCTCATCGAGAACGGTCAGATTGCTACTCAGTATGTTGACCTTAACGGCGAGCCTACAATGGATCTTGCATACAATCCCAACAGCTCGATGTGCGCTATCGAGGGTATCATTTCTCCTGACGGCCGTGTACTCGGTAAGATGGGTCATACAGAGCGTATAAGCTCAGATACCTGCGTTAATGTTGACGGCAACAAGGAACAGCTTCTGTTCAAGGGTGGCGTTGACTACTTCAGAATTTAACATTAAAACCGCATAAAATCTGCCCTGCAACGTATTCAGAACGTTGCAGGGCATTTTTGCGTATAAAAATACAGAGCAGACTTTCGTCTGCTCTGCGATGTTTTTACTTACTTATTCTTTCTCTTTCTTGCCTTATACGTTACAGGAACTGCTCCGCCGGCAACAGCCGCTACCGCAATCCAGGCGGCAAGTGACGATGCACCTGTTTCGGGGTTTCTCTTTCCGAATTCTTCGGGAGCTTTTTCAAACGCACAAGCTATGCACTCATAATGTCCTATACCCGGCTCTGTAGCGGTAGGCTCTTTATCCACCACCCACTTGAACTCGTGGTCGTCAAGATCAATTATATTGCCATTGTCGTCAACGTGCCAGTGCTTCTTCTCATCGTGATTCCATTCCTTCTTGCCGCTGAGCTTAGGAAGTGCTTTTTCCTCCTTAATGCCGCAAACGTTACAGGATCTGTACGCTTTACCATCAGATGTGATTGTCGGCTCAACGAGAGTTTTCCACTCGGACCAGTCGTGTCCCTTCGGAGAAATCTCCTTTATGTCTTTTCTTTCATCGCAATTTCTGCAATGCACAGAATCCTCACCTTGCTCAGTGCATGACGGTGCAATATCAACAGTACGGGAATCCTCCCATTCGTGCGCCGGCTCTATAATTTCGGTCTGTTCGAAACCGCAATGGATACAAGCGTGTTTCTTAACGCCGTTTTCAGTACAGGTTGAAGGCGTTACTATCTCCCATTCGCCGTAGGTGTGATCTGTAACGGGGATAACCGTTGAATCCTTTGTTGCGTCACAGCGTGAGCAATGGATTGATTTAGAGCCTTCGGTCGTGCAGGTAGGTTCCTTATCTATTGTGTAATCCTCTTCCCACTCGTGAGCATCCGGGTCTATATCGGTATCTTCATATTCAGTGTATCCGCAGATCTCACATTTTCTTGTTTTCTGACCGCCTGCAACACAGGTAGAGTCTTTTGATACCGTCCACTCACCGAATGAATGTCCTGTCGGTTCGATCTCGGTTACATCCTTTGTCGCATCACATCTCGAGCAGTGAATAGACTTTGAACCGGGCTGTGTACAAGTGGGCTTTACATCTGTTGTGTATTCGGCATTCCAATCGTGTCCGAGCGGTGCTGTGTCACGTTCTTCTTCAAATTGGCATACGGAGCAGATATGCTTTTCCTTACCGCCTTCTTCGCAATTTGCCGATTTGCTTTCTTTCCACTCGCCGAATTTGTGACCGCTTGGATCGCCGTTTTCAAACACAAGCGCTGTGTCATTCGTGTGTGCTCCGCATTCGCACGAATAGAAATACTTGGCAGGATTTACGCAATCTGCAGGAACTGCAAGCGTATCCTCGTTTACGGTCTTTATATCAAATATATGATTTACTTTATTGATTTTTATCTGACAGTTCTTACAAAGATTATAGTGTCCGGTAAGATCGGAATAATACAGTTTACCGTCACTCTCGTGTTCAACCTTATAAGTCAGCGTGAAACGTGCCAGAGCCTTATCCTGAGTGCCTGCAGACGCATCCGCATAAGCGGTTCTGTCTGTTATAACGATGAAATCTTCGGTATAAGTTCCTGCGGCTAAATTGCTGTCGGGCTTAACTGTGAATGTTGCCGTTGCGCCCTTTGCAAGCTTTGAAGAACCGTCATCGGCAGTACCCCATTCATCGCCGGCAGTGTATGATACTGTGAACAAAGAAGTATCAGTTATGGCACCGCTCGCTTTATTAAGGTCGGATTCCTTTACTACTCTGTACTTTGCTATAGAACCGCCCTCTGTGACTTTCACCTTGAGCGATACTGTCTTTGTCGGGTTGCCGTTATCAAAATCTGTACCGATGTCGACAGTTGACACAGGATTGTTTTCACTGTCTGTTACAGATATTTCAACATCTTTAAGACTTGCGTCTGCAGTTACAATAAGGTTGCGGTCAACAGAAAGTGCGATGAACTCACCTGTCGTGCTGTCAAACGTGTACATATCATCAGGTACCGCATTACCGTCAGCATCTGTTACCGTAACACCTGAGAAACGATATTCATCGGGATCGTTCAAAGCAAACACAAGCCTTGAAGAAACTCCTCTCATAGCAAAGACATTTCCGTCCGTTACGGTTGTTTCAGACGTATTATTTGCCTTTATGCAATAGGGCATTACATTTACGCACGGCTCGCTGTCATCTATTATTTCGCCGTCACCGCTGCGGACAATATTAAGTCTGTTTGATTCCGATACTATTGTGTTGGCATCGGCAATATCGATTAAAGTATTTCCGTCCGACAGCTTTATTTTATAGCCGGTTTCCGCAATGCACTTACCGCCTGCATAATCCAGCGTATATCCGGTACCGTAAGCAGGTGTGAACCTGCGGATAATGCCGCCGTTCGTCTTTGTTATCTGTGCCGCACTGTCGGCTTTTGTGATACTGCCGTTTGTGAGTATCGTACCGTTGTCAACAGACAGAGTACCTGCTACGGAAATATCGCCGTAGGTTTCAATAACAGTGCCGTCGGTCACCTTCGCCGTTCCGTGACCGATTATATCGAGCTTTGCATTTTCGTAACCGTTAACAGACAGGAGCTTAAAATCGCCCGAAGTATCGCCTGTATCGGAATCATCGAGCTTATTGACGTTGAGAATACCGTTTACGGCATATATTCCGCTTACCGATGTTCCGTTATTTCCCGGCTTGCCATTATAATTATCCTGCTGTTCAGACGGTACATTGGTATTTGTACCGGGATTTCCGCCTCTGCCGGCTGTAACGTTAAGTCTGCCGCCATTAAGATACACCTTTGTATTATCGGTTATAGCCGCACCGCCGTTACCGCCGTTACCGCCAATGCCGTAATACTTTTCATTTGTAAAGTGGTCAGTGCCATAACCTGCATCGCCGCCTTTACCGCCATCGCCGCCGATAACAGTTACAGTGCCGCCTGCAACCGTGAACGACGAAACATTTACCGCATCTTTGCCGTCCTCACCGTTCTTTCCGTTAGCCTCATCGGGACCGCTCTCCGTCGTGCCCCACCCGCCATCATCGCCTGTGGCTCCGATAAAGCCAATAACACCGCTTGCGTTTTCACTCTCACTATAAAAAGTTATTGTTGCATCTGTGCCGGCAATGCCGTTCACTACACTTACCACTGCACCGTTCTTGAGTATGACATTTACATTTCCTTTAATTTCTACAGGATTATATACATTTTTATTGTTGTCATAATCATAGGTTGTTGTGATGATATTAACGATACCGTCAGCCACATACCACGTTTCTTTACCGGCAGTGCCCCATGCGGTATCAGTTGAAGCTATCTTTGTATAATCAGTTACCGTTCCGCTTATAACAGTACCGTCTGCGGACAGTCCGTAATAACTCACTGCTTCATCGGCAATTGCGCTGATTACTGTAAATGACAACGTGCCGACTGCAAGGACGGCAGATGTTGCTATGCAAGTTATGATTCTGGTTGAAAATTTTCTTTTCATTCGTCTCTCCTTGTCCGGAAAATTTCAAGTAATGATATGCGTTACTTATCTATCATATAATTGTAACATTCCATAAAGAGAATTTCAACAAATATGGCACGAACGGTCAAAAAATGGCGGCGAATGGTATAATTACCTTCGCCGCCTTACTATAATGAATGATTTACTTATCAAAACCGAGCAATTTCTTCGTTCCTGCTTTTTCAAGCGCAACTGTCAGAAGCACACCGGCTATAAGCCCTACAGCGCCCTGTATTGCGTTTCCGAAAATGCCTGCCGCCGCTGTTGCCACATTACCATAAAGTATAATAGCATAAACGAAATAGCCTGCCACCATAATTATTTCTGCCGCAGTGCCGCCGATTACCTTGCCGACAAGCGACTTGAAATAAGAGCCGTTCATAAAGCACTTTGCAATGTAGAATGCCGCTACTGCCATAAGTGCCTTGATTATCAGCGTTGCAGGCGCATAATAAGCATAACCTGTAAGCAGATCCGCCATCGCAGAGCCTATGCCTGCCGCCGCAACTCCCCACGGCGAGCCGATAAGCCATACCGATGTAAGTACCATTACATCACCGAGATTTACATAGCCCTTTGTTAGCGGCATAGGTATCTGTACCACCATTGTCGCAACACAGGTAAGTGCGGCAAGCACAGCCGCCGTAACCATTAATGTGAGATTTTTTGTCTTTACCATTTCTTTTTTCTTCTTTCTTTTGTATTTGGCTTATTTGCCTTTTTTCATATCATTGGCGGAGTAAACGACCTCCGCATAGATAGCCGCAATAATTCTGTACAGCTCGACCGGTATCGTTTCACCGCTGTTGAGCATTACAAGAAGCGCCGCCGTGCTGTCGTCACGGTAAACGGGAACGCCGTTCTCGTCTGCGATATTTATAATCTTCTTCGCAAGCTCGCCAAGACCGGACGCTACCACGACCGGAGCATAGTTAAGGTCGGGATTGTACTTAAGCGCCGCCGCAGCCTGCTTTCCTAAATTACGCTTGGACATTAAGGCCCTTCCTCCTGTCAATTATTTTCGGGAAAACCTCTGTCAGCACATGAGGCTTTCTCAGCACCGCAGTTTCAAATTTTGCGGGCTTATAGCCGATATTTCTTATTATAAGGTCGATTTTATCGGTCAGCTTTTTTATCTTGAAGCCGAACTTTTCTGGATAAAGAAGCGACAGATTGATGTTTTCACCCAGTGCGTACATATCGACCTCAAATCTGCCTATTGATTCAACGTCAAAGGTCAGGAACAAGTGATAATTCTTCTGTCCGACAGGCGTGTTGTTGGGGTTGTTCTCGTCATTATCGACCCACAGCTCGCCGAATGCCTTTGTATCCTCAATCTGCAACGGCAGGATATAGTGTGCAAGAGGTGTGAATACACCCGGTGCATTGAGAAGGCTTTGCAGAAGATTTGACGCATTGAAATCGTCCAGTGACTGAATAGCCTCGTGATTTATATTCTTACCGATAAAATCGGTCAGCTTATCGAGAGTAGAAGGTGCGGAAGGGATATTGCTCGAAGGCGGCAGTTCCTTACGCTGTGCCATCTCATTTACTATATTGGTGAAAAACTCAAAAAGCGTGTCACGCTGAGGTATATCCGGCATTTCACGGAGAATCTCGTTGAGATAATCGACAAGTGCCGCCATATCCTTGATTCCCTGAAAATCACGATGAACCGCAGGAATAATCTGTCGGCTGTCAGTGCCTGTCAGCATTGCCATTATTATATTCTTAAGTGTCTGCAATCCGGATTGTTTTCCTTCGTCAAATGGCGATGTCAGAAATTCCAGCTTATCCCTGGATAAATCCAGCTCCGCAAGATAGCTTTCATCGGATAAATGTGACTTAATGAACAAAGACAGAGATAATTTTTCAGCTTTATTGTCAAAAATGCTTAAATAGTCTTGATTTTCAGACTGATTTAGTGTATTATTATAACTATCAGGAATATCCGACATCTCGCTGAGCTGTTTTTTGCTGAAAATCTTTTTAAGAAGATTTCCAAATGCAACAGACAGCTCCCTACGCATATCGTCAGACGGAATATATGCAAGGAGATTTGCAAAGCTCTCCTTGAGCATACCGTTGTTGGTGTTGTAGCGTGAAAGATTATGTATTATGAGCGGAATGAACGTCTGTGTTCTTTCATCGTTCAGAAGACTTGCGGAAACGTCCTTCAGCAGTGCGAGCGTTTCACTCTTGAGCGGCTCGAACATATCAGCCGCACTACTGCTCTTCCATTGTGAAGACAGATCGGAGAGCTTGCGGGAGAGCGACTCGTTCGGTGAAAAATATTCGGACAGGAATTTGAGATTTGCACCGAGTGCATTAAGTATCTCCTGCTTGTTTGACGAATAGTTGAGTGCTTTCAGTAGCTGACCGATACTTTCTTTTATATCGGGGCTTGTGGTGGTCTTCAGGATACCGTGGAGCAGCTTGTAAAACTCATCACCGCTGAACATCGTGTTCTGCTTTTCCTGGTTCTGAATCTCACGGACCAGCTTTTCGGGAGCAAGATAAAAGCTCTTGATAAGCTCATCCATATCGTCGTAAAGCTCTGTGTAACCGTTGATCATCGTCTGCTCGAGCAGATCTGAGCTTAACAGGTTCTTGAGCGTTTCGACCGCCATAGTGGGATCTTTTATCTGAACAGTAAGCGGAGCGAGATTCTTTCTGCCCATCATCATAGCGGCGGCGGAATCGTTATCCTGCGCCGTAGATGCTTTGATAGGCTGAGCAAGCTCGACCATATCAAACGGTTCTATATTACCGTCATACTGCCGGTTAGTGAACGAATAGCTCTTACTGTTGGAAACAGGAGCCGTAATCTGTGGAATGTTGGGCATATATATTTCCTTTCAGATGCACATTTTAAAGCCGTGCATCGCATTGCTTGACTTTAAGTTTAGCACATTTCAAGGGATTTATCAATATCAATCTTACGATTGCAAAATAAAAAAATCAGGGAAAGGCGGTTTTGTATATGGCAAAGGTTGAACCCGGCATGGAATCCATGCTCGAAATGTACATATTTGAAACCAATACGTTGCTTGAACAGCTCGATGAAATTCTTCTCAGAACAGAGGATGCAAATGTATTCTCGCAGGAGGACATCAACGAGATATTCAGAATAATGCACACAATCAAAGGCTCATCTGCGATGATGGGATTTGAAAATCTCCAGCATCTTGCGCACAAGGGCGAGGATATGTTCTTTGTAATAAGGGAGAAGCCCGAAATTGCGAAGGATGCACATTTTGTATATGAACTTATATTTGAGGTTTCCGATCTATACAAGGCTGAGATAGAGTATATACAGAATTCGGGCGATGACGACTATACGCCTACCGACTTCTCGGAAACGTTCAAAAAGCTCGAAGACGCAACGGAAAGATTAAAAGCAATGGAAAGCGGTGCCGCTCCTGCTGAAAGCGCTCCTGCGGCAAAGCAGGAAGCATCTGCCGCTCCTGCCGGACGCAGCGTTGAGGGAAGTATGACCGTCCGTGTATTCTTTGAGGACGGCTGTAAGATGGAAAACCTCCGTGCTTTCCTTCTGCTGACAAAGATAAAGGATGTTGCCGAAGTTATCAGCTGTACCCCTCCCGATGTTGAATCCAATGCGGATACGGCAAAGGATATTGTCGAGAACGGTTTCCTTGTGACCTTCAAGGGCTTTGACGGCGACAATGATACGGTAATTAAAGCTATAGAAGGTGCAGTCAACGTTGAGTCTTACGAAATAATAGACACACCGTCTGCGGCACCTGCCGAAGAAAAGCCTGCTCCCGCACCGGTTAAAGAGGCTGCCCCCGTTGCCGCCCCTGCAAAGACGGAGGAAAAGCCGCAAGCTCAGCCTGCTCCTGCAAAGCCTGCCGCAAAGAGTGCGGTCACAAAGGCTCAGGAGGACATTAAAAAGGCTAACGGCGGTCAGAAGCAGAGCCTTATCAGCGTAAATCTGTCAAAGCTCGACACACTGCATGATATTGTCGGTGAAATCATAACGACCGAGTCAATGGTAATAGCAAACCCGGATCTTGAGGGTCTTGAGCTTGAGAGCTTCTCAAAGGCGGCAAGACAGCTCAGAAAGCTGACAGATGAGCTTCAGGATACTGTAATGTCTATCAGAATGGTACCCCTTGCAGGCGTATTTCAGAAGATGGGCAGAATTGTCCGTGATATGAAGATAAAGCTGAACAAGGAAGCAGAGCTTGTTCTTGAAGGTGAAACGACCGAGGTTGACAAGAGCATAGTAGACAACCTGAACGATCCTCTTATGCACCTTGTAAGAAACTGTATGGATCACGGCATAGAGGACGATGTAAATGTCCGTATTGCCGAGGGCAAGCCCGAAAAGGGTACTGTAAAGCTGTCTGCAAAGCACTCCGCAGGTGAAGTTATCATCACCGTTTCAGATGACGGTGCAGGCATCAACTGCGAAAAGGTTCTTGAAAAGGCAAAGGAAAACGGACTTCTTACAAAGCCCGAAAGCGAATATACAACGAAGGAAATCCAGAACATGATTCTCCTGCCCGGCTTCTCGACCAATGATACGGTTACGGAATACAGCGGCAGAGGCGTAGGTATGGACGTTGTACGCAGTAATATTGAACAGTGCGGTGGTACACTTACCGTTGAAAGCGAAGAGGGCAAGGGTTCAAGCTTTATAATCAGAATACCGCTCACACTTGCGATAGTCGAGGGTATGAAGCTGAAAGTCGGCTCTACTATCTTTACAGTGCCGATTTCCTCTATAAAGGAAAGCCTTATGGTTGCAAACAACCAGTTGCTCAACGATACAAAGCAGGGCGAAATGATAATGATAAGAGGCGTGTGCTATCCTATCCTCCGTCTGCACGAAAAGTTCAATATGCCTACAGAGGTCACAAAGCTTGAGGACGGTATCCTGCTTCTTGTCGATGTCGGCGGAAAGAATGTCTGCCTGTTTGCAGATAAGCTGATAGGCGAACAGCCCGTGGTTGTAAAACCGTTCCCGAAATACCTCAGCCAGTACAATATCAAGGCGGAGGGTCTGTCGGGCTGTACCGTAATGGGCGACGGCACTATTTCGCTCATAATAGATGTAAATAATCTTATCGGCTAAGGAAACGGAGGCTTTACTTTGACTGAGAATTATAATGATAAATTACAGGAACTTCTGAACACGCAGAAGGCAATGGAGGACGCAAAGAAAGATCCTCAGAATACAGAAATAACTAAGGTACTGACCTTCTATATCGGCGAGCAGGTTTACGGCATTGAAATACCCGATGTCATCGAAATCATCGAAGTACCGCCCATAACCGCCGTACCCGGTGTACCGTCTTATATCAAGGGCATAATCAATGTCCGCAGTAAGATTGTTCCTGTTGTGAATATAAGAAGCAGATTCGGCAAGGAAGAGATTCCTTTCAACGACCGCACCTGCATAATCATCGTTTCGACAGGTGATGTATCGGTCGGACTTATCGTTGACAGCGTTGCGGACGTTATCCCCGTAACCGAACAGCATATATCAAAGACACCGGAGCTTACAGGTGTAAACTCGAATAAATTTATCAAGTCCATTCTTGAAATGAACGATGGAATAAAACTCGTCCTTGACGTTCCAAAACTGATAGACGAACACGCAAGCGAAGAAATGAAGTAAGGCAGGTGAGCCGTAATGCTTAAAATAACAGATAATGAATTCAACCGTCTGGTATCATTCATGAGAGAGCGCTACGGCATAAACCTTTCTCACAAACGCACGCTTATTGAGGGCAGACTCGGTAATATGCTTTTTGAGCGTGGATTTAAAAACTATGATGAGTATCTTGACTGCTGTATGAATGACAGAAGCGGTAAAGAGCTTGACGGTCTGCTTATAAAGCTGACCACAAATCATACTTATTTTATGCGTGAACCGGAGCATTTTACTTACCTTACAAGCACCGTTCTTCCGTTTATAAAGCAGACCAACGCAAAAAGCAAAACAATGCGTATATGGAGCGCAGGCTGTTCAAGCGGAGAAGAAGCGTACACTACGGCTATGCACATAAGCGAATTTCTGGGTAGTGAAAAATCCTCGTGGGATACAAGGATACTCGCTACCGATATTTCGCTGAAAACGCTTGCAGGCGCTCAGAACGGAGTGTATCTGGAAAGCGGACTTACGGATTTGCCACCCGGCTGGCTTGAGAAGTATTTTGACAGGATAGACAGCGAAAAATGTAAGGTAAAGCCGGCGCTTCGCAACGAAGTGATTTTCCGCACGTTCAATCTGATGGAGCCGATACCCTTTAAAAAAGCTCCGTTTGATCTGATTTTCTGCCGTAACGTAATGATTTATTTTGAAATGGAAACGAAACTGGCTTTAGTAAAGCGGTTTTACGATGTGTTAAGACCGGGCGGATACCTGTTCATCGGTCACGCAGAAAGTATTCCGAGAGATTCAACCGATTATGAATATATTAAACCTGCTATTTACCGCAGACCGCTTAAATAACGGCTTTGCACAATATGACGGCATAATGCCGCAGACGGAGGTGAGGTTTTGCCTCTACGCATACTTATAACAGGAACCAGTGCAGCTGTAAGTCAGGTCACAAAAACAATCATCGACCGCAGTCTGCATAACTGTAAATCTGAAATAGTTGACTATAAACAGCTTTCTCTTTCTGCCGAAAAAGCAGACTATGATTTTGCCGTTATAAACGATCTGATGGCGGATGTATATTATCGTCTGCCGTCGGCACTGAACGATGTTCCGTCGGTGCTCATAACCAATAATGACAGAATACTGACCGACCCGAAGCGATTCGGGCTTTTTGGTGCAATCAAAAACACAAGCGGCGGTGCGGCGGGTCTTGTTGCTTTTGAAAAAGAGCTGATAGCTATCATCAATAACGGCACTCATAATACGCACGAGCGTAAATCTGCCGATAAACCGCACTTTGATAAGATTATGCAGTCGCCGGACGGCAGCGATCCTGCTGTTCTTTTCAAAAAAACGACAGCGCCGCAGAAAAGCAAGCGGAGCGATATAATCAGACCTTACAGCAACAGCGGTAAGATTGAAATGATAGCGATAGGCGCAAGCACGGGCGGTACAGACGCCATAATAGAAGTTGTGCAGGATCTTCCTGCGGATACTCCGCCTATCGTAATAGTACAGCATATGCCTGTCGGATTCACGAAAATGTACGCCGACCGCCTTGACCGCATATGCAAGATGAACGCTAAAGAAGCTGAAAACGGCGACAGACTGCAACAGGGTCTTATAATACTCGGACACGGCTCGGAACAGCTTGAAGTGCACAGGGACTCAGGTGGGTTATATGTTACCTCCAAGCCCGGTGAAAAGGTTTCGGGACACTGCCCTTCTGTTGATGTTTTGTTCAGCTCTGTAGCAAAGGTTACAGGAAAAGGAACTATAGGTATAATTCTCACAGGCATGGGACGTGACGGTGCTTCAGGTCTTGCCGAAATGAGAAAATCCGGCGCATATACGATAGGTCAGGACAAAAATTCCTGCGTTGTATATGGTATGCCGTGTGTTGCTTTTGAAGAAGGCGCAGTCATAAAACAGGCTCCGCTTTCTGATATAAAGAATATAATCATCGGAATGTTATAATCCCGATATAAAGGAGAAAAATGGCAACAGCAAAAAAATCTTTAACTGCACTGATTACAGCAATTGTCGTACTGGCGGCTGCGATCCTCTCGGTATGCATTGCTCCGTCAGCATCAGCCGCAACAATTACAGGCAAAACAGCAAAACAGATCACCGCCCAGATGGGCACAGGCTGGAACTTGGGCAACACCCTTGACGCAACAGGAGGGGGAAACAGCCTGAACAGCGAAACATCATGGGGCAACCCTAAAACCACAAAAGCAATGATTGACGCTGTGAAGAAGCAGGGTTTCAAAACAGTCAGAATACCTGTATCGTGGGGCAACCACACCACAGGCACCAATTTTACAATTAATGCCGACTGGCTCAAGAGAGTAAAAGAAGTCGTTGATTACTGTATAAGCAATGATATGTATGTTATTCTGAACATACATCATGATACATCAACGAAATATTACTACCCCTCATCTACATATAAAACCCAGTCGGTGAAATTCGTTAAATCAATATGGACGCAGGTAGCTAAATATTTCAAGAACTACGACCAGCACCTTATATTTGAAACGCTTAACGAACCCCGTCTGGTAGGAACAAGCGATGAATGGTCATTTGATGTAAACTATCCGAATGATAATATTCTTGATTCTATCAATGTTATCAATACGCTCAATCAGACCGCCGTTAATGCAATCCGTGCAGGTGGCGGAAAAAACAGCGACAGATGTATTATGGTTCCCGGTTACAGCGCATCAATCGCAGGCTGTACAACAGCATCGTTCAAACTGCCGACCGATAAAACCGCAAACCGTCTTATCGTATCCGTACATGCATATACACCTTATAATTTTGCTCTTAATGCAAACGGCACAAGGATATTTGCCGACAATTTAAAGAGAGAAATAAATACGCTGTTCAATTCAATCAAAACAAATCTTACCAACAAGGGAATCCCCGTAGTAATCGGTGAGGTAAGCGCATCAAACAAGAACGACAATACATCGGAACGTGTTAAATGGGCAAACTATTATTTCGGCAAAGCCAAAACCTACGGCGTTCCCTGCGTACTCTGGGATAATAACGTATACAACGGAAGCGATAAAGGCGAATGCCACGGCCATCTCAACAGAAAAACTCTCAGTTGGTACTGCAAAGACTTTGTTAATGCTGTCATCAACCCCTCCGAGTCTCCGTCAAATATAAGCGGATTCAAAGTAAAGGGTCAGACTTCAACATCTGTAACACTGCAATGGAATAAAAACACAACCGCAAGCGGTTATATAATTGAGCAGCAGATAAACAACACATGGAAGAAAATAGCTGACATCAAAAAGAACACCACAACCACTTACACAGTAAAGGGACTAAAAGCAGGAACGGCAAACTACAAGTTCCGTATGAAAGCATATAAAGGTTCCTCAACAAGCGGATATACCTCCGTTGCCTATGTTAACACGAACCCATACGGCGTAGGTGGTTTCAAAGTAAAAAGCCAGTCCTCCACCGCAATTACACTTACATGGAACAAAGGCACAACAGCCTCAGGCTATGTAATAGAAAGATATAACGGCAGTAAATGGGTACACGTTGCAAGAATAAACAACGCCTCCACCACAAGCTATACTATACGGTCGCTTAAAGCAGGAACAAGCTATCGCTTCAAAATAAGAGCATTTAAATCATACCCCGGCAAGAATCAATACGGTACATGGAGCAATCCGCTTAAAGCCAATACCAACCCCTACGGTGTCGGTGGCTTCAAGGTCAAGTCAACCGGAAAAAACTCCGTTACGCTCGGCTGGAACAAGGGCACAACGGCTTCGGGATATGTAATTGAAAGATACGACGGAAAGAAATGGGTACACGTCACAAGAATAAGCAAAGCCTCCACCACAAGCTATACTCTCAAGTCACTTAAACCGGGAACAAGCTATAAGTTCAGAATAAGGGCTTTCAAGTCTTATCCGGAAAAAAATCAGTACGGTACATGGAGTAAAACGCTTACAGCTACAACAAAGAAATAAACGCAAAACAACCTCCGATAATTCGGAGGTTGTTCATTTGCAAATAACCCTTGCACTTTATACTTTGCAAGGGTTATTTTCTCAGCAATTTCTTATAAATAAATCCTGTTACACAGCCGGGAATAATAAACAGAACTATCTGGCTTGCACAAGGAATAAGGAAATCCATAAAACCTGAGAAACCCATCTTCCTTATCTTTTTTCTGACCGCAATAAAGCTCTTTGTGTTACGCCAGTTGCGTCTGCGGTTCAGATTTCCTGCTGTTACCCTGTAGCGTACAAGCACTTCGGGAATGTTTGCAGCTATCGCACCGCCAATCAGCATACGCACCATAAAGTCATAATCTTCACAGCGTTCAAGCTCTTCGCAGTATCCGCCGATCGACTGTGCAAGCGATTTTTTATATACAAGCGTCTGGTTATTGAACGGTGCTCTGCGTTTTGCGAATTTTCTTATCGCTTCATTTTCTGTCGGCGGTCTTCTGACAGCAATATCATTACCTGTATTGCTGTCGAATTCCTGAATATAACTGCCGAGTATTGACACCTCAGGGTGTTGTGCAAGATATGTCATCTGCTTCTCCGCCCTGTTTTCAAGGCATATATCATCGGAATCCATCTTCATTATATATTCATTCTTACAAATAGTAAGCCCTGTGTTAGCACATTTTGCAGTGCCGCCGTGACTTTCAAGGCGATGTATCTTCAGCTTACCGCCGAACTTTTCGCTGTATTGCTCAAGAACTCCGTCAAGCTGTTCATTCAGCCCACCGTCACATACAACAACTATCTCATCCGCAGGATAAGTCTGTATATACAGGCTTTCAAGGCTCTGAGCGAAAAACTCGGGATTTTCTCCGCTGTATACCGACATAAGGACGCTGTACGGCTGTAATTCTGTTCTATTTTCCATACAAATTTGCCTCCTTTGCCTTTGTAATCGCTTACATTGATTTTATCATACCTATAATAAAAAGTCAATCAATACCCGCAATTTTTATTGTTTTTTCTCTTTGCTGTCATATTATCAGTCGAAATAAAGCGCATTACGATAGTCAATTTGTCCTGTAAATGCATCATAAATTATATTTTCGCAGTTTTTTGTACTGATAAAATACTCCGTAACGTATGCAACGGGAATGAATCTGCCGTCGGATATAAGCTGTTTTTCCGCCTGTCTGCACAGCTCATATTCCTCCTTCTCATCCTTCGCCTGTGATGCTTTTTCGAGCAGTTTCAAATAATCGCTGTTCATAGCACTGTATTTGTTCACGTTATCCGTAAAACTGTTAAGATACGCCTCAGGGCAATTATAACTGCCGTTAAGACGTGTCAGTGCAAGCGTATAATCGCCGTTTTTCAGCTTCTCGTCATATTCGCTTTCGCTGATATACGAGATACTGCAGTACATTCCGAGCTTTGCCTGCCACTGCTGTAAAATGCCCTTTACCGATTCGCCTATTTCTTCATCACGGTTTTCTACAGCGATTATATTGACGCTGTACAAATCCGCCTTGTCAATACCGGCACACGCACTCTGATACGCCGTATATGCCTTTATCTCATCGGGCTTTACCACTGCCTTGCCGCCCACAACATCACGATAACTTCCGAGCGAATTTTTTACGGACGGAGGTACAGCTCCATCAGCAACGGTATATCCGAAAGGCATTTCAAGCTCTGCGGTATCGGTCGCATACAGTAAGGCGTAGCGAAGCTTGTCGCTCTTGAATATCGAATTTGATGTGTTCATTGTAATGCCGTAAACGGCGGTCGAGAATTCGTCATAGATATAATTTTTGTCAAGATAGCTCTTTGCCTTACTGCCCGAAAGAACGATGCTCTGCGATGTTCCGTCGGTGAAATCAGTAATATGATTATCTTCAATGAAGAAGTTAAGTCCGAGCGGAGTTACCTCGTCATGCTCATTATACTTGTCGCTGTAACGAAGAACGAGGTTATTGTTATTTTTGCTCCAAGCGTCATAATTCCACGTCTTAACATAAAACGGACCGTTTGACGCAGTTCGCTCTGCATCAAGACCGTATTTGCCCTGTGCCTTGATAAAATATTCCTCGTTGCACGGCATAGCCGCCGGCATAGCAAGAAGCATTGCAAATGACGGCTCGGTATATTGCAGTTCTATTGTAAGCAAATAATCCCCCTGCGCCGTAACTCCGAGCTGTGACAGGTCGGTGATTTCTCCGCTGTTTATCTTATCGGAATTTTTTATGCAGAAATATTCCGATGCCTTCGGCGCTCTGGTTTCCGGCAGAAATAATCTTCTGAAGCCGAAAACAAAATCGGCGGCTGTGACCTTCTTGTTGTAGCCGTTTACGTCTGTCCAGTATCTGTCCTGCTTAAGTTTAAAGTTATATGTAAGCCCGTCATCCGAAACGGTATAGCTTTCAGCCATTGCTTTTTCCGCATTGCCGTCCGCTCCGATCCTGAACAAGCCCTCGAACACCGAGCCGATTATAAGATATGATTCCATGTCCGAAGCGTATTGAGGGTCAAGGCTTCCGGGATTTGATGATATATCATAACCGAACACATATCCCTTGCCGTCATCCTCTTTACACGAGGTGAAAAAAGCACAGCATAAGCACAGCAAAAACGCAGAAATGCGAATTGTCGTTCTTTTCTTCATCACAACTCCTTAATTACAACATTACCCGTTTCCAGTGATTTCTTGCAATCAATTATCCTCTGATTGCGGCTTCCCTTGAAATGAAGTTCAAGGCTTCTCTGGGCAAGTATAAATTTTCCGTCGACCAGTATATCCACTACCGACAGCAGATTTTTAACATCCTCGTCCGTCTTTGATTTTTCAATAAGCTGCTCAAAGGTAAACCCGGTATATGCCATTATATCGAGCTTTGTGTTTTCCTTTATCCTCTTTGCAAGGTCATATAACGGTGCAGGCTGACAGAACGGCTCTCCGCCCGAAAAAGTAACACCCTTCAGCAGAGGATTTTCCGCAATGTGATTATATATCTTGTCGGTATCCGCAAGCCTGCCGCCGCTGAAATCGTGCGTTTCGGGATTGTGACAGCCCTCACAGTGATGCGGACAGCCCTGCGTAAATATCGTATATCTTATTCCCGGTCCGTCTACAATAGACTCGCTGACCGTACCTGCTATTCTTATAAGCATTGTATCACGTTCCTTTTTAAGTTATCTTATTTATTATAGCCCTATTCGGATAAAAAAGCAATAGGGAGAAATTTTTCGCAGTATTCTTTAAATTCAGTTTTCGTATTTATTTTTCTTTCATATATTCCGCATAAGCGTTTCGTAATCTGCCAACCCTATTATACCTCATATTTCCTCTTCTTTGCAACAAAATCATAACTTTTTGCTATTGCAATATTCTTTTTTGAAGACAAAAATCTGGACAAAAATTTAAAGAAGAGGGAAAGCCAGATGGTAAGGGATTATCCGGAAATTATTAGTAAGCTGCTTTTATACAATGGTGCCGGCATGTCGATACGAAATGGTTTGGAAAGAATTGTTGCAGAGTATAAAAGAAATTTGAATTTAGGCTATAGATATGCATATGAAGAACTGGATTATACATTAAATGCAATGAATAGTGGTATTAATGAACAGCAGGCTATTAGTGAATATGGAAAAAGAAGCGGAATTCATTGCTATATAAAACTGGCAAATATTTTACAACAGAACATTAAACGTGGAACAAGAGAAATGGCAGTAGCTTTGCAGGAGGAAATGGATAATGCGTTAATTGAAAGAAAAAATAAGGCATTAAAAGAAGGAGAGGAAGTCGGAACGAAACTGTTAGGACCGATGATAATAATGTTGATTGTAGCAATGGGCATTGTCGTGGCTCCGGCACTTATGTCGATAAAAATATAAAACAGAATAACAATATAAATAATGTAGGAATGGGAGAAATATATGAGAGGTTTAATAGAAAAATTAAAGAAAAATTTAGCAGATTTTGGACAAGATGAGTCAGGTATGGGTGTAATTGAAGTTATTTTAATAATATTGGTTTTAGTTGGACTTGCACTAATTTTTAAGAAACAGATAGGAGATATTGCAGATGGAATATTTACTTCAATAAAAACTCAAGTAGGCAAGTTTTAATGAGATTAAAAGCAAGCGTAACTATATTTTTAAGTCTGGTTATAACTGTGGTTATAGTTGTTGTATGTACTGTAATTGAGTCAGCAAGAATAAGTGTTTCGCAAATGGAAGGAAAGGCTGCAACATATATGGCAGTCGAATCTGTTTTTGCAGGATATGGAAAACAGTTGTATCAGGATTATGGAATATTACTTGCATGGGAACAGGAGCCGTTAGGTAATCAGGTTACAAGATATATGCAGGATAATATAAATATGGCAGATTTAGATGATTTAAGAGAAGGTGCAAATTTTGGTTTAGACATTGCATCTCAACAACAACACTTTCACGTGAAAGGTGC